>ENA-OQIR01000984-OQIR01000984.1-human-gut-metagenome-genome-assembly--contig:-NODE-984-length-10800-cov-2.132859_pt1 | contig 10800 bp, 12 predicted proteins | sample MGYA00242580_ERZ504745 | MGnify/ENA primary metagenome ERZ504745 (study PRJEB26092, sample SAMD00036214) | human gut metagenome | host: Homo sapiens | study: EMG produced TPA metagenomics assembly of... | reverse complement strand
AGATCGATTCCGATCCCGTCAGTGAAATTTCCAGCTGCTTCCGGAGCAGGTATATCGACAAGTGCAGACACATAATATCTGCCTGCTTTCACGGAAACTGCCCCGCTTCGGATCACATATCCATCCTTAGAGGTCGGAATGTAACCTTTTTCTTTCAGCCTTACCCAGCCAAGTGTTGGGATCTTGATCCTGTGACGTTCACAGAGACAGTCTTTGGGATTATTCTTTACAAAATACATTTTTACATCAGATCTTCCTTTTTTCTTATATCTCGGGAAACTACTCTGATGATGAAAAAATCTTGAAAAAGCGGTACAGGCATTTTCGATCGCATTCTTTACCGATTTGGAACTGACTTCTCTGATCCAGGAATATTCCGGATGCCTTGGAAGGTATTCATTGTTCAGCCATACACTGAACGACTTGCCGCTCATAAATCTTTCACCGGCATCATAACGTTCTTTATTATGAAACAGGTAGAAATTATAAATATATCTGCATGTGCCGATTGTCTTATGTATTTTGATCTTCTGCTCTTCTGTAGGATCGATCTCTGTCTTGAAGCTCTTCAGCAATCTCCTCATCCTTTTCTATCTGTTTTTTATACTTACGAAGTCCAGATAATCTACAGGAAAACACATGAAGGATGGAAATAATATCCTGTACAAGTTCTTCCTGTGGTGACAGTTCTTCATTGTTCACCACCAGTATCGTTGTGTGGAATCTCATGCAGAATCTTTCAAACCAGTCGTATCCAAAACGGATAAATCTGTCTTTATGCGTGATCACTATGGTTTTGACCTTCTGTCCATGACTTCGTCCAGTAATCCATTCCATTTCCTGCGGTTATAATCAAGTCCGCTTCCATAGTCTTCAATGCACTGGTCTACGATCATTCCTCTGGCATTACAGAACTGACGCAGAAATGCTGTCTGATCTTGAAGATCATCCCTTTGGTTTTTGGTGGATACTCTTGCATAAATAACAACTTTTCGTTTATCATGTTCTATATTTATACCTTTAAATTGAAGATACTGGTCATATGTGTAATAACGCCTGTCTGTTGGAGTTCGGTTTGCTTTTAAGATTCCCTCTCTGTCCCATCTCTGTAGCGTTTTTACAGAAACACCTAATAATCCAGCAAAATCTTTTGGTTTATAATTTGTGATATTTGACATGTTCATAATATACCTCCATAAGTATATTTGAACATATTTAATATCTTTTTACAATATATTTAGTTACTTATATCATCCTCCTGGTCTTACTGATTTTATACTTGATACATCTGTCATAAAGCAGTAAATCGAATGTTCGCATTTCGTCTGATACTGTACATGTTTACACCGTAAAAACGATTATCCGCAGACAGATCGGGCATTCACATTGTTACTGTTCACTCCATTCTCAGTAACACGCTTTGCGATGCACAGAATTTATGCTGATCGCATAAATTCGCGCAGTATGTCTCGGGTTTTCTGTGACCTTCGCTCACAAAACACACCTCGCTGGACATTACCAGTGAACAGTAACTTCACATTCTATTCTGTTATACACTGTTTTTATTTTAACATATGGTTATGTAAAAGCGCCCAAAAGAATATAAATATTTTTGTATATATTTTAATGAATAAAATTATTTACTACTCAAATTCATTATGATATACTCTGTTCATCAGATGAATAATATTATTCTTAATACCAAAATTAAAAATATTTATTTTCAAAGGAGTGGTAACAATGGCAGATAAAAAGTATAATCCATACGACAATATGCTCTCTGTCCTGAAGCAGTCTGCAGAGGCACTTGGTCTCAGTTATGAAGATTACGCAACACTTTGCTACCCGGAACGTGAGCTTAAGGTTTCTATCCCAATCCGTATGGATGACGGTTCTATTAAAGTATTCGAGGGATACCGTGTTCAGCATTCCAGCGCACGTGGACCGTGCAAGGGCGGCATCCGTTACCATCAGAATTCCGACATGGACGAGGTAAAGGCACTTGCAGCATGGATGTCTTTTAAATGTGCTGTTGTAAATATCCCTTACGGCGGCGCCAAGGGTGGTATTAAAGTTGACCCCTCCAAGCTTTCCAGAGCTGAGCTGATCCGTCTGACTCGTCGTTATACAACCCGTATCCTTCCGATCATCGGACCGGATAAGGATATCCCAGCTCCGGATGTTAATACAAATGGTGAGGTCATGGCATGGATCATGGATACCTACAGCATGTTCACAGGCCATACTGTTCCGGGTGTTGTTACCGGTAAACCGATCGAAATCGGCGGTTCTGTCGGCCGTATAGAGCTACCGGACGCGGAGTTACCATCATCGCTTATCAGTGCATGGAAAAGAATCATGTTGATCCTGCACACGCCGCTATCGCTGTTCAGGGTATGGGAAATGTAGGCGGAACTGCCGCTGAGATTTTTTATAAGAATGGTCAGAAGGTGGTTGCTGTCAGTGATTACACCGGTGGTCTTTACTGTGAGAACGGACTTGATATTCCTGCGATCCGCAAATTTATTTCCGAAGGAAATACTCTTGATAAATACGAGGCAGAGGGCGTTTCCCACGTTACAAATGACGGCCTTATCACCTGCAAATGTGATGTTCTGATCCCGGCTGCCTTGAGAATCAGATCACAGAAGATAACGCCGGACGCATCCAGGCAAAACTGATCATCGAGGCTGCCAACGGACCGACTTCTGTTGAAGCTGACGAGATCCTGAATTCCAGAGGAATCATCGTATGCCCGGATATCCTTTCCAATGCAGGCGGTGTTGTTGTTTCCTACTTCGAGTGGGTACAGAACATCCAGAACCTTACATGGGATCTTGATGAAGTTAACAAGATGCTTCAGAAGATCATGCTTACTGCCTTTAATGAAGTTTATGCTCTCAGCCAGGAGAAAAATGTAACGCTCCGTATGGCAGCTTACATGGTTGCGATCAAGAGGATCACCACAGCGGCAAGCTCCGTGGCGGCCCGATCTCCATGGGTTGAGGCGGTATAGCTGATAAATTCCTTATCTTACACAACTGCATACATAAAAGAACTCTCCGGCGGATACAAAGAATCGTATCTGCCGGAGAGTTTTTTTGTAAGTATATATTTCGTCAAGCGGATATCCTCAAGCCCTCCGCTGCTTATTGCTTATTACTTTTCGCAATTGAGGCAGGGGATTTACCTGATTCGGTTAATCTGCAGCATTTCTGGAAATCACTGCATCCGCTCTCCTTATTCAGGAATATCCTTATGCGCATGTCAGTATTTTCTCAGATATAACAGGTTCTGTTCTTACTCTGCATTCATAAATTCCCGTATGATCTCCCGCATGATCTCTTCCTCCTCCGGAGAAAGCATCTTGCTGAAGTGGCTTCCGGTAGCAGCCGTCTGACGGATACTTCTGGTGATCTTATCTACGATCTCTTCCTGCAAAACAGGATCCGGTTTTTCTGCGACCGGTACTTCCTCTACCCAGGTACGGACCTGTTCCACATAATCTGCAAGAGAAGCCATCACAAGCTCTTCCTTATAAGAAAAGTCCAATGCCTGACGAAGAAGAAGCAGTACTACCGGCACTGCTGCCCTATATAGAGATAAAGCATAGGCAATCCTTCTCTGTATCCCAGTCTGCTGTTGAGAAAAACAGACAGTCCCAGAAGAAATGTACAAAACAGTGACGGATACCACACAAATCGGTTCATCCGATGCCAGAGCCTGTCCCTTGACTTCCACAGGTTCAGCCATTTTTCTTTCAGATTCTGTAATCGCTGCGTATTTCGGATCATTCTTCGGTAGGTAAGGTTTGTTGCCAGCATCCCCAGACCGCCGATACATCCCATGGATGTCATGACGTAAAGCGGGATGTTCAGCTTCATGATCATCTCCAGCATAAGCCCTCCCTTTTTCACTGCCGCACAGTGCCTGAGCTACTTTCGTTCTATAGCTGCACTGCTCATCGCCTTAGGAATATTATACTTCTATATAACTTAACTGGAAAGAATTTTCGTTCGTCAAATGCTGCCCCTGTTTTCGGTCTTTTTACATTTCCTGCAGTGCTTTGACTACATTTTCAAATTTCATGAAGTGAGAAGCCTTTACGAGGATGGTATCTCCAGGTTTCACATATGTTGTTCAGGTTCTTAAGAAGGCTTTCCAGATCTTTTTCCCGGATGACTGTCAGGTCCGGATTGGTCTGAGATGCTTTTTCCGCGATATGGGCTGCAAGTGGTCCTACGCAGATGCATGCGTCGATCCTGCACTGACCTGCATGAACGCCTACACCTTCATGAAGTGCAGCTTCATCAGTTCCAAGCTCACCCATATCGCCAAGGATGGCAACCTTTCTTCCAAGTCCGTCCTGAAGAACATCCAGGGAAGCCTTCATGGACATGGGGTTTGCGTTGTAGCAGTCATCTACGATCATGAATTTATCGGTCTCGATCATATTGAATCTTCCGCTGACCGGTTCCAGGCTTTCGATGCCATTTTTGATCTGCTCTGCATTCAGTCCGTAAAGTCTGCCCACAGCTGCTGCTGCCAGCGCATTGGATACCATATGACGTCCCGGCATTGGAATATCTACATGAAATGTCTGGAGTTCTCCGTTCTCTGCCATTTTTCCCTTCAGACAGATGTCACAGCTCATTCCCTTCAGGCCACGGCTTTCCACATTTTCACAGGTAACAGAAGCATTTTCTCCGTTTCCGAAAAATACCGGCTGCATACCGTTGTATTCCTTTACTGTGGAGAGCTTATCATCATCACCGTTAAGTACGATATTTTTCTTCACATACTGAAAAATCTCTGTTTTTGCCTTCAGGACGCCGTCTCTGTCCCCAAGGTTTTCCAGATGACAGGTTCCGATGTTTGTGATCACGCAGGTGTCCGGTTTTGCAATCTTTGCAAGACGGGTCATCTCACCGAAATCACTGATCCCCATTTCCAGAACTGCGATCTCATCTTCATCACGAAGGCGGAATACTGTCAGTGGAAGTCCCAGCTCATTGTTGAAATTTCCCTGGGTTTTCAGTGTACGGTATTTTTCCTTCAGCACAGAGGCAATCACCTCTTTTGTGCTGGTCTTTCCAACGCTTCCTGTGATTCCCACAACAGGAATATCAAGCTGCTCCAGATAAAACTCCGCAATGTCTTTTACTGCCTGAAGGGAGGAACCTACCTGGATATACGGATGATCCGCTCCTTCAAGAGTTCTCTCGGATAAAGTTGCAAGTGCACCTGCTTCCATTACCTGCGGGATAAAACGGTGAGCATCCACACGCTCTCCTACTACCGGTACAAAAAGACCTCCTTTTTCCACCTTACGGCTGTCAGTTGTGATCGCAGTCACTTCCTCCTGAAGTTTTTCCTGCGGGCCGTGGTAAATACCATTGCAGATTTTTGTGATATTTTCCAATGTAAGATTTTTCATGAATAAAATCCTTTCTTTTGCCAGAAACTCCTCCTGTCAACAGGAGGAGTTACGGTCAGATATTTTATTTTCTGTATTTCTTAAAAGAAATGCGAATCAGTTCTTCACAGAGGTCCGGATAGTCGATTCCCAGGACCTTTGCTTCCTGCGGGATCAGACTGGTGGGTGTCATTCCCGGAAGTGTGTTTGCCTCCAGGCAGTACATATCACCGTTTTCTTTCATCATGAAGTCAAAACGTGCATAACCCTCAATACAGAGAGCCTTTGCGCCAGCTTCCGCATAATGCTGCATTTTCTCAGTCAGTTCCGGTGAGATCTCAGCCGGACAGGTTTCTACTGTGGAGCCTGCCTGATATTTGTTTTTGTAATCATAAAAGCCCTGCTTCGGTGCGATCTCGATGATCGGATAAGCCTTTCCGTCTACAACTGCAACGGAAACTCACGGCCCCTGATATACTCTTCAACAACTACCTCATCTTCATAAGAATAAGCACCATCAATGGCATCCTCATATTCCTTCTGATCGTTTACAATATAAACACCTACGCTTGAACCACCGCAGCATGTTTTTACAACAACAGGAAATTCCATACCAAGATCATGGATGTTTCTTGTGCAGTTTTCTTTCAGCATGGAAACGCCCTTCGGTGTCGGTACCTGATCCATGAGAAAGATCTTCTTAGTGAGACCCTTATCCATAGCAAGGGCACTGCTTAAATATCCGGTTCCTGTGTAACGGATTCCCAGAAGATCGAAGGTTGCCTGAACCTTTCCATCCTCTCCGTTGGAACCATGAAGTCCCATAAATACAATGTCTGCTGCCTGACACAATTCCAGTACATTCGGTCCGAAAAAGCTTCTTCTTGTGCGTTTGATCTCTTCGATATCATCATCGAAGCTTCTCATATACTCTGCCGCAGAATCTACCTCATAATCTTTATCTCCAAAGGCTCATCCCAGTCCACCGGCTCCAGTCCGCAGAAAATATCTACAAGAATGGCATTATGGCCTTTTTTACGAAGTGCCTTGCAGACACCTGTTCCTGTTACGATGGAAATCTCTCTTTCTGTACTGGTTCCGCCTGCCAATACAACGATATTCATACTTTCATCTCCCTTGATGATCTTATGTTTTCTTTCTTCGTATTCTTTTAATATTTCTTTTAATCTCTTATTCATAAACTACGATTGGTACTCCTACACTAATATTATTATAAATGATTGCCGCCTTATCCTTCGGGGTGTTTACACAGCCATGAGAACCATTTGTGATATAAATCTGCCCGCCATACTGTGAACGCCAGCTTGAGTCATGGATTCCGACTCCTCCGGAAAACGGCATCCAGTATGTAACCGGTGATGCATATCCAGGTCCTTTCAAAACTGCCGGTGAACGCATGGCATCCAGTGCAAAGCATCCGGTTGGTGTGGAATGGCCCTTTCGGACACAGCCGGTAACTACCGGTGTATCTACCAGAAGCTGTCCATCTTTATAGAATACCATTCTCTGGTTGGTCAGGTCAATCTCTACATATGTATTTCCTATATCATTGGTATCTCTGCAAAGTCCACTGTAAGCATAAGCCGGCTGTCTCACTTCTGTGGTTCCTGCAAGAATGGCATTATAAAGCCATTCAGTCTCTGCGGTCTGATCGATAGCCCATCCGTAATCACCGCCCTTGATGGTTTTCTGTCGGCCATCGTAGGTGGTAAATGTCCTCGTGCAGCCAAAGGTATCATATTTATATCCCAGGCTGTTCACATAAGCTGCAACCTGGTCTTTGTTTACTATATATCTCCGTTTGCGTCCCTGACCAGCCAGTCTTTGATGGTATTTCGGTCAAGCTGTTCAGACCGGTCCGAAAAATCATAGGTGATCACGCAGCTGGTAAGCTTGTTCATCTGGTCACAGTCTTTTTTCAGAGCTTCATCGTCTTTATATATCGATGGTTTTTTGTAGCAGTTTTTCTTTTCCAGACTGACTGCTTTGTCTCCTGCGGAAACAGCTGCACGGATCACCTTCTGAACCTTTTTTGTATCCAGGGTCGTTCCTTCTTTTTCCGGCTGGATCTCGTAGGTTTCGCCATTATCCTTAATGCATGCGTCTTCAGGCTTTTCCATATTGTCCTTCTGCATGCATTTCAGGTTCTTCACAGCCTCTGTCAGCTTGTTCTGATCTTCATAAGCAGTATCCGCTGCCAGTGTATATTTTTTCTTCTGATTAAAAGCAAGGAACCATTTGTACCGGTCCTGTTTCCTGATCAGCTTTTTGGCTCCGCCATCCGGCTTGTAGACCAGGCTGGCTTCTTTTGCGGTAATGCTCTCTTTTCCGTTGTTTCTTGTCTCAACGGTAAGGACATATGCCTGCACTTCCTTTGCAAGAAGTTTTTCTGTTTCATCCGCAGTTTTATAAGAGCAGTTAAAACCATTAACCTGAGATCCCGGCAAAAAATGATCTGTAAAATAGTGTACACCATATCCATAAGCCCCTGCTGTAAGGATCAGCAGGATCATGATCAGTGCAATGACCAACTTTTTGCCTGTTTTCATTTTTTCTTTTTCCTCATCCATGAGCTCTCTCCAATAGTTATGACTGCCCGGTATTACGCATGCTGAAATACCGGGCAGTCTGATGTGATCGATTTATTTCTCCAGAAGTTTTTCCACACTTACAAGCTTCACACAGAGAACAAATACCTCTGCTGCCTTGCCAAGTTCCTCAACGCTTGGGTAGCTTGGCGCAATACGGATATTGCTGTCTTTCGGGTCCTTTTCATATGGATAGGTTGCGCCGGCTCCAGTCATAACAACGCCTGCTTCTTTTGCTTTGGCAACGATGGCTTTCGCACAGCCTTCCATAGAATCAAAGGAAATGAAATATCCGCCGTGAGGTTTGGTCCACTCACCGATTCCAAGTCCATTAAGTTCTTTATCCAGTGTTGCGAGAACAAGCTCGAATTTCGGACGAAGGATGTCTGCGTGTTTCTTCATATGCTCATGCAGTCCGTTGATATCTTTGAAGAAACGAACGTGACGAAGCTGGTTCAGTTTGTCGTGTCCGATGGTCTGTACAGTCATGTATTTGCGGAAGTCATCCAGGTTCGCTTTGGATGCAGCAACTGCTGCGATACCGGAACCAGGGAAGCTTACCTTGGAGGTAGAAGTAAATTTATAAACAATGTCCGGATTTCCTGCTTTTGCACACTCATCAAGAATCTCAAGAAGGAAATCCTGATTGTCATCATAGAGATGATGGATGCTGTAAGCGTTATCCCAATAAATACGGAAGTCCGGTGCGGCCGGCTTCAGATGCGCAAAACGCTTAACTGTTTCTTCGGAATATGTGTAGCCCTGCGGATTGGAATATTTCGGAACACACCAGATTCCTTTTACTGCCGGATCTTCATTGACATATTTCTCAACCATGTCCATATCCGGGCCTTCCGGAGACATCGGAATGTTGATCATCTCAATGCCGAAAAATTCTGTGATACGGAAATGACGGTCGTATCCTGGTACAGGACAGAGGAATTTCACCTTGTCAAGCTTGCACCATGGTGTATTTCCCATTACTCCGTGGGAATAGGAACGTGCAATGGTATCGAACATTACGTTCAGACTGGAGTTACCATAGATGATGATGTTCTCAGGCTCTACCTCTGACATCTCACCGAGAAGTCTCTTGGCTTCCGGGATTCCGTCGATGACTCCATAGTTACGGCAGTCCACACCGGTCTCACATTTCAGATCTGCATCCCCTGCAAGTACTTCCATCATTTTCATGGAAAGATCAAGCTGATCCGGTGCAGGTTTACCACGGGACATATCCAGTGCCAGACCTTCAGCTTTGATCTCGTCGAACTTACGGTCGAGTTCTTTCTTTAAATCGAGTAGCTCTTCCCTGCTCATCTCACAATATTTTTTCATAAGTTTGCTTCTCCTCTTTTTGTGCACAGTTTCATATCTGCGGTTGCTGTGTTTCTTCTGTTAACGATTTCTGTCTGTCAGGAATTCTCTGCAAAATCTCTTCCGCAAAAAACAGCCACAGTTTCACGGAAGCGGGAAGCCTATGCCCCAGCAGAAAATCTCTGCGTACATTTTAGTATGTAAAAGCGCTGTTGTCAAATCTTTCGTGGAAAATCCTGCACTTCTCTTGCACAGCATCCATTTTTCCTCTATACTGGAAAAAACATTATTATGGCGTTTTTATGGATTCATGTCCCGATCAGCCGGATCTGGTACAGTAATCTCCGGAAATGCTATATAAAAATGCTATATATATCTTATAAATTTACTATTATGAAAGAGGTATTGATCATCATGTGGATTGCAGATGGATGGAAAGAATATGAAGTTATTGATACATCAAAAGGAGAAAAGCTGGAGCGCTGGGGGGATTATCTTCTGGTTCGTCCGGACCCGCAGGTAATCTGGGATACTCCCCGCAAAAACCGTGGCTGGAAGCATATGAACGGACATTATCACAGAAGCAGCCGTGGCGGCGGTGAGTGGGAGTTCTTTGATCTGCCTCATCAGTGGGAGCTCCATTACAAGGACCTTACTTTTAATCTGAAGCCTTTCAGCTTCAAGCATACAGGACTTTTCCCGGAACAGGCTGTGAACTGGGACTGGTTCGGTGAAAAGATCCGCAATGCGGGACGCCCGATCAAGGTGCTGAATCTTTTTGCCTATACCGGCGGCGCTACTCTGGCTGCTGCTGCTGCCGGCGCTTCCGTTACTCACGTGGATGCTTCCAAGGGTATGGTGAACTGGGCAAAAGAGAATGCTGCTGCTTCCGGACTTTCCGGTGCGCCGATCCGCTGGCTTGTGGATGACTGCGTGAAGTTCGTAGAGCGTGAGATCCGCAGAGGAAATCATTACGATGCGATCATTATGGACCGCCTTCTTACGGCCGCGGACCTAAGGGCGAGATCTGGAAGATCGAGGATGCGATCCATCCGCTGATCAAGCTTTGTACGAAGATCCTCAGTGATGATCCGCTGTTTTTCCTGGTAAATTCCTATACTACAGGTCTTTGCACCGGCTGTTCTGACTTATATGCTTGCCACGGAGCTGAAACCCTGGAAGGGTAATGTGGAGTCACAGGAGATCGGACTTCCTGTAACAGAAAGTGGTCTGGTTCTTCCTTGCGGAGCTTCCGGACGGTGGAGCTCCTCCCGGTAGGATCAGGATATTGTGTTGTCCTGATGTTCTGGCACTCGCGTGCGGCGGAGTTCCCCTTCGGGGGAGCACTTTGGCGTGCGGCAGTTTGCGAGAAGGGGAAGCACTCATAGTTGCGAAGGCCGTCTCCCCTTCTCGCGCTCTTCCCCTCTGTCTATTTTTATTCGCAGTCTTCCTGTGATT
>ENA-OQIR01000983-OQIR01000983.1-human-gut-metagenome-genome-assembly--contig:-NODE-983-length-10808-cov-2.509690_pt1 | contig 10808 bp, 16 predicted proteins | sample MGYA00242580_ERZ504745 | MGnify/ENA primary metagenome ERZ504745 (study PRJEB26092, sample SAMD00036214) | human gut metagenome | host: Homo sapiens | study: EMG produced TPA metagenomics assembly of... | reverse complement strand
CCGGAGTCCAGCGTTCGGAATGGCTGGGCTCCGGCGTCTGCTCGATCAGTTGCGCTTGGCGGCGCGAGAGTCGAGCCAGATGGCGATGGCCGCGAACACGATGGTGAGCACGCCGAGCACGATGAGCGTGGGCAGCATAACCATGCGACAGTGCATCATCGCGCCCTTGCAGATGCCGATCAGAAAGGTGGGTACGGCGAGTAGTAGCAGGGCGTCGGCTGCGGCGGCGATATTGAGGCCGATGCGAATCTGCGGGGCGACGAACAAAGCCACGACGCCGAACACGAGGATGACGACGCCGATGCCGGTGGCCGCCTGCTGCGAGTAGTGGCAGGCACCCGGCATGTCATGGCCGGTGCAGGCGTGCGCAAAGGTCTGGGGCGCGATGGTGATCAGCGCGCCGAACAGAATATTGGGCACGGATGCAAACAGCTTGTTCTTCATAACTACTTTTTCCTCTCCCCTGTTCCCAGCTCGTAGGCACAACCTCCGCATTATGCCCACACTGTGATGAAGAACACAAGTCTTGTTTTTTGCGAATTTATTTGGTATATAACTCAGCCCCTCGTCAGAGGGGCCAATTTATCTACAACTTCTCAATCGGCGCTACGCGGAGCATGAGGCGTTTGACGCCGGCGGAGCCGAAGTCCACGGTGATTACCGAATTGCGGCCCTTGTCTTGTGCGTCGGTGACCTTGCCGAGACCGTACTGGTCGTGGCTGATCATGTCGCCCACGGCGAAGTCGGCGATATTCAGGCCATTGTCCTTGGTGAGCTTCGAGCTAGGCACGGCAGAGCCGGTCGAATCGGATTTCGGTGCGGTACGACGCGTGGTGACTTTGCCGCCACGGGTGCCACCATATGAACCGGACGAAGAACCGGAACGGGAACGGGAGCGGGAACCATAGGAGGACGAGCCGGAGCGGGAACCATACGACGATGAACGGGAACCATACGACGAAGAGCCGGAACCCGAGCCATACGACGACCCATACCGCGACCGCGACCCATAGGACGAACCCGAACCGGACGAACCACGCGAGCCGAACGTCGACGACCCGCCAAACGCGGCGCCGCCGAAATCGTCATCATCCAGCCGCCCAAATCGTCGGCGAATCCATCGGTCTCCCAGCTGGCGCGCATACGCTCCACGCCGGCTTCACGGCGTTTCCAATCAATCAGCGAATCCGGAATCTCGTCGAGGAACTGGCTGGGCATCATATCGGCGGCCTGGCCCCACTGGGAGCGGACGGCGGCGCGCGTGACATACAGTCGCTGCTTGGCGCGCGTGATGCCACATAGGCGAGTCGGCGTTCCTCCTGCAGTTCAGTGGTGTCTTCCATCGAACGCGAATGCGGGAAGGTGCCCTGTTCCATGCCGGTCAGGAACACCACCGGGTATTCGAGGCCCTTGGCGGTGTGCAAGGTCATAAGCGTCACCTTGCCGGAGTCCTCCGCCTCGCCGGGTAGTTGGTCGGAGTCGGCCACAAGCGCGGTGGTCTCCAGGAATGCGGACAACGTGGCGTCAGGCGTGTTCTGTTCGAATTCGGCGGCAGTGGACTGCAGCTGGGAGAGGTTCTCCAGACGGGAGGCGTCCTGCGGGTCCACGGATTTCTCGAGTTCGGCCCTTAAGCCCGACTTCTCCAATACTTCGGCCACGATCTCGCTGGGCTTGGAGTCGTGCGCGCGCGTGAACTGCGAGAGCGCGCCCATCAGATCGCGGAATGCTCGTAGCGAGGTGGCGGTGCGTGTCGGCACCTCGATCTCATCCAAGTGCATGAGTGCGTAGAAGAAGCTGGTGCCATGCTCACGCGCGTAGGCGAGCAGCACGCCTTCGGCGCGGTCGCCAAGCCCACGCTTGGGCACGTTGAGAATACGGCGTAGATTCACATCGTCGTCCGGATTGACGAGCGCCTGCAAATAGGCCAGCGCATCCTTGATTTCGCGACGTTCGTAGAACTTGGTGCCGCCGACGAGCTGATACGGCTGATTCGTGTTGATCAGCGCCTCTTCGAGCGAGCGGGATTGGGCGTTGGCGCGGTACATGATCGCCATGTCGGAGTAGGCGATGCCCGCTTCGGCGTGCAGGCGCGCGATTTCGGTGGCCACCCACTGGGCCTCCTGCTGGGCGTTGTCCGCCGCGTAGCCGACGATCGGCTCGCCCTTGCCGAGCGCGGTCCACAGTTTCTTGGGCTTGCGGCCCTCGTTGTTGCTGATCACCGCGTTGGCCGCATCCAGAATGGTCTGCGTCGAACGATAGTTCTGTTCGAGCATGATGGTCTTGGCGTTCGGGAAGTCCTGCTCGAAGTCCTGAATGTTGCGGATGTCGGCACCACGGAACGCGTAGATGGACTGGTCGGAATCGCCCACCACGGTGATCCAGGCGGGGCCGGACTTGCCGGCGTTAGGCGCGCCCGGGATGGCCTTCTCCCCGTGTCCACGCCGGCCAGCTCGCGCACGGGCACGTACTGGGCGTGGTTGGTGTCCTGATACTCGTCGACCAGAATGTAACGGAAGCGGTGATGGTAGTACTCGGCGACGGCCGGGTCAGTGCGCAGCAACTCGACCGTGCGGCCGATCAGATCGTCGAAGTCGACGGCGTTGGCCAGGGCCAAGCGATGCTCGTATTCGGCGTAGATCACCGCGTAGATGGCTTCAAGGTCGCCCACCGTGCCGAACTGGTAGCCGCGCTGGCCGGGCGTGAAGTCGGGCGCGTGAACGGCGAGGTTTTCCTTCCAACCGGTCAGATTGTTCTTGAGGTCGGAGATATGGCGAGAATCGAGCGTGGAGTGTAGCGCTTGATGTCGAGGTTGAATTCGGTGGCGATGATTTTGACGAGTCGCTCGGAGTCGGCGGAATCGTAGATGGAGAAGCCGGACTTGAGTCCGATGGACTTGCCGTCGCGCCTCAGAATGCGCACGCAGGCGGAGTGGAAGGTGGAGACCCACATGCGCTGGGCCACCGGCCGATCAGCGAGCCGAGTCTTTCGCGCATTTCGGCGGCGGCCTTGTTGGTGAAGGTGATGGCTAGAATCTGGCTCGGCCATGCGCCGAACTGGCTCAAGATCCAGGCGATGCGGCGGGTCAGCACGCGGGTTTTGCCGGAGCCTGCACCGGCTCCGATCAGCAGCGCCTGACCGCGGTATTGCACGGCTTCCGCCTGCTGCGGGTTCAGGTCGCCCACGAGTTCCTGTGCGCTGCGTGCGATGACTTCCGGCTCGTCGTACACTGTTGCCTCCCTTTGAATCGCGACATTCATGTTTACCACATGCACGGGTCAGCGCAGGACAACGTACACTTACGAGTATCCATATCATTCACTGACATACAACAATGGGAGGTTCAATGCAGGAACTTGAGGAGCGAATCCAAAGCGAGGGAACGGTGAAGGCGGGTAATGTGCTCAAGGTGGACGCGTTTCTGAACCACCAGTGCGACGTACGCCTGTTCGACCGCATGGGTTCGGCATGGGCCGCTCATTTCGCCGGCAAGCACATCACCAAGATTCTGACCATCGAGGCGTCCGGCATCGGCATTGCGTGTGTGGCGGCCCAGCATTTCGGCAATGTGCCAGTGGTGTTCGCCAAGAAGGCGCAGTCCATCAACCTTGACGGCGACCAGTACACCACCACGGTCTATTCCTTCACCAAGCAGAAGGAGTTCCCGGTGATCGTGGCCAAGAAGTATCTGACGCCGGCGACCATGTACTGCTTATTGACGATTTTCTGGCCAACGGCAAGGCGTTGCGCGGTCTGATCGATCTGTGCGAAGCAGCCGGTGCCACGGTCGAGGGCATTGGCATCGCCGTGGAGAAGGGCTTCCAGGCGGCGGTGACGCGCTGCGCGCTGAAGGCTACGATGTGGATTCGCTGGCCATCGTCGAGTCCATGAATCCCGAGACCGGCGAAATCACATTTAGGCACTGAGCACATTGGCTGCTCCCGCCGGCGGGAGCAACAGAGAGAAGAAGAGAATCATGTCAGAGAAGAAAACCAATCATTCCGTATCCTTTGAGGCGTTGTCTTCGCTGGACGCGCCAGTATCCTTCTGGAAGGGCATTCCGTTCGGCCTGCAGCATGTGATGGCCATGTTCGTGGCGAACCTCGCCCCGATCTTCATCGTCGCCTCGGCCGCGAAGATGACCCCGGCCCAATCGGCCACCATCATCCAGTCCGGCCTGCTGGTTGCGGGCTGGGCACTTGCCTGCAACTGTACGGCGCGTGGCTCATCGGCTCGCGACTTCCGATGGTCACCGGCATCTCCTTCACCTACGTGGCGGCCGCGTGGCGATCTGCGCGGACAAGGGCTATGGCGCGGTGGTCGGCGCGGTAATGGTCGGCGGTCTGCTGGAACTTGTGCTGGGTTTGACGGCCAAGTATTGGCGTCGGTTCGTGCCGCCCATCGTCTCCGCCATCGTGGTCACGTCGATCGGCTTCTCGCTGCTCAACGTGGGTGCCACGAGCTTCGGCGGCGGCAGCGGAGCCAAGGACTTCGGTTCCTGGCAGAACCTGACGCTCGGGCTTATATCTTTGGTTGCCTGCCTGGCGTTCCAGCTGTTGATGAAGGGCACGGCCAAGCAGCTGTCCGTGCTGTTCGGTCTGGTGGTCGGCTATGTGGCGGCTATCTGCATGGGCAAGGTCGATTTCTCCGGTTTCCAGAACCTCGCCATCGTGTCCGTGCCGCAGTTCATGCCGTTCAAGCCTGAGTTCGACTGGGGCTCGATCATCTCCATCGGCCTGCTCTACGTCGTCTCCTCGGTCGAGGTGCTGGGTGACACCGCCGCGCTGACCAAGGTGGGCCTGAACCGTACGCCCACCGAACGCGAGACCGCGGGCGCCATCGCCGGCGACGGCCTGATCTCCACCGTATCCGGCCTGTTCGGCTGTCTGCCGCTGACCTCGTTCGCACAGAACATCGGATTGGTGGCCATGACCAAGGTCGTCAACCGCAAGGTGATTCTCTCCGGCGGACTGATTCTGGTGCTGGCGAGCTTCGTGCCGGCCATCGCCGAGGTGTTCAACTCGCTGCCGCAGGCGGTGCTCGGCGGCTGCACGATCATGATGTTCGGCAACATCATTCTTTCGGGCTTCCAGATGATTGCCGAGGCGGGCTTCACGCAGCGCAACATCACGATTGCGGCGCTTTCGCTGACCATCGGCATCGGCTTCACCCAGGTGAGCGACATCTTCACGCAGTTCCCGGCACTGTTCCAACGAATCTTCGCCTCGAACTGCATCGCCGTGGCGTTCGTGGTGGCCGTGATCCTGAACACCGTGCTGCCCAGCGAGGAGCACTTCCTCTCTGCGCCCAAGGAGGCACCGGCCGCGGACGCCGAGTGATAACAACGCAACATATCAGCTGCGCATAATCACATGATGATGCCCTATCGTCTTGCAGGATGATAGGGCATCATTGATTTTGGGAGAGACTACAAGTTGAACCATGAGTTCGAGCCGGTGGCGTGTCGATCAATCGTCATCTTCCCATTCGAGGATGTCTCCGGTTGGCAGTCGAGTGCCTTGCAGATGGCGTCCAACGTGGTGAAGCGGACGGCTTTGGCACGTCCGTTCTTCAGAATGGACACGTTGGCGGGAGTGATGCCAATTTGTTCGGCGAGCTCGCGACGCCAATCTTGCGTTTGGCCATCATGACGTCGAGATTGATGCGAATCGTCATCTCAAATCACCTGCTCGAGTTCGCGCCCGAGCCGGACAAGGAGAACAGTTTCCATACGGCCACGAACGCCGCTTCGATGCAGAACAGGAACAGCACGCCCATAATGAGATATGGCCAGCGCATCGACGTCTGGCTCGGGTAGAGGCCGGCCAGCGCGCCGCTCAATCCCGGTACGGCGAATAGTTGGCCCCATAGGCAGGCCAGCCAGACCAGAATCACGATGGCTTTCAACGCGAGCAACACCCATCGGTTCATGTAGTTTTTCATAGCCCGGTCCTTTCAGGTGCCGACGTTTTTTTGGCGACACCGCGAACATCGATATGACTATATCGAAAAACGATATACCTTGCAAGGCGTATTGCGTCAACCGGCATTGGTCGCTCGTATACATATAGGCTTCGGCAGACTGTCAGCAGACCGTCAGCTCAACGGAGCGAACGCCATATGAGCCACCCATTCGCGCACGAGCGTGATGACGGCTTCGGGTTGGTCGATGTGCGCGTTGTGACCGGCATTGTCCAGCGTCACGAAGGTGGCGTTGGGATAGTGCGGCAACAGGGCTTGCTGATCTTCGTATCCGACGATCTGGTCTTGCTTGCCGGTGACGATGAGCACCGGACCGCATATGTGCCGAGCATTTCCTCGGGATTATCGGCCAGCCAATAGCGCTGATCCAGTCGTTCGCATGCCGCACGGTCGCACAACGCCACGCCGGGCAGGATGAACCGTTGGTAGCGTCGCCACGCGTCGAATGACTGGTTGACGCCCATGGTAATGAAATCGAACACCTGTTCCTGCGGCAAGGAGTGCGTCAGCTTGGGATTGGGCTGTGCAACCACATGTTCGGCCACATGCCGGCCGGCATGCTGCGGGTCCACGGACCGGCGCGATCAATGCTATACCGGCCACTCGGCGAGGTTCGCGCGCCAATACTTCGCGGACAAGCGCACCGCCCATCGAGTTGCCGACCATGGCGAATGGAGCCGCTTTACCGACAAGACCGTCAATGGCCGTTTGCAGCCAATCCGCCATTTCCGGCAGCCCGCAGGCATGCTCGGGCAATGCCGGCGTACGGCCGAAACCGGGCAGATCCAGATATATACGGCGAATTGAATCATTGCCGTCAAACGCCTTGTCGAGCATCATCAGCGAACGATGGTCCACACCCATGCCATGCACGAACACGACGGGCAATCCATCATCATTGCCTCAATCGCGCAGTACGGCTGCAATTGCGCCATGTGTTCCTCTCCTTCAACCCGGTACAAATCGCCTTTCACACAATAGCGGCAGCAGCTCCCTTGGTGTCGGAGCAATCCCGACCGCCATTCTCGGTTTCGAGGGGCTGATTTGCGCGGATGTCATGAAGCGTGAAGACTTGTCACAAAGTCGCGTGATGACGCAGCCGCCGTTCAGGTGGATATGCCACGCTGTCATGATGACGGCCGAGCCGGAACACGGCAAATCCCGCATGCTGCATAGGCCAGCCGGTCACGGTCAGCCATGACACCGAAATATTGGAGGCGCAATGGGACAACAGGTGCGGTACGGCAGACGCCGCTCCCATGGCGCGGGCGCGCTGATTGCAGCCGTCATACTTGTTGTTGCGGCGCTGATCGCGGCATGGACGCTGCTGCCACGCTATTCACGCCTCGCGAGACCGCGCGCACGGCCGAGGAAGCATATTGCGCGGCGGTGTCGTCCGACGGAGCCCGCCGCACCTTGACGCCTGATCAGGCGCAGAACGCGGCGCTGATTGCGAACATCGCCGTCACGCGCGGACTGCCGGATCACGCGGCGACGGTGGCCATCGCCACGGCCATGCAGGAGTCGAGGCTGACGAATCTGGACTACGGCGACTTGGATTCGCTCGGCCTGTTCCAACAGCGGCCCAGCCAAGGCTGGGGCACGGCGGAGCAGGTGTCCGACATGACCTATGCGACAAACATCTTCTACGATCATCTGCTGCAGGTGCCGGATTGGGAGACGATTCCGGTGGAGGACGCCGCGCAGGAGGTGCAGCGCTCAGGCTACCCGGAACTATATGCCGCATGGGATGCGATGGCACGCGCTTGGGCCTCGGGGCTGACCGGTGAACGGTCGGCGGGCGTCACGTGCGCGTTGGAGCCAGCAACCTCCTCGGACGCGGACGGGTTGGTTGCCGCCATAGGAGGTACACTGCCGAATGTCAATGTCTCGGTTGTGCCCCCAAATGGCAAAACCGGCACGAACAACGGCGCTGCGACCAATACGGCCAGCACAACGTTGACGATCACGCTGCCGGACGGCCTGTCCGCCGACAACCGCACTCGACTTTGCTGGCAGACGGCAGGCTGGCTGGTCACGCATGCACGTCAATACGGCATTGACGCACTGCACGCGGACGGCATGGATTGGAACCGCAAAGCCGGCACATGGATCGGCACCGAAACCGCCGAGCAGACCATCACCTTCACGCTTGCGTGATGTGACCTATACCGCCGTTGCGACCACAAATCCGACTGGTTGGAGCCTACGCCGTCGATGCCGCCTGAGGCACGATACGGATATGTTTTTACTCGTTCGAATGAGCCAATCCACGACGGCTTCGATGTTATTGCCATCCGGGTCCAGCACGAATGCGGAGTAATAGCCGGGAGTGGTACGGGCGCGGACCGGGAGCGCCGTTGTCTCGGCCGCCGGCGGCGAGCGCGGCTGCATGGAACGCCTGCACGGCTTGCTGACTGTCAGCCAAGAACGCGATGTGTGTGACCGGCGTGACCGGCGAAGCCTCCGCCTCCAGCCCTTCAATCGGTGACACGTAGAAATCGGAGTGCAGGGTTCCGTCATCCACGCCGAATCCGAGCGTAGGCTCATGATGCGCCTTGACGATATAGCCGAGCGGTGCGAGCGCCTGTTTGTAGAATGTGATGCTACGGTCGATGTCTTTCACGTGCAACGTCAGATGGTCCAGCATGGTCTTGGTCGCCCTCCCCTGGTTCTTGTATTCGATTGCTGCTTGCAGTGTAAGCCCGAACGTTTCCCACAGGGCCGCGCATGGCTATGATGAGAGCAATCGCACGTCGAGTTCGAGACAATATTCAAAACGAATCCAAGGCAATAAGGGGAATGACGATGACCAAGGCACTGATTGTGGTGGATGTGCAGCCGACGTTCTGTGAAAGCGGCGAACTGGGTGTCGCAGGCGGCAACGCGGTCGCCGAGCGGATTGCCGATTATGTGAACGCGCATCGCAGCGAGTACGCGTATATCGCAACCACGCAGGACTGGCATATCGAGCCGGGCGCGCACTGGTCGGCGGAGCCGGATTTCGTGGACACGTGGCCGAAGCATGGTGCGGCCGGCACGCTGAACGCCGAATTGCATCCGGCGATCAAGGCGCTGAATATCGAGCATCATTTCAAGAAGGGCCAGTATTCGGCGGCATATTCCGGTTTTGAGGGTATCGAGGACAATACCGACCGTATCCAGACCCGCGAGGAGGTCGAGGCCGAGCAATCCGCCGGCAAGACGCTGGCCAACGCGCTGAAGGCCGCCGGCGTGAGTCGCGTGGATGTGGTGGGCATCGCCGAATCGCATTGTGTCAAGGACACCGCGCTCGATGCCAAGAAGCTCGGCTTCGAGGTCACCGTGTTCGAGGATCTGACCGTGCCGGTCAGCGAGGAACTTGGTGTTGCGGCCCGCAAGCAGATGGCTGCGGGCGGCATCACATTGGCTGAGTCCCGCTGATCGGGCCGGATATACCCAGAGCGAAGCACACAGCCGTAGCATCAATCACGCGCAAGATTCCCACGCCACCCAACATAGCCCGCCCGCCTCGACCGGCCGATATCATCGGCGAACACGCGGAACCGAACCCTACATCGACGTTCGTTTCGTCTGGTTTGGCCCATGAATTCTGCATGAATTGGGGTGAACTGGCGGGGCTGGAGGCGAGCGGGCGGCGGATTATGGGGCACAATGGTTTCAAGGAGGCCGCCATGGTCGATGACTATACTGCCAAAATGACTGAGCTGATCGAACTCATGCGTCTGATCGGCAACGATACGCAACAGTGCGAGGTCAAGGAATGCAAGCGCAAGATCTCCTCGACCATCACCGATACGCTGTCCGCGTTCTCCAATGGCTCCGGCGGCTGGATTATCCTGGGCCTGTCCGAAAAGAACGGGTTCACGCCGGTCGAGGGATTCGACGCGCGCGCCATGCAGGAGGCGCTGAGCCAGGCGTGCGAGAAGATGACGCCGGTGGTGCGGCCCGTGATCGTCACCTGCCCGTTCGAAGGCGCGAATCTGGTGTTCGCGCGCATCGACGAGATGCTGCCGCGCGACAAGCCCTGCTTCACCACCGCGCTCGGACCGCACGGCGGCTCGTTCATCCGTACCGGCGACGGCGACCGGCGCATGACCTCCTATGAGGTCGACCGGCTCATCGAGGAGCATCTGCAGCCCACATACGATCTGGATATCGTGCCCGACGCCACGACCGATGACCTCGACCCGCAGCTTGTTGCCGGACTGTTGGCACGCGTGCGCGAACAGCATCCGCGCGTGTTCGCCGACCGAGACGGCATCGATGTGCTGCTGGATCTGCAGGTGTTGCGCCATGATGATTCCGACGAGTCGGAGGTCGGCGGAATCCTGCGCCCCACCTTGGCCGGACTGCTGGCGTTGGGCCGCTATCCGCAGAAGTTCTATCCGCGGCTCGGCATTTCGATTGCCGTGTTTCCGGGGACGAGCCGGGACGATGTGTTCCGGGGTGACGAACGATTGGTCGCCTCGAAGTCGGTGGTCGGTTCGATTCCGGTGATGATCGACGATGCGGTCGACTCGTTGATGCGTTGGATTGGCGCGAAGAAGCCCGATTATCCGCCACTCGTGTTGCGCGAGGCGATTGCGAACGCGCTCACCCACCGTGATTATTCGCCCGATGCGCGCGGCACGCAGGTGCATATCAGCGTGTTCACCGATCGCATCGAGATCACCAATCCGGGTGGCCTGTACGGCATGGTGACACATGATGTGCTGGCGAGCCTCATCCGGTGACGGGCGCGCCGTTCGTCTCCACCCGAAACCAGTTCCTGTTCACGCTGCTGGAGTCCACGCCGTATCCGGGCGGCGGGTTTGTGAACCCGGAAG
>ENA-OQIR01000982-OQIR01000982.1-human-gut-metagenome-genome-assembly--contig:-NODE-982-length-10824-cov-2.022249_pt1 | contig 10824 bp, 17 predicted proteins | sample MGYA00242580_ERZ504745 | MGnify/ENA primary metagenome ERZ504745 (study PRJEB26092, sample SAMD00036214) | human gut metagenome | host: Homo sapiens | study: EMG produced TPA metagenomics assembly of... | reverse complement strand
CATTGCTTATTCCTCCTAAAAATATGATATATTTATAGAACCCTTTCCAGGTTTACTATCGCAAGTAACGCGGATATGAGCATTCCCTCTGCCAAACGGTCATAAACCGGATCGCCGGGAGATCAGCTTCACTCTGCAATATCCTCCACACTATAGGAATCCGCAAGCAGGCTGAACCGCTCCTTCATCCCCTCAGTGAGATACACATGATGGTCTTCATCCACAAAAAGTCCGTCTGCACCGTAAGCTTTCAACAGCTGTGTCCCTTTTTCCACCCCCAGCACAAAACATGCTGTGGAAAGCGCATCTGCCTCCAGACCTGAGTCACAGACTACCGTTACCCCGGTCACTCCGCTTTCTGCCGGATAGCCGGTAGACGGGTCCATAATGTGGTGATACCTTACACCATTTTCGATAAAATATTTCTCATAATCTCCGGATGTGGAAAGAAATTCTGTACCATTTAAGGCAACCACACCAAGATAGTCATCCTCATTTTCAGCTCTGGGATCTGTCACTGCCACATTCCAGGAAGAACCATCCGGCTTGCTTCCATAAGTCATGACACTGCTTCCTCCCAGATTCATAAGCGCCGCAGAGACTTCTTTCTGCGTTTTCAGATATTCCAGGATGGAATCACAGCCGATTCCCTTTCCGGCAGCTCCGAGATCCAGAGAACAGCCCTTGTCCATATGAACCATATTTCCATCCAGGGAAACCTTTTTGTATCCGGAATCCTTCAGCGCTTCCTGAATTTCATCTTTTCCGGGAATCCGCTGATTCTCCCCTCCGATATCCCACAGCCGGATCAGTTCTCCGATCGTCGGATCAAAGGCTCCATTAGAATCTTTCGCAATGGCAAGGATGCGTTCCAGATATCCGGAAAGTTCTTCGGAAATCTCCGTATCGTTTCCGCAATCTGCGTTCACCTTATAAATCTGCGAACTCTCATTTGTCCAGGACAGAAGATTCGTCTCCACATCTGTCAGAATTGAAGTCAGTTTACTGTTTATATCGTCTCCTGTGGTATAAAGTGTTTCCGATACCACAGTATCCATGGCAAAATCGGTATCTGTATAGTTCTGTATATCTTTCTCTGCCGCAGCCGGACATCCAACCGGAAACAGCATCACTGTCCCTGTGAGTACTGCTGTGGCAAAAAAAGCTTTCTTTTTAAGAGCCTGATATTTCATAGATTATTTTTCCTCAGTTGTTCCAATGTGAATATTTTTCCGCGGGCATGTCGCCGCACAGGCATGGCAGCAAAGACATTCCCCTGACATCGCCGTATCACCGTCAATATCCAGATGCGCCGGACATCTCTTTTTACAAAGTCCGCATTTCGGCGGGCATTTCTCACGATTTCTCCGGAATAAGGCTCCCGGCAAAATCGGCATCAGCGCAAACACCGCTCCCATCGGCAGAGAAACTGGCAGAAAAAGCGCTCCTGGTGCACATTCCGATCATGATCAGGATCAGCAGGATGATCCCTACCAAGTATTTACTGTTTGGAAGCCGTCCAGCTGTGATCATGGAAAAAACATCCCACGGGCTGGTTCCTGTGAGCTTTCCGTATACACCTGTGATGCAGGAAAGCAGGATCAGGCCAGTACGATATATTTGACTTTCTGAAGTCTGTGGACCAGCTTTTCAGAAAGGGCTGGTTTCTTTTTTTATGAAAACATTTCGTCCAGATCCAGGAAAAGCCTTCGTACACGGCATCACCGAAAGATCCGAACGCACACGCATATCCACAGAAATGTCTTCCGAAAAAGCAGGTGAAGATCAGAAGAACGGCCGTCACGGTCAAAAAAGAATTCCACTCCACCGCCTGTCCGGATCCAATGGCAAGAAAGATTGATTTGATTCCCGCAAAAGCTGTAGAGAACAGAGAAGGTGCCGCAATAAAGAACGCTAACTGTATCCCCGCACGCATCAGCCTTACTTCCCTCTGTCTCTTTTTCATGAATTTTCCGCCTTTCCAAGAGCTTCATCAACCGCATTCAGAATTCCTGTGGAACTAAAAGTTGCTCCTGATACGGTGTCCACATCTGTACTCTGGGCACTGATAATAGAATCGATCACGCTTTCTGCCTGAGAAAGATACGCGCTGTCCTCACCGGGAGCGCTTGTCACATTAATGGATGTGATCTCATCACCGGAAAGCGTCACCTCAACCTGAATCGTTCCACCGTAACCCTGTGCTTCTCCTGTATAGGTTCCGTCTTTATAGACATTATCTCCGCTGCTGTCTGCTTCGCCACTGTCCGCTGTACTGTCTGAACCGGAGCTGTCCGCAGATTCGTTGTCTGTGCTGTCGCTGCTGGATGCCTCGGTTTCTGCTGCAGTACTCTGGTTCTTCACACGGTTTGCGTAGCTTGTCTCCAGCGCGCTAAGAAGTTCATTCTGCTGCTCCTGAAGTGTATCTACCTTATCTGTCAGAGCCGCGATCTCTTTTTCATTTGCCTGGGCTTTCATGCTGCTGTTATAAAAAGCACGGCAAGAACCACTAACAGCAATGAGATCACTCTCATGTAAAAATTCTGGTTTTTCATCTCTTTTCTCCCTTGTATTTATAACAATTCCGTAAATTGCTGCATCAGACTCAGGCTATACGAACATATATTGCTGCGTCAGATGCTCTCGATCCAGTCCTGCAATCTGCGTATAACTGTCTTTTGGATAAATTATGTAATTTTTATCCATATCCATAAATTAGTTTAGATTAATCATTTTTATAAAATTAGATGTTGCTAACTTACAGTCAAGTATTATATCATCTGATTTTTTTCTTGTCTACATTTTTGTTAGTAGTTTTTAACTTTTTATAATGTGAATTTTTTCGCCATTCCTCCCTTTCCGTTTGGAACAGCTGTATGAATTATGGTTAGATATCATTAACTTATGTTTGCCTTTTAATTTCGATTATGATATGATTTTTTGAATCTGTAACAGAAATGGAGATTTGTTTTGAAGAAAAAAGAAATGATTTTTATTGCCGGGATCCTGATTCTGGCAGGGGTTCTCTGGCTTGGTTTTCAGATTGCGGGGAAACGGTCCCATAATATGATCCGTATTACCGTTGACGGAAAAGAGTTCGGAACCTATTCTCTTTCCCAGGACCGGGTCATACACATCGGAGACACCAATGTCTGCGAGATCAAAGATGGAAAAGTTACCATGATCGAAGCAACCTGCCCGGATCATTACTGTATGAAACAGAAGGCTGTGGACGAGCACGGCGGATCCATCATCTGCCTTCCTAATAAGGTTGTGATAGAAGGGGAAAATACTGCAGAGGATTCGGAGAGTTCCCCGAAAATTGATGCGGTGACATAAAATTTCCGGAGAATATGCGTAATGTATATTCTCCGTACAGTCTTCTCTGACAGATGGTATTCTGTCTGTGATATTCCTGCAACAAATGAAAGGATTTATTTATGAAACGAAAAACAGCTTATCTCGGATTATTTGCCGCAGTAGCGATCATTTTTGGATATGTGGAGTCTCTGGTCCCTGTATTTGCAGGGATTCCGGGTATCAAACTCGGACTTGCAAACCTGGCGGTGCTTTTTATACTGGACCGATATTCCTTTAAAGAAGCGGCTCTCGTGTCCGTTGTCAGAATCCTGGTGATCGGATTTATGTTTGGAAATCTGTTCAGTATTTTGTATAGTCTGGCTGGCGCTGCGCTTAGCCTGACTGTGATGGATCTTTTGAAAAAACATTCCTGCTTCAGTCTGATCGGTATCAGTGTGGCCGGTGGTGTCACACATAACATCGGGCAGCTGATCGTTGCCATGATCGTGGTGAGCAATACGAGTTTGATGGTTTATGCACCGGCCACTGCGTGGTGGCAGGTGTCCTGGCAGGTATTCTCATAGGAGTGGTTGACAAAGGAAGTCGTGGGACGACTTCCTTTGAATCTATAATGGATGTAGATTTTAATTTCTTCCACAGCCTGCAACAACTGCGTGCCCGTAAAGGCGATCAGGCTTCTGTTTCATCATGGAACTGAGGGATCGGAGTCACCGGAGGATACGGCTCCGCCGGTGGCTCATCGAACTCTCCGGAAATATTCCGATAGAAAACTGCCATACAGGTTTCTATATAAGGCACCAGCCAGATCAGTGCCAGATACAATGTAAATATGGAAAAAATGATCCACGGAACAAAACTTAAGAGCATTTTCATATATTCCCAGTAATGTCCTTTCATAAGCTTCGCACTGGCTTTCAGCGCTTGTACTCCTTTTATGTCCGAATTATCGGACAGGATGTAATAGCTCATGGTGAACGGCATAGCTGCCAGCAGGTTCAGCGCGAACCCGAGAAGTGTGAGCAGCATGTAAGTTACTGCCCAGTTCATCTGCTCCTTCGTTGTATTTCCCATATTGCTTGTAAAAGAAAACCACACCAGTGGAAGTGATGTCACCAGATTGATCAATGCCAGCACAAAGGATGCCACGATCACATGATCCGGCTGATGGCTGAAAAAGTACAGAAGATCTCCGAAAGAGTAGGCTTCCCTTCTGGAAATATTCAGATAGATCCGGTAAAGCCTGCGGAAAAACACAGATCACCAGAGAAAGGATAAACTGAATACCTCTCCTCCAATGATCGCATACAGGGAATCTCCCGGAAAAAGTGCTGTGGAAATATAGCTTGAAATTGCGCTCATCGCCGCAACTGCAATGCTCCCGATCACAGGGACAGTAAAATTACCGGTCAGAGTTTCCCCTGCCAGCTTCTTACAGCCCTTCAGATTTTTTCTCATAATTCTGTGTCCCTTCGTTATAGAAGGCGGAGACTCATCCAAGCCTCCGCCGCGTCATTTTACTTCAAATATATCATGTTCTCATATTTCACATTTGTTTAGTCTGCAAGATTAAACGCATCATGTACCGCATTCATGCACGTACGCCATCTTTCTCGTTAATGAGAACCGTCACACGGATCTCAGATGTTGCGATCATATTGATGTTCACACCCTCATTGTAAAGGCTCTCGAACATTTTTGCAGCAACACCCGGATTGCTCATCATGCCTGCTCCTACAATAGAAAGCTTGGCAATGTTTTTCTCCGCATGAAGCTCAGAATAGGCGATGCGTGCCTGGTTAGCTTCCAGAACATCCATTGCATCGTCCAGATCATTTTTATCAACGGTAAAGGAAATATCCTTGGTTCCGGCACGGCCGATAGACTGAAGGATCATATCCACATTGATATTTTTCTTAGCCAGGGTATCAAAAAGCTTAAATGCCACTCCTGGTGAATCTTTAAGTCCGATCACAGCAATACGTACTGCATCTGTATCCAGAGCAACACCGCTGATCAGCATTCTCTCCACTGTTACTTCCTCCTTTACCACGGTTCCTTCGCTGTTGTTGAGACTGGAACGTACCACCAGCGGCACGCCGTATTTCTTTGCCATCTCCACAGAACGGTTATGAAGCACTCCCGCACCAAAGTTGCCAGATCAAGCATCTCATCGTAAGTGATCTCCTTGAGCTTGCGGGCATTCGAAACCTTACGCGGGTCTGCGGTATAAACACCGTCCACATCGGTATAGATCTCACAAGCATCTGCATGAAGTGCTGCTGCAATAGCTACGGCTGTGGTATCAGAACCGCCACGTCCAAGTGTGGTATAGTCATTATATTTATCAATGCCCTGGAAGCCTGTGACCACAACGATCCTGCGGTTATCCAGCTCTCTGCGGATACGTGCCGCATCGATCTTTTTCAGGCGTGCGCTACCGTGTGCACTTGTTGTATGCATAGCTACCTGAAAGGCGTTCAGGGAAACAGCCGGTACTCCCAGACTGTCCATAGCCATGGACATCAGTGCCACTGACATCTGCTCTCCGATGGTAAAAAGCATATCCATCTCACGTTTCGGAGGTTTGTCATTGATACCTTTTGCCATGGTGATCAGCTCATCGGTATACTTACCCATTGCAGAAAGCACGACCACCACGTCGTTTCCTTTTTTGTAATCTTCGATACATCTTCTGGCAACGTTAAAGATACGCTCTTTGTTTGCCACAGAAGTACCGCCAAATTTTTTTACGATCAACATGTTCTTTTCTTCCCTTCGGCATCAATCCTTTACACGGATCATTGCCAGTACTTTTCCGGTAAGCTTGCTGATCTTCTCATAATATTCAGCCTGCTTCATCACCGGTGTGATAAATCCGAATTCTCCGGAAGGTCATCCGGCTCAATGGTCTGTACATCACCAAAAGCTTTTTCCACTTCATCCATAGTAGTATCAGACACACGTACGAAGAAACGTCCCTCGACTTCATCCATATCCATAAGCTTCAGGGCATAGCTGCTCCAGTTTGTCATGATATTTCTGTGGAGATGCTTTGCTTCATCCACAACATCTGCAACTACTGCACTTGCAGTCGGAAGCTTACCTGCTCCGCTTCCGTAGAACATGGCATCTCCAAGAACATTTCCGTGCACAAATACTGCATTAAACACATCATTTACACTGTAAAGCGGGCTGCTCTGCCTACCAGGAACGGCGCTACCATTGCATAGAAAGAATCTCCGATCCTGCGGCTTGTGGCAAGAAGCTTGATGGTCATGCCAAGCTCTTTTGCATATTCCATATCTGCCGGTGTGATCTTTGTGATTCCTTCTGTATAAATATCCTCGTAATTCAGGAATTTTCCGTATGCAAGTGAAGAAAGGATGGCGATCTTACGGCATGCGTCAGCACCTCCTACATCTGCAGTCGGATCTGCCTCTGCATAGCCCTTTGCCTGGGCTTCCTTCAGAACCGTATCAAAATCACAGTTCTCTGTGCTCATCTTGTAAAGCATGTAGTTTGTGGTTCCGTTAAGGATTCCTGTGATCTCATCGATCTCATCTGCTGTCAATGAAGAATTCAGTGCACGGATGATCGGGATACCGCCGCCGCAGCTTGCCTCAAAAAGGAAGTTGATATTTTTTTCTTTTGCGATCTCCATAAGCTCGGAACCATGCTTGGCTACCAGGGCCTTATTGGATGTGCTTACGCTCTTTCCTGCCTGAAGCGCTCTTTTTACAAAAGTATAAGCCGGCTCGATCCCGCCCATAACCTCAACAACAATATCTACCTCCGGATCGTTTACGATCACTTCATAATCATGAACCAGAACTTCTCAACCGGATCTCCCGGGAAATCTCTTAAGTCAAGAACGTATTTGATGTTGATCTCATCTCCGGCTCTCTTGTTAATGCTCTCATGATTGGTGTTGATGACTTCAACAACTCCGCTTCCTACTGTACCGTAGCCTAATACTGCTATGTTTATCATATGCTTACTCCCTGCCTAAAATTTTCAGATAGTGTATACCGTCTCTCTGCTCAATATCCTCCACCATAGCCTCTGCGTCGCCTTCTCCCGGAAGGATGTCAACGCTCAGCGTCAGTGTTGCGACTCCGTTAATTGGAATACTCTGATGTATGGTCAGGATATTACCGTGAAAACGGGCAATCGTCTGCAGCACCATTGATAAAAGCCCCGGCTCATCGTCCATCTGAATGATAAAGGTGATGGTCTTTCCCTTGGTCTCCTCGTGGAAAGGAAAAATATCGTCCTTATATTTGTAAAAAGAACTGCGGCTGATCCCGGTCCTTTCAGCAGCTTCCTGAACAGTAGCCACCCGTTTGGATTCCAGCAGTCTCTTGGCCTCAACCACCTTGAGAAGTACTTCCGGCACTGCCCGTTCTCTTACTACATAGTATTTTTTCTTTTCAACCTGTTTCTGCATAGTAACCTCTCTGACTGCTGTTCACACTGTGGCCAGCAGCCCCTGTCCGTTTCATAAAGACAACTGTTTTTGTACAAGAGATATATTATCATAATAAAAGAAACTCCACAAGCGCTTTTTTTGCCTGCGGAGTCCTTTTCTCTGTCTTTATGGGGTTCCGTGACAGTAATGTTATTCTTTCTTTTTCGCCAGCGCAATCCATTTCAGGTATGCATTGATAAAAATGTCAATACCGCCGTCCAGAACTGCGTCAACATTACCGGTTTCTTCATTGGTTCTATGGTCTTTTACCATGGTGTATGGCTGCAGGACATAGGAACGGATCTGGTTTCCCCAGCCGATATCTGTCACTTCGCCTCGAATGCCGGAAAGCTTCTCCTCAGCTTCCTGCTGTTTCAGCATATACAGCTTGGCCTTCAGCATCTGCATAGCCTTATCCTTGTTCATGTGCTGAGAACGTTCATTCTGGCACTGTACCACGATCCTGTCGGAAATGGGTGATACGGATCGCAGAGGAGGTCTTGTTGATATGCTGTCCGCCGGCACCACTGCTTCGGTAGGTATCGATACGGATATCGTCATCATTGATCTCAACGTCCAGATCCTTCTTGATATCCGGCATAACATCGCAGGATACAAAAGAGGTCTGTCTCTTTCCTGCTGCATTAAACGGGGAAATACGTACAAGACGATGAACACCCTTCTCGGATTTCAGATAACCGTAGGCGTTCTCTCCGTTCACCTGGAAGGTTACAGATTTCACACCGGCCTCATCACCGTCAAGGTAATCCAGTACTTCCAGCGCAAAGCCTTTCTTCTCCGCCCATCTGCTGTACATACGATAAAGCATTCCGCACCAGTCGCAGGCTTCTGTACCGCCGGCTCCTGCGTTCAGCTTGATGATGGCATTCTCTCCATCGTACTCTCCGGAAAGAAGTGTCTTCACACGGATGCTGTCAAAACTTGCCTGGAACTCGTCCAGCATTTCCTGGATCTCAGGGACAATCTCAGGATCATTCTCCTCGTACCCCATCTCGATCATGGTTTCCATATCTTCCATCTGTGTTTCCAGATTATGGTATGTCTCAATATCGTCCTTGAGACTCTTTAACTGTTTCATCTTCATCTGGGATGCTTCCGCATTATCCCAGAAATCAGGCGCTTCCATTTCGCGCTCTAATTCTTCGACCTTCTGCTCTTTGTTAGCGAGGTCAAAGTGAATCCCTCACTTCCACTAATGGCTCTGTGTATGTTGCAAGAATACTCTTGAACTGATCTAACTCAACCACAGCTTCACCTTCTTTCTATATATTGATGCAGGATTTCCTGCCTGTCTTATACAATACCATATGGACATAAAAATTACAACGAAAACGTGGTCAGGGCGTAAATATCCCTCTCCTGTGCTTCAGAAGCGGCAGCTGCTCCCGGACTTTTTTACCTCGTCCAGTTCCAGTTCCACAACCTTCACATCCGGCTTCTCATCCATCTCCATGAAGACTTTTCCCCAGGGGTCTACAGCAATGGAATGGCCCCAGGAATGGTACCCGGCGTTCAGGTCTCTGGCGGGGGCAGCTCCGATGGTGTACACTTGGTTGTCCACGGCTCTCTGGCGGAACATCAGCTCCCAGTGGAGGGGCCCTGTTGTCATGTTAAAAGCAGCCGGCACGATGATCACCTGAGCTCCTTTGTCCACCATCAGCCTGGCAAGTTCCGGAAAACGAAAGTCGTAGCAGATGCAAAGGCCCATCTTTCCAAATTCTGTGTCAAAAACCGTCACCTGGTCTCCTGGTGTCAGAGTATCGGATTCTTTAAAATACTGACCGCCTTTTACATCAATATCAAAAAGATGCATCTTCCGGTGCTTACCGATCTGATGACCATTTTTGTCAAAGACATAGGAAGTGTTATAAATATGGCCGGCTTCATCTCTCTCCGGCATGCTTCCGGCTATAAGATAAAGCCTGTGTTCTGCCGCCAGTCGGGAACATTTTTCCCAGGTATCTCCGCCCTCAGTTTCGGCATATTCCGGAAAGTATTTATTTTCGTAAGGACAGCAGAACATTTCGGGCAGGACTGCCAGATCGATCCCCTGAAGCTCCGGCTGGCAAGAAGTTCTGCTGCCTGGGTGATGTTGCGAAATTTATCAGTATATACATGTGTCTGAAGAATTGCAGTTTTATAATTGCCATATTATCATGTCCCTTCTCTTACAGCGAAAATTAAGTATCTGCTATATTGACGCAGGATGATTAATATTCGCTGTACTCTGTTCCTGTGTAACAGAAATTCCAGAAAAAATAGCCCCACCGCATCATCTGGGTGAGACTATTTCTATCTTCCTTCTTAGATCTTGGCAGCCTTACGTCCGCAGCACTGTTTGTATTTCTTGCCGCTTCCGCATGGGCACGGATCATTCGGGTATACTTTATCTTCTTTTCGCTGAACCGGTTTCTTCGGGCCTGCGCTGTCATCTTTGTTTGTGCCGGTTACCTTAGCAACCTGCTCTCGCTCAATCTTCTGCTCCACATGAACATGATACAGCATACGTACAGTGTCTTCCTGAATGGAACTGATCATGCTGTTAAACATCTCGAATGCGTTCATCTTGTACTCAACAACCGGATCTCTCTGGCCATACGCCATCAGACCGATACCCTGACGGAGCATTTCCATATCATCGATATGATCCATCCATTTGCTGTCGATGCATTTCAGAAGGACAACTCGCTCAAGCTCACGAAGCTGCTCCGGTTCCGGGAACTCAGCCTCTTTTGCTTCATAAAGCTTCACAGCCTCTTCCTTCACAATGTGCTTGATCTCGTCTTTCTTATGGCCTTTTACCTTCTCAGCAGTCAGCGGGTGGATCGGGATGATCGGAGTGATTGCAGTATTGAACTCATCAAGATCCCACTCAGAAGAATCCATGTCATCGGAGAAGCACATGTCTGTCATGCTGTCTACGATATCTGTGATCATCTTGTAGATGGCATCACGCATATTCTCACCGTCAAGTACCTGGCGGCGCTCCTCGTAGATGATCTCTCTTCTGCTCG
>ENA-OQIR01000981-OQIR01000981.1-human-gut-metagenome-genome-assembly--contig:-NODE-981-length-10827-cov-4.092710_pt1 | contig 10827 bp, 17 predicted proteins | sample MGYA00242580_ERZ504745 | MGnify/ENA primary metagenome ERZ504745 (study PRJEB26092, sample SAMD00036214) | human gut metagenome | host: Homo sapiens | study: EMG produced TPA metagenomics assembly of... | reverse complement strand
GGCGAGCACGGTACGCGCGTAGTCGATCGCGTCGGCCTCGTCCTCGCCGAGATAGGTGGGCCACGCCGGACGTGGCGTTGTGCACGTCAGCCGCCGCCAGATCGTCCATGCTGATCACTTCGCCGGTGGCCGCCTTGACCACATCAGGGCCAGTGACGAACATGTTCGAGTTCTCGCGGGTCATGATGATCAGGTCGGTCAGGGCCGGGCAGTAGACGGCACCGCCGGCGCATGGGCCGAGAATCAGCGATAGCTGCGGCACGAAACCGCTGGCGTCGCAGGTTTTGCGGAACAGGTGGCCGTATTCGGTCAACGCGGCCACACCCTCCTGGATGCGCGCGCCACCGGAGTCGATGAGCGCGATGATCGGCACCTTGAGGTCGAGCGCCTTGTCCATGAGATGCAGATCTTGCGGCCTTCGGCCACGCCAAGCGTGCCGCCTTTGACGGAGAAGTCCTGCGCGTAGACGGCCACTTTGCGGCCGAACACCTCGCCGAAGCCGGTGATGACGGCGGAGCCCGCGCGGCCACCGTTGATGTCGCCGCCGCGGAAACGGCCGATTTCCTCGAAGGAACCGGTATCAAGCAGCAGATCGAGACGTTCGCGTGCCGTCAGCTTGCCTTTGACGTGCTGGCGACCGCGGGCGTGGTCTTCGGCTTCGGCGGCGAGCTGCGCGGCACGCAGCACGGACGTACGGATCGGCTGCGATTCGCGGGCTTCGGCAGCCGCTTCGTCACCCAGTCGCTCCTGCTGTTCCATGACGACCTTCACGGCCTCTTTGACGGCCGGGCTTGCGATGATGTCGGTCATTTCGCGCCGCCTTCCGTCTTGGTTTCCGTATTACCGTCCGTTGCCGGCTTGCCGTCAGCCGCCTTGGAAGCGCCGTTGACGTCGATGGTCATCAACGTCTCGCCCGCTTCGATGCCTGCCGCCGGGCCGACGAAGATCTTGGTGACGGTGCCCTTGACCGGCGCGTACACGTAGTTCTCCATCTTCATGGATTCGAGCACGACGAGCAGGTCGCCCTTGGCCACGTCCTGGCCTTCGGCGACGTTGATGCGTGTGACGACCGCCTGCATCGGGCTGGCGATCACACCGGACTGGCCGTCGTTGCCCTGCTGCTTCTTTTCGACGTGGTGCAGGCCCTGTCCGCGCAGCGGCTGGATGGCGCGCTTGGCGTCACGCGCCTTGGCGCCGCCGGTCAGGTTGGCCACGATGTCGTTCGGCACGGTCAGCGACACACGATGGTTGTTGACTTCGATGACGAAGGTTTCGCTGGATTCCTTCTGCTCGGCTTCCTTCGCACCCGAAGCGCCGGCCATGGATGCCGGCTGGCCGCCCTTGGTGGAGGATGCTTCCTTGTTCAGGTACTTGCGTTCCAGCCATTTCGTGCTCACGTCGTAGGCCACGCCATGCTCGGCGGTGAACTCGTCGTCGTTGAAGATCTGCTCGAATAGACTTGCCGGGGTCGGCACGCCTTGCACCTCAAGTTCCGCGAGCGCGCGGCGTACGCGCGCCACGGCGGCAGCACGGTCGGAGGCGGTGACCACGAGCTTGCCCATCATCGAATCGAACTTCGGGGAGACGGTGTCGCCTTCCACCACGCCGGAATCGACGCGGATGCCAGGCCGGACGGCCATGCGAGCTTGGTCAGCGTGCCGGAGCTCGGCGCCAGATTCTTCGCCGGATCCTCGCAGGTCAGCCGGAGCTCGAAGCTGTGTCCGCGCAGCGGGTGGTCGACGGTCAGCTCGCCGCCGTTGGCGATGGTGAGCTGTTCTCGCACCAAATCGAGGCCGCAGACCTCTTCGCTGACGGTGTGTTCCACCTGCAGACGCGGATTGACCTCCAGGAAATACACCTTGCCCTGCTCGGTCACCATGAATTCGCAGGTGCCAAGTCCTACGTAATCGACCGCGTCGAACAGGCGGCGGGAATAGGTTTCCAGCTGTTCGAGCACGCCGTCGGGAAGGAACGGCGCCGGAGCTTCCTCAACAAGCTTCTGGTTGCGGCGCTGCACGGAGCAGTCGCGGGTGGAATACACGGTGAAATTGCCGTGCGAATCGCGTCCGCACTGCGTTTCGACGTGACGGCCCTTGTCGATGAACCGTTCGACGAAATACTCGTCCAAATCGCCGCCCTGCAGCGCATCGTGGTTCATGTAGAAGCCACGCAGCTCGTCGTCGTTGTGCACGAGCGTGATGCCGCGGCCGCCACCGCCGTCGGTGCGCTTGAGCATCAGCGGATAGCCGTGCGTGTGCGCGAAGTCGAGCAGCAGTCGCATGTCGGAAATCGACTGGGAAATGCCGGGAACCGGCGGCACCTTCGCGAAAGTGGCCACGCGGCGGGCCGTGATCTTGTCGCCCAGGTCGACGAGCGCCTTCGGATTCGGGCCGACCCACGTGCGCCGGCGTCGAGGACCTTCTGCGCAAACGAGGCGACTTCGGAAAGGAAGCCATAGCCGGGGTGCACCGCGTCGGCACCGCTGCGCTGCAGGATGTCGATGAGCAGATCCTCGTTGAGATACGTGTCCTTGTAGGTGTCGCCAGACAGCAGATACGCATCATCGGCCATCTGCACGTACTGTGCGTGACGGTCCTGTTCGGCGTAGACCGCGACCGTGGGAATCCCCATCTCACGTGCGGTGCGCACGACTCGAAGCGCGATTTCGCCGCGATTCGCCACCAGTAGTTTGTTGACATTCTTAGGCATAATGTCAAGTTTGGCGGTCGAGACGTGATTCGACGAACTCGTTTCCTACAAAAGATTCGCGATCTTTTTGTAAGGCTCCACAAACGTTACCGAAACTTAGCAACCCTACGATGGGGAGCATTGATTGACGAAAGACTCATTTTCGTCAGTTTTTGTAGCATCCTGTAGCATCCGCAAAAAAGGGAGGATTCCACCATGCGCAACGCAATCCTGACCATCTCATCCGCGGCCAAAACGGCCACCAGCGGCAAATTCGGCGCCGTTTTGAAGTCCACGCTGTTCGCCGTGCTGCTCGCCGCCGCCTCCATGGCGGGCGCCGTGCCGATTCCGGGCACTCCGGTTCCGATCACCCTGCAGACCTTCGTGGTCATGCTGCCGCGCTGATGCTGCCGTGGAAGCAGGCCGGCACCGCGATGCTCATGTATCTGGCGGCAGGCGCGGTCGGTCTGCCGGTGTTCGCAGGCGGCGCTTCCACCATGCATTGGTCGGCCCGAGCGCCGGCTTCCTGATCGGCTTCCTGCCGGCGGCCGTCGTCACCTCGCTGCTCAAGGGCGAGGCCCGCACCGATTCGCTGAAGCACGGTGCACTGACCGCCGCACGTTATCTGTTCGCCTGCGTCGCCGGCTGCATTGTACTTGACTATCTGCTTGGTTTCATCGTGCAGTCCGCCATTACCGGCGTTGCGCTGCCGATCGTTGCGGTAGCTTCCATGGGATTCATTGCCGGCGACGCGGTCAAGGCCGTCATCGCTTCCGCCGTGGTAGCAGGTCTTGCCAAGCTGAAGTGAGTAGAACGCGTTACGAACGTTTTCTCACTTGCCGAACACGCCCACATCGGCCGTACTGACCTGATGCAACACGCCTTCCTGATCCTCAATGGTCAGGGAGGCGTCGTCGTTTAAGGCGACGGCCTTGCCCCGCAGGTGGTTCCGTCCACGAAATGCGCTTCGCAAGACTTGCCAAGCGTCCAGCAGATCGGAATCATGGCCTCTCTGGCACGCACAGCCTCACGATGGGAATCCTCCTCAAAATCAGCCAACCGCGAGCGCAAGCCTCGCACCCAACGTGCGGCGATCGCATCGCGCATAACGGCAACATCCGGCAGATCGTGCGCAATCAACTGCAACGACGTGGCCTTGTCTATCGGCAACCGCTCCTGTGCGACGGCAAGGTTCAAGCCGACGCCGATCACAATGACGACGCGATCCTCGCAACCCGCAATCGGCACCATTTCGGCGAGCACGCCACCGAGTTTCCGTCCATCCACGAAGATATCGTTCGGCCATTTCAATGCAATATCCCCGATATTCTCGTCAAAGCCGCCGCCGCAATCGCGTACCGCACCAACAATCGCCTCACGCATCTCGCAGCCGGCGATCATCTGCAGCCAACCATTGACGGACGAATCGCGCATAATCGAAACGGGCACGCTTACCACCAGCGACACGATGAACGACTCGCCGGGCACGCTCGTCCACGTATGGTCGAGCCGCCCGCGCCCGGCCGTCTGCTTATTCGCCGCAATGACCACGATTTCATGCCCGCTCCTCGCAGACTTCCCTGCATTCACGCCATTCGCGCTACTCGCACCATTCACGCCGTGCGCACCGAACAGCAATCCCTCGTGCACCAAATCCGCGGCATACGTATTCGTGGATCCCACGGTGTCGAGCAACAGCACCTGATCCGCCACAGCACAAGTACGCGGCATAACCACTGCCGAATCCAAAATCGTCATCATTACTCCTTATCTACTGTGGCATGTTCGACGCAACGCAACAGCCAACGCAACAACCATGCAGCTGCTATTCGTCCTGCCGCACTTGGCTGGCTCATGTTCGCTGACCTCGTTCGCCTTGACCGTCTGCCGCGCATTACGCGACTCGCGCCAGAATTGCAGACATACGAAACCGAACACGAACGCGACCGGTAGCATATGCCGTTCGAAATTGTTGGCCGGAGCGGTGATCATCACTCCCATGAGCAGCAGCAAAGGCAAATGCCACGACAGCGAGCGCCACCGTCGCAGCACCACTTCGGCGGCGCCGACCAGCAGCATCAGCGTTACGTACAGGTTGCCGTGCGTCACCCAGCCGATCACGGGAATATTGCCCCATCCTTTGGCGAAACCGGCCACCGCATCGCGCCAATCATGGTTATACAGGTGGATCCACGCATTGCCGCTCTGCACGTAATCGTTGTTCACGTAGTAGTCCATCGACACGTACGGCATGTCGGTCACGTCGAAATAGCCGAAACACTCCGCGAAAAACGCGTCGAGCGCAATCACGGGATTCGCGACGACGATTTCAAGCCATGCCTCGTTGAAGTTCTTCATGTCGTCTTCGGTGACGGTACGCCACTTGTAGCTGACTTTTTTCGATTGGATGCCGGAGGATTTCACCGGGTCGGCGTCCTGCTGGGAGTATGCTTCGGCCATTTGGTCGAGGTTGAAGATGGGGTCGAGCTTTTTCGCCGCGTCCGCCGGAATGCCTTTTGGATTGTATTTGGCGACGCGCGCGATCTGCTGCAGTTGGATACCCCGGCTTTCGATCGGGTCACCGCCGATGATGGCACCCGTGTTGGTGAGGAATATGATGCCGCCATGAATGAGGATGATCGGCAGCAGCAATGTCACAAGATAGGTTTTCCAACGCTTTCGATCATTGATGAGCGCCAGGATCAGAGCGAAGAGAATGATGTACCACGCGTATTTCGCACTGACGAGCATCACGCAGCTTGAGATGGTGAACGCATGATCGAGCGTTTGCGCAGACGAGTCGGTTTGCCGTTGATGGTAGGCAGCGCTTTGATGTGCGTCATATGCAGTTCGTACCACACGCCGAACCACCATACGAATGCGAAAGCGAACAACGGCGATTTCGTCAGGGAAATCGTGGCGAACACCGCAAGAGGGCACACCATGAAGAACAGAAGTATCACGAATCGGGTTTTCGCACCGGCACGCAGTCTGGAAGGACGTGCCACAACGCCCGCTTCGGGATGCGTGTAATCGCGCATATTCCAGCAATCGTGGCGTTCCGGATGCGAGAAGTCGAATGTGCCGACGCCAAGCCTGCGCCACGGCAGGTTGAAGAATCGGTTGGCGGTCGCCGAACAGCAGAATGCGGCGAATAGCATTGCAATGCGGCGAGCACCACAATGCCCGCATCGTTGGAGTCGGTGAAATAGCGGGAAACCGACGCCACCGCGCCGTAGAACACGGTGAGCACAACGTTATGCTGGTCGGTCAGGTACGTAGGATTATCCGGCCACATGTAATGCGCGGTCGGGTAGATATCCATGGGCACGAACGAGAAGAAGCTATATACGGCTGCTTCAGACCCGTCCACTGGTTCAACGCCCAGCTGAATTCTCGGATTTGCGAACGTATGTCGGCGCCGAATGCGGCCAATAGCGTGGTAGGCACCCACAGCCAGCCGGTCACGAACACCAGCATGAGTTTCCACCAGCAGTCGGTGCAACGCGTAAGTTTGCGCCCAAACCATACGATCATCGCATGAAGGGCACGCCCTGGGCGACTGTGCGCGACGTCATGCAGGTGTCGCAACATAATGCCAAGCACAGTGGTGGGCGTTCCTGCGATCTCGTCGCATAGTCTTTCATGCCGACGTACGAAATATCGCGGAAGCACGCGACGGCCGCGTCCGAATCTGACCAGCGCGACGACAATCGAAAACCATACTGCGAAAGCGACCGCCAAATACAGCACGTTCAGCCAGCCGAAGTCGGAAAGTCCGCCACCGAACCAATACAACGGCCCGATGGCGCAACACCACGCCACCCACAGGCATGCCAGCACGGCCAGCGTCCAGCTGAGGAATGTGCCGACCTTTTCGCCACGCTTTCCGGTTTTTTGACTTCGCTCATAAGCGGCATAATAGCGGCACTCCCCGAATGAGCCTCACCTTGTTGTCACCGCCTGTTCAGCGATTCGTTGGATAGGCGGCTACACTTGACACTTATGAACTCCGATCAGGCAGACATTCTCGACCTTCTGGCAGGGCACACCGACGATTCAACTATCGAGCGGCTCGCTTTCGAATGCCTGATGACGAATCTTACGGATGATCGCGTCGCCTCGTTGATGAATGTGCTCGGATGGCGCGGAAATTTCGATTGCTTTGCGATTGGCGGCACACCGAAGGTAAGTCCCGCCTCGGCTTCGCTTGTCGCGCGCAATGCGGTGCGTGATTTGGGTGGGGAGCACGCGATCGTCGGCACGTACGGCAGTTTTCTGCTGGTGCTGGTCTGCCAGATGGGGGCCGCCACCGCCGAGGTGACGTGCACGTCTGTCATTTCCGCGTTCAGCGAGGATGAGCCGGTGTATTTGAGTCCGGTACGTTCCGGTGTAGTCGGCGCCTCGCATGTGTTGCGTGAAACCTTGTTCTCGTTGCAGGCCGCTCCCGCTTTGGCTTCGCCGTCCCGCCCGTTGCGTGCCGACGAATTGCTGCCTGAGAGGGCACTTTTGGGCGATGACTACGCTCGTGAGGAGCTGTATCAGAACGTGTATCGGGTGCTTCATGGCGATAATCCCGACGATCCGACTTTTGTGACGGTTTCCACGTTTTTGAGGAACGGCAGTTCTTTGGAGAACACCGCGAAGGATTTGAACGTGCATCCGAATACGGTGCGCTATCGTTTGAAACGTGCCGCGGAAACGACTGGTTGGGATGCGACCGATCCGCGCGACGCATACGTGTTGACGACCGCGCTTGCAATCGGCCGTATGCGCGATCGTTGAAATTACTTTTCTGTTTTTAATATCTGTCTGATATCTAGTTTCATTGAAATTCCTTGATATTCAGCGATTGCAGAATCATTATTTATTAAATGAGATGGATAATCACAAGATATATACGAAAAGACCCGCATCTCGCGTTGAGGCAGGATGCGGGTCTTTTGCAAGCTATATAGAAGCTATTTGCAAGCTATATTGCTCAGGCGATGACCGTCGGATCAACCGGGACGCCCGGGTTCATCGTGGAGGTGATGGTCGCCTTGGTGACGTAGCGGCCCTTCACGGTAGACGGCTTCAGACGCTTGATTCGTCGGCAACAGCCTTGAAGTTCTCGTCGAGAGCCTGCTCGGTGAAGGAGAGCTTGCCGATGAGGAAGCTCAGGTTGCCGTTCTTGTCGACGCGGAAGTCGACCTTGCCGCCCTTGATGTCCTTGATGGCCTTGGTGACATCCATGGTCACGGTGCCGGTCTTCGGGTTCGGCATGAGCCACGCGGACCGAGCACGCGGCCGAGGCGGCCGACCTTGCCCATCATGTCCGGGGTGGCGACGACGGAATCGAAGTCAAGGAAACCGTCGGCGACCTTCTGCACGAGGTCGTCGTCACCGACGATGTCGGCGCCAGCCTCGAGAGCTTCGGTGGCCTTCGGGCCACGGGCGAAGACGAGGACCTTGGCGGTCTTACCGGTGCCGTTCGGCAGGTTCACGGAACCGCGGACCAGCTGGTCGGCCTTGCGCGGATCCACGTTCAGGCGCAGCACGGCCTCAACGGTCTGGTCGAACTTGTACTCCGGCATGCTCTTGAGGAGAGCGATGGCTTCGTTGGCGGTGTAAAGGTTGTTGCGATCGATCTTCTCAGCCGCTTCGCGATACTTCTTGGAACGCTGTACCATTAGTCCTTCTCCTCTCAGTCGGTAACCGTGATACCCATCGAACGGGCGGTGCCCGCGATGATCTTCATGCCGGCTTCGACGTCGCGTGCGGACAGATCAGCCATCTTGATTTCAGCGATCTCACGGACCTGAGCCTTGGTGACGGAGCCGACCTTGTGGGTCAGCGGGTTCTCGGTACCTTCTGGATGCCAGCGGCCTTCTTCAGCAGAGCTGCTGCCGGCGGGGTCTTCAGGATGAAGGTGAAGGAACGATCTTCGTAAACGGTGATCTCAACAGGGATGACCTGGCCCATCTTGTCCTGCGTGGCAGCGTTGTACTGCTTGCAGAAGTCCATGATGTTCACGCCATGGGAACCCAGAGCCGGGCCCAGCGGCGGAGCCGGGTTGGCCTTGCCGGCCTGAATCTGGAGCTTGAGAAGCGCCGAGACTTTCTTCTTAGGAGCCATTGTATGGTTCTTCTTTCTGTGAAGCGGTGGTTAACGGCACCGGAGTAGGTCTCCCGCGTCCGGTTCCTTCCGCAACGTATATTGCTGTGCTGTGCTAGCAGGTGCCGCCGCCTTGTTCAGGCACACGAGACCCTCCAGACACAACTTTTCTATTATGCGATTCCGCCACGACATTGCGCGTATGGCAATACATACAAAGAAACCCCGCCGAAGCGGGGTTCAAAAGAATCACGATTTCAGGTTCCTGAATGGGTGTGACGCGTGCGGTAGCAAGGCGCCCAAGCGCAGGCGTACCAAGGTGCGTCAAGCTTGGAGCAACGCAGCTAACGCTCCGTCATGCACGTTCAGGCTAATTTTTCAACCTGGTTGAAGCCTAGCTCCACCGGCGTGTCACGGCCGAAGATGGACACGAGCACGGTGAGCTTCTGCGTGGACGGATCCACTTCGGAGACAACCGCGGCCATGGTGGTGAACGGTCCATCGGTGACGGTGACCTGATCGCCAGGAGCGTAGGAGACCTCAAGCTTGCGCTTCTTGGCTGCGGCCGGCTTGTCTCCGGCGGCCTTGAGAGCTTCGGAAGCGATCATCGGAGCCATCATGGAGACGACTTCCTTGCGGGTCAGCGGTGCCGGATCCTTGGTCGGGCCGACAAAGCCGGTGACGCCTTCGGTCTCGCGGACGATACGACGGGCGTTCTCATCCGGCAGCATGCGGATCAGCACATAGCCGGGGACACGCACGCGGGTGATGACCTTCTTGCCTTTTTCGGTGTGCTTTTCGACTTCCTCCATCGGCACTTCGACCTGGAAGATCTTGTCTTCCATACCGAAGCTGGCCACGCGGGATTCGACGTTGGTCTTCACGCGCTTCTCATAGCCGGAATAGGTGTGCAGCACATACCACTTGCCTTCAAGCGTGCGCAGGCTCTTGGAGAATTCCTCGACGGCCTTGGCACCGGCATCCTGCTCAGTGTCTTCATCCTCAGTGGTTTCCGCGGTCTGCTCTTCCGGAGCGTCCTGCTCGGACTGGGCCTGCTCATCGGTCGCCTGATCGGCGGCGACGGCCTGGACGGCCTCGCCTTCGGCCGGCAGCGCCTCAACAGCGGCAGCAGCCTCGGTATCAGCCTTGGAAGCCTCGTCGAGGTTGTCGGAAAACACTTCGTCAGTCATGCACTTTCACCTTCAAGTTGTTTATCAGCCGAATATCCACAGGGTCAGCTTGCCCAGACCGTAGTCCATGCCGGTGACCAGTGCCATCAGCAGCAGCACGAAGATAAACACGGCGAGGGACCAGAAGAACAGTTCCTTGCTGGTCGGAGTGACGACCTTGCGGAGTTCGTCGATAATCTGTTTGATGAACAAGCCAATGCGCATGAAGATGTTCGGCTTAATGGCCTTCTCGCTGTTCTTCGCCTTCGCCATAATAATCCTCCGCTGGGCTTGTTGTAAGAAGCTTGGCAGGGAAGGCGGGACTCGAACCCACAACCTACGGTTTTGGAGACCGTTGCGCTACCAATTGCGCCACTTCCCTAGGTGAACTCTGCCGTCTCCACTTGCCGGCGAGGATTCTATGCAAAACCACGCAAGAAGCAGACGGCAAAACCGCCAAGTCGAAATAATAGCGGGTTTTCGCGACTTCGTCCAACCCGATTCACGACGAATCGCAAGAAACCGCTATTTTCCAACGAAAAAAAAGATTCGCGCCCGGCATGTCACCGAAGCGCGAATCGCTAAAAATATCGTCTATCAACTGAACTTTCCGTCAGTTGAGCGCGGGGCCGGTCGGCTCAGTCCTCGACCCAACGCTTCATGCGACGCATGCCTTCGACCAGATCGTCGTCGGCAAGCGCGTAGGAGAAGCGCAGATAGCCGGGAGCGCCGAACGCCTCGCCCGGGACAGCGGCGACATGGCCTTCGTCAAGCAACGCGGCGGCCAGTTCGGACGTGTTGGCGAACGTGGTCTTGTTGGTGCCGAGCGGCTTGTTCAGCAGCGCGGTCACGTCGGCGAACGCGTAGAACGCGC
>ENA-OQIR01000980-OQIR01000980.1-human-gut-metagenome-genome-assembly--contig:-NODE-980-length-10828-cov-1.920194_pt1 | contig 10828 bp, 15 predicted proteins | sample MGYA00242580_ERZ504745 | MGnify/ENA primary metagenome ERZ504745 (study PRJEB26092, sample SAMD00036214) | human gut metagenome | host: Homo sapiens | study: EMG produced TPA metagenomics assembly of... | reverse complement strand
CACGGTGGGGTTCAGCGCGACCTTTTCAGTGATCTTGTACATTGCGGTTGCTCCTTTTTCTGGCAAAATCTCGGCACAAAACACGTCTGCCCGCCCGCGCGGCACAGCAGACGTGTTTTTGTGCAACTTTTTGACAAGTTTATTATAACCTCTTTAAGAAGGGAAAGCAACCGAATTTTCTTTGTGTCTGCCGCCGCAAAGCTGAAACATTTCGGTTTCATTCCGGTTTCGGCTTTGTTTTTGAAAAACAGGCGCAGACAGGCGTGTTTTGCAAAAAGTCTGATTTTTTGGAAATTTGTTGTTGACAAAGCCTGCGTTTTACGCTATAATAGCCAACGTCGCCGGGAGCGAAACCCCGGCAGACCACATGAAATGTGCGGCCGTAGCTCATCTGGTAGAGCGCCACCTTGCCAAGGTGGAGGTAGCGAGTTCGAGCCTCGTCGGCCGCTCCATTTTGTGGAAGTTTAGCTCAGCTGGGAGAGCATCTGCCTTACAAGCAGAGGGTCAGCGGTTCGAGCCCGTTAACTTCCACCATGTGGCCCGGTAGCTCAGTTGGTTAGAGCACCAGCCTGTCACGCTGGGGGTCGTCGGTTCGAGCCCGATCCGGGTCGCTGCTGCTTCTCTGGAAGCAGCTTATATGCCTCTGTAGCTCAGTCGGTAGAGCAGGGGACTGAAAATCCCCGTGTCATTGGTTCGATTCCGATCGGAGGCACTTTATATGCGGCCGTAGCTCATCTGGTAGAGCGCCACCTTGCCAAGGTGGAGGTAGCGAGTTCGAGCCTCGTCGGCCGCTCCAGACAAACAAGCCACTGCAAAACATGATTCGTCGTGTGATGCAGCGGCTTTTTTGTACGTTGAAAGCTTTTTTGGAATTGGAAAAGGAGGGAAAAACGCAGTGATATTCGGCAAGTACATCAACCGGTATTACCTCAAGCATGCTCCCGTACTGCTGCTGGGCCTTGCCGCCCTGCTGACGGTGGATTACATCCAGCTTTTGATCCCGCAGCTCTACCGGCTGGTCATCAACGGGGTGAACCTTGGCCAGGTGGTGGTGAACGGTGAGACGCTGCTCTTTACCAAAGAGGTGCTGCTGCAGCACATCTGCCTGCCCATGATCTGGATCGTGGTGCTGATGGTCATTGGGCGCTTTTTGTGGCGCATCTGTTTCTTCGGCTCGGCGGTGCGGGTCGCGGCAGACCTGCGGGAGCGGATGTTCGACCACAGCCGCAGGCTGTCCCAGCAGTACTATCAGGTGAATAAGGTCGGCAACCTGATGAGCTGTATACCAACGATCTGGACACCATTCAGGAGTGCTTTGGTGACGGCGTGCTGATGTTCTTCGACGCGCTGACCCTGGGTCTGCTGGCCCTTTATAAGATGTGGACCATGGACGTGCGGCTGACCCTGCTGGCCCTGATCCCGGCCCTGATCATGTTTGCCATCGGCACCCAGATGAGCAAGGTGATGACCCGGCGCTGGGAGGAGCGGCAGGAGGCCTTCTCCGGCCTTTCCGATTTCGCGCAGGAGAACTTTTCCGGCATCGCGGTCATCAAGGCCTTTGTCAAGGAGTACAAGGAACTGCAGGCCTTCCGGAAGCTGAACAAGGAAAACGAGGAGATCAACGTGACCTACACGAAGATCGCCACCCTGCTGGAGGTGCTGGTGACCCTGTTCGTGGAGTCCGTGATCTGCATCATTCTGGGTTACGGCGGCTATCTGGTCTATCAGGGCCGGTTCAACGCCGGCCAGCTGGTGGAGTACATCGGCTACTTTGAGGCCATCGTCTGGCCCATCATGGCTGTGTCCATGCTGATCGAAAAGACCAGCCGCGGCAGGGCCTCCCTGAACCGCATCACCGAGCTGCTGGATGCCCCCATCGATGTGGCCGACCGCCCCGGCGTGGCCGACCTGACCGACCCCAAAGGCGGCATCGAGTTCCGCCACCTGAACTTCCGCTACCCGGACGGCGAGTACGATGTGCTGCGGGATATCTCCTTTACCATTGCGCCCGGCGAGAGCGTGGGCATCGTGGGCAAGACCGGTGCGGGCAAGACCGCCCTGGTGGACCTGCTGCTGCGCACCTATAATGTGCCGGACGGAACCCTGTTCGTGGACGGCAGGGATGTGAACAGCCTCTCCATCCACTCGGTGCGCAATGCCTGTGCCTACGTTCCGCAGGATAATTTCCTGTTCTCGGACACCATCGCCCACAACATTGCCTTTGGTGTGGACGATGCCACCCCCGAGGACATCGAGCGGGCGGCAAGCATGGCCGATGTGCGGGATAATATCGTGGATTTCAAGGACGGCTACGAGACCGTTCTGGGCGAGCGCGGCGTGACGGTGTCCGGTGGTCAGAAGCAGCGCATCTCTATCGCCCGCGCCCTGCTCAAGGACGCGCCCATCCTGATCCTGGATGACTCCGTCTCGGCGGTGGATACCAGCACCGAGAAGATCATTCTGGACAACCTCAAGAACAGCCGGGCAGGCAAGACCACCCTGCTCATTGCCCACCGCATTTCCACGGTGGAGCGGCTGGACAAGCTCATCTTCCTCAACGAGGGCCGGGTGGAAGCCGTCGGCCCCCACGACCAGCTGTATGCTTCCTGCCCGGAGTACCGCCGGATGGTCGATCTGCAGCGGCTGGAGGATGAGACGAAGGGAGGCGAAAACGCATGATGCATCTGAATCCGTTGGTTCTGGTGGGCGCTGTCATCGGCGTGATCACCGCCCTGCTGGTGGCAGCCTATGCCGCCGTCACGGACAAAAAGACCGCCATGGGCTTTGAGCGCAACATGGAGGACGGCGAGATCATGCGCCGCCTTGCCCGCTATGCCCGGCCCTACCTGAGCAAATTCCTCATTGTGGGCCTGCTGATGCTCTTCTCCATTGCCTACGATATCATTTCACCCCTCATCGTGGGCCGCATCGAGGAGCTGGTGGCCGGGGAGTTTGAACTCCGCGCCTCTTCCTGGGCGTGTCAGTGTATGCAGGCGTGCTGGTGTTCTCTATGGCAGCACCTACCTGCAGGCCGTGATCCTGCAGCGGGTGGGCCAGCGCATCATCTCCGATCTGCGCGAGGATCTGTTCAGCCACATTGAATCTTTGGCACACGAGCAGCTCAACGAGATCCCGGTGGGCAAGCTGGTCACCCGAGTGACCAACGATACCAACGCCATCTCCATGATGTTCACCAACCTCTTGGTCCAGCTGACCAAGAACAGCTTTGTCATTCTGGGCATTCTGGTGGCCATGCTCTGCCTGAACTACGAGCTGACCCTGATGGTGCTCTGCTTTGTGCCCTTCATCGTGATCTTCACGGTCATCTTCCGCAAGTTCTCCCGCCGCGCCAACCGCAAGCTCAAGAACGCGACAACCGATATCAATACCTATCTGTCCGAAAACCTGTCCGGCATCAAGGTCACGCAGATCTTTGGCCGCGAAGACGAGAAGATGGAGGATTTCCGCCAAAAGAGCCAGAAGCTGGCCCGGGCCAAATCAGGAGCAGATCTTCGTGTTCAGCGTGTTCCGTCCGCTGGTGTATATGCTCTATGTCAGCTCGATCCTGTGCCTGTTCTATCTGGGCGGCATGGGTCACCTGAACAACGTCAGCTTTCTGGGTCAGACCATTTCCAGCGGTACCATCGTCACCTTTTATATGTACATCTCCAAGTTCTTCACCCCCATCCAGAACCTGGCCGAGCAGTTCAACTGGCTGCAGTCGGCGCTGGCATCGGCAGAAAAGGTGTTCTCCATCATGGACATCCAGCCCAGGATGCAGGATGCCCCCGATGCCATTGAGCTGGACGAGGTGAAGGGCGAGATCGAGTTCCGGGACGTGTGGTTCAGCTACGTTCCCGGCGAGTGGGTGCTGCAGGGCGTTTCCTTCCATGTGGATGCCCGCCAGACGGTGGCCTTTGTGGGCTCCACCGGCTCCGGCAAGAGCACCATCTCTCCCTGATCTGCCGGAACTACGAGTTCCAGAAGGGCCAGATCCTGATCGACGGCATCGACATCCGCAAGATCAGGATCTCCTCCCTGCGCAGGCACTTCGGCCAGATGCTGCAGGATGTGTTCCTGTTCTCGGGCACCATCCGCTCCAACATCGTTCTGCGGGAAGAGGGCATCCCCGACAGCGAGATCATGGAGTCTGCCGTTACGTCAACGCTGACAAGTTCATCAACAAGCTGGACCACGGGCTGGACGAAGAGGTGCGTGAGCGCGGCAACAACTTCTCCGCCGGGCAGCGGCAGCTGCTCAGCTTTGCCCGCACCATCATCCATAAGCCCAGCGTGATGATCCTGGACGAAGCTACCGCCAACATCGACACCGAGACCGAGCTGCTGATTCAGGATTCGCTGGAAAAGATGCGTACCGTGGGCACCATGCTCATAGTGGCCCACCGGCTGTCCACCATCCAGCATGCGGACAACATCATCGTGCTGTCCCACGGTAAAATTCTGGAGCAGGGCACCCACCAGCAGCTGCTGGCCCGGCATGGCCGCTACTACCAGCTGTACACCCTGCAATACCACAAGGCGCAGCTGAACGCAGCCGAATAAGCGCAGACAGAAAGGCCGCTGACCTGAGATGGGTCAGCGGCCTTTCTGTCTGCACCGGGGGTGGAGTCGTCCGCTTCCGGATCGTTGAGGGAACGCAATTAACACTTGCAAAACAGGTGCATCGCTCGTATAATAGAATGTGGTAAAATAATAAAAAAGAGAAATGGAAAGGAGGGGCCACAGGATGCAGTGGATCGATGCGATCGGCTACGAAGAAGTGATGACCTTTCTGCGCAGTACACCGGCGAACCTCTTTTTCAAGGATACGGAATGCCGTTATCTTTTTATTTCGGACGTTAGGACTTTCTTCCCCTACGGAGAAGGGCAGGAAGAGGATGTGCTGGGCAAGACAGATCTGGAGATCTGGGACAACGAGGAACAGGCCCGCTTTTATTATGAGCAGGACCAGAAGGTGCTTGCCACCGGCAAGGGAACCGGCTATATCACCGAGGTGCCCCGGAAGGATGGGACGGCATACTATCAGATCAAAAAGAACCCCGTTGTGCTGGAGGGAAAGATCATCGGCATCGTGGGGCTTATTGGTGATATCACCGAACGGGTGCGGCTGGAAAAACAGGCCGAGAACTGGGCCGTCCACGATGAACTGACCGGTCTGTATAACCGCAACTACCTGAAGGTAAAGGGTACAGAGCAGCTGAAGGGAGCCATCATGCCCATCACGATCATTATGGGCGATTGTAACTACCTGAAGCGTGTGAATGATGCCTACGGCCACGAGTACGGCGACCTGCTGCTCAAGCGGGTGGGCCGGGTGATCCGGGAAAACCTGCCGCCGGAAAGCGTGGCCCTGCGGATGGGCGGCGATGAATTCCTCATTGCCTGCAACCACTTCTCTGCAGAAGAGGCCGAACAGCTGATCGAAAGGCTGCACGCGGAGCTGGCCCGCCAGAGTGACGACCGCCTCAAGCTGGATGTTGCCTTTGGATACCACACCGTGACAGAAGGCCCCTTTGATTATATCGCAGTCTACCATGCTGCCGACCGGGATATGTACCGGAACAAGCGCAAAAACCGCTGAAAATCCGGATGAAATAACAGCCTCAGCCCGATCTCAAAGGGCTGAGGCTGTTTTGGTGATCTGTTACATCAGGGCGGTGAGCACCAGCGCGCAGCGAGGGAAAACGCCATCTGCGGTGGCTTACAGGATCACATTTTTGATGAGCATGGAAACGCTGCCGTCCGGATCGTGGAGGAACTCCAGCTCGGAATCGGAGTTCAGCAGCTCGGTGGGGATCGTTGACCTCGATGCCGTTGGCGGTGCGGATGCTCCGGCTCTCCATCCGGCGGATGCGGGCAGGGGTCACGGTGACAGGGGCGGCTGCCTCTTCCAGCACCTCGCTCTTCTCCACATAGTCATCAAAGGGCACCGCAGCCAGCGGGTATTCCTCAGCCAGCTGCTGGCGCACCTGCTCCACCGATACCTGATTGTCGTTGTCGGCGGCCTGGTTGGCAATGAGCATGGCCACCTGCGCGTCGGCATGGGGCTCGTCCTCATAGGCATCCTTCACAGCCTGTGCGGCGGCCTCCTGAATGGCCTGCAGCTTCTTTTTCTCGGGCTCGGCCTGGGTATACTGGAACACAACAGAGGAGAGGTAGAACTCCTTGTGGCCGTCGATGTCGTATTTCTTTTCCAGCAGGCGCATGGAGTAGTCTGTCAGGTTGACGAGCGCACCCTCCTCCACCTTGCCGCTCTGGGTGGGCAGGCAGGCCCGCTGCTGGATGATGGAGTTGACCGGGGAACCTTCCACGGTCTCGGTGTAGTGGGTGTAGCCGTTTTATAGTTCAGCTTGAGGATGCCCAGCCAGGGCGCGCCGTCCCGGGTGAAATCCACCACGGCCAGGTCCGCCCCGGGATGGTGGTGTGGGCGTGCATGTAATCGAACAGCACCCCCGCAATGCGGCAGGACAGATCAATGAAATCCTGATTGTGCTCCAGCTCGTTCCGGAAAGCCGAATCCGGCAGGGGGCGGCACTGGCGGATCTCGTCGCTGGCCAGCAGCTTTTCGATATGATTCTGTAAGTAGGCGGTCTTTTCGGCAGTCAGCTCCATGCCGCCGCCGCTGAGCACTGGCGCGTCCAGCGTGGTGTCCAGCACATGCAAAATTGCCTGATGGATGATGATCTCCATGGGTCAAAACCTCATTTCCCGGGTGATTGTGATGTTCCTGCCCAGTATAGCACATCCGGAACAAAAAGGCGAGAGGGAGCGCAAAGGCTTGTCAACCGCCGCCTGAGATGCTACAATGGGGCTGACCAAACATCCGGACAAGCCGAAAGGGGAGTGTGTTATGGAATTTCGGGACAAGCCGATGCAGAACCTCATCCGCATCAAGGAAAAGGAGATCTGCAAAAATGTGCAGGAGCTGCTGCTGGACGGTGAGCAGATCGTGGGGGCCTACAAGACCGTGCGTGATCAGCCGTGTCACCACCACCGCATTTTTATGGTAGATATGCAGGGGATGACCGGTACCCGGCAGGAGATCTTTGTGCTGCCCTACCGCAAGATCTTGCATTACGGCATCAAGACGGCAGGCTTCGGTGACCCGCTGCAGACCTCAGAGCTGACGGTCTGCTTTGCGGATGAGCACGAGGCAAAGTTCGGCTTCATCGGGCAGGATGAGCTGCTGGCGGTGGCACGGGCCATCAGCCGGTGCATCCTGTAACAGAACAAACGTAAAACGCCGCTCCGGCTTCTGACCCCGGAGCGGGCGTTTTACATTGCTGTAATATGCGAAAAAAGGAGAATGTCGAAGGGTCAGCAGGCGGCGCGATCTCTGCGGCCGGCCTCAAGCATATAGTGCAGGAAGCCGGAGACATCAGCGGGGTCGGTGACAGAGATGTCAAAGCCCTTGGAGGGAGCGTCCATCATCTGGAACAGCTCGGTGGCGGCGCTGTCATTTTTCAGGTCGCAGGTCTCGCCATTGTCCAGGTGCAGGAGCACACTGCCGCGGCTGGCGGCTACCTGATGCATGAAACGGTCTTTATCAAGATACTGGATGCGAAGCATAAAAATACCTCCCACAAAGAAATGTTTTATTCTGGAAGAGTCCCCCGGGCCAGGCTGCCCGTGGGGAACGCTTCTCGGGAACCGGATCAAGCCGTGCCGGGGGTTGTTTTCCGCCCCCTGCGGTGTTATACTGTGCTTGCTGGTTCTGATGAAATAATACCACGAAACTGGCACGATAGATAGAATAAAAACACCCGATTTGTACAACAAAATCGGCTTTGACAAAAAATATTCAAAGTATTGCGGAAAGGAATTGTTCAATATGGCGTTTCAGACAAGCTGTGTCACTGGTGCCAATATCGTTACCGGGCTGACCTGCCAGCAGGATGTTATGGCCGATGCGAGGGGCGGGAACTGGTCCAGCATGGCAGCGCCCTGTTTCCCATTGCCTGCTACGCGGAGAACCTGAAAAGCTATTCGGTGGCCTGGCACTGGCACGAGGAGTTTGAGTACATACTGGCCATGAAGGGCCCCCTGACGGTGGACGTGAACAAGACCCGGGTGACCCTGCAGACGAATCAGGGCGTGTTCCTGAACTCCGGCATCCTCCACGCGGTGGAGCAGGCGGAAAAAGGGGAGGCTCTGCTCCACTCGGGCGTGTTCCACCCCCGGCTGGTGGGCGGAATGGACACCATCTTCTGGCAGAAGCTCATCCGACCCATGCTCCAGCCGGATGCCCCGGCGTTTTTTCTGCTGGACTGGGGCTGTGCCTGGCAGGCGCAGGTGCTTGCCTGCCTGCGGGAAGCCTGGCAGGCGGTTGCCGTGGAGCCCTTTGATTACGAGAACCGGGTGCGTTATTATCTCTCTGCGGCACTGCGGCTGCTGAGCACCCAGTGCGTGGGCGGCAGGACCAAGGTCTCCCAGCAGGAGCAGATCGCGCTGAGCGGATGAAGCAGATGCTCCGCTTTGTGGAGGAGCACTACGCCGAGGAGCTGACCGTGGAACGCATCGCGGCCAGTGTGGCCCTGAGCGAGAGCGCCTGCCTGCGCAGCTTCCGGCAGATGCTGGGCATCACGCCATCCAGTATGTCAAGCAGTTCCGGGTGGAAAAGGCCGCCGAGCTGCTCCGCTCCACCCGGCTCAAGACGGGCGAGATCGGGATGGAGTGCGGCTTTGCAGATGGCAGCTACTTCATCAAGACCTTCCGGGAGATCAAGCACTGCACACCCAAGGAATACCGCGCAAAATTCTGCTGAAATGTCTGAGATAGGAATCGGAGGAAATGATCCCCATGCAGCACAGTCTGACCCAAGGCCCCATTACAAAGAATATCCTGCTGTTTGCCCTGCCGCTGATGTTCGGCAACCTGCTGCAGCAGATGTACAACATTGCCGACACCTGGGTGGTGGGCCGCTTCCTCGGCGCGGATGCGCTGGCGGCGGTGGGTTCCTCCTACACCTGATGACCTTCCTGACCTCGATCCTGCTGGGCTTGTGCATGGCAGCGGCGCGGCTGTGTCCATGCAGTATGGCAGCGGCGAGACCGGGAAGATGCGGCAGAGCGTGTTCCAGTCCTTCCTGCTTATTGCGGGCATCGCCCTGGTGCTCAACCTGCTGGTCTATCTGGGCTGAACGGCATCCTGTGGCTGCTGCGGGTGCCCGCAGAGCTTTGCCCGCTGATGAAGGACTACCTGCTCATCATCTTTCTGGGCATTGCGGCCACCTTTTTGTATAACTATTTCGCAAACCTTCTGCGGGCCATCGGCAATTCCGTGGTGCCGCTGGCGTTTCTGGCTGTATCAGCCATCCTGAACGTGATCCTGGATCTGGTCTGTGTCCTTGTGCTTGACTGGGGCGTGAAGGGTGCCGCCGTGGCAACTGTTTTTTCTCAGTATGTGTCCGGGGTGGGCATCGGCCTGTACACCCTGAAAAAGTTCCCGCAGCTCTGCCCGAAACGGACAGACTGCAGGTGGGACCGGAAGAACCTTGCCAATATCCTGAATCTTTCGGTGATGACCAGCGTTCAGCAGTCCATTATGAATTTTGGCATCCTGATGGTGCAGGGTCTGGTCAACAGCTTCGGCACGGTTATCATGGCGGCCTTTGCGGCGGCGGTGAAGATCGATTCCTTTGCCTATATGCCGGTGCAGGATTTGGCAACGCCTTCTCGACCTATGTGGCCCAGAATTACGGGGCAGGCCAGCCGGACCGCATCAAAAAAGGGATCCGCAGTGCCGGGCTGACAAGTGCGTTGTTCTGCATCGTCATCAGCGTGCTGGTCTGCGCCTTTGCAGCCCCGCTTATGGGAATTTTCATCGACCGGCTCAGACCGAGATCATCGCGGCGGGCGTGCAGTACCTCCGCATCGAGGGCGCGTGCTACATCGGCATTGGCGTGCTCTTCCTGCTCTACGGCTATTACCGGGCAATCAACCAGCCGGGGATGTCGGTCATCCTGACCATTGCCTCCCTTGGCACCCGTGTGGCGCTGGCCTACCTGCTTTCTGCCACGTCGCTGGGTGTTACCGGCATCTGGCTCAGTGTGCCCATCGGCTGGGCACTGGCAGATGCCATCGGCATTGGGTATTATTTGAAGAAGAGAACATAAAATATCCCCCGCTGCAAAGCGTGTTTTGGCACGCCTGCAGCGGGGGATCGTGTTTTTTCTGGGGTTCAAAGTGATTGGGGCAGAGGCTTATTCCCCCACGGCGGGGACGTTCTGCATTGTCCAGATGAGCTTCTGGACATCTATGCTGCCCATGTGGTGGGTTCCTCACCCAGACGGAGGAAATCAGTCTGCTGGGCGGTAACAGTCTGCCACTGGGGCAGGTCTGTTCCGTTGGGGTCGCCGGTCTTGGCAAAGTTGGTCAGGTAATCCACCATCTGAGCGCTGAGGGCAGTGTCCTTTTCGGTGAAGGGCCGCCAGCAGTGAGCCAGCGTGCCGAACCAGTACCACAGGTCGCTGGAATGCCAGGCACCACGGTCATCACCGGGGAGCTGGCGGTCGAAGAACCAGCCGTAGCTGTCGGCGTTCCGGGCGCACCAGTCCTGGGCCATCTGGTAGAGGTAGGGCGGAACGATATCCTCACTGGTGAAGCCAATGAGGTAAGGGATATGGTGCTGTTCGTCGGCAGCCAGCGTCTCGGGGCCGGTCTTGACCTGGAAACGGCCATCCACCACAGGCTCGCAGCCCAGACCCTTGAACTGGGGCTGGGTGCGGACGGCATCCCAGGCTGCAAACAGCTGGGCGGGGGCGAGGGCACGGAACTCGGCCAGCGTGCTGCACCCGGCAGTTTCCATGA
>ENA-OQIR01000979-OQIR01000979.1-human-gut-metagenome-genome-assembly--contig:-NODE-979-length-10839-cov-3.600075_pt1 | contig 10839 bp, 14 predicted proteins | sample MGYA00242580_ERZ504745 | MGnify/ENA primary metagenome ERZ504745 (study PRJEB26092, sample SAMD00036214) | human gut metagenome | host: Homo sapiens | study: EMG produced TPA metagenomics assembly of... | reverse complement strand
TCCAAGAACCAGGTAATCAGCTCGCCGGGGCAAAGATCCAAAAGGCCGTAGGCCGCCCAGTCTTCCATAACTTCCTCGAGCATCCTCATGTGTGCGTCGAGCTTTTTGGCGCGTGCTCGGCACTGTTGAACTCGTGCGTCGCCGATTCGCTCTCCATCACGTAGTGGTAGAACCTGACCGGCATGACGACGGTCTTTGAGGCCAGCGCGTAAGCTGCAAACTGGAACACAACGTCCTCGCCCAAGGCCAAGCCGGGGGCAAAACGTATGCCCTCGCGATTGAGCAGCTCGCGCGAAAAAGCCGCGCGGCACGCATAGGGCTGTGCGTTTGCGTGGAACAGCAACTGGGGATCACGGGCGCCAAAAGTGCCCGCCTTGGGCTCATGAGTTGCTGGACCCGCTTGGGCGCGGCGTCGGACGGCTCGCAAACGCCGCCAAAACGGCGACCTCGGCATCTGCAGACTCCATGGCATGCAGCACGCACTCGACCGTCTGGGCGTCGATGTAATCGTCGGCGTCCACAAAAAAGACGGTCTCGCCCTCGGCGGCATCGATACCGGCATTTCGAGCGCACGAGACACCAGCGTTTTCCTGGTCAATCACCAGCACACGGTCATCGGCCTGCGCAATTTGACGCAAGACGCCCAGCGAATCGTCAACCGAACCGTCGTTGACACAGACAACCTGAATCGAGCGCTCAGACTGTGCCAGCAGCGAGTCGAGGCATCTCTGAATGGAGCGCGCGGAGTTGTATACGGGAACGACAATAGTCGCTTTGGGAATCGAGGCCTCTCCCATACCGACCTACCCCCTCAGCGATTCGATGAGGAAGGCGGCGACCACACCAGGGCCTCCAACCGAGGCGTAATACTTAGCGCGCCCCAAGGCACCATCCGTTGCAAAGTGCGGATGCTCGTCAACCCAGCCCTCTGGATCTTTGAGGATGGCAGCGAGATTCGCGCGCTTCCACGGCTTAAGATCGTCCAGCGAAAACTCCCCGGCGTCCAAGGCCGCTTGGAATTCCTTGGCCATCTGCACCAGGAACTCCTTATAGAACTTGGGTGCCAAGCGCACATAGTTCCACATATACGAATCGTATTTAATGAGCTGATTGAACTTGAGCATGCGGGCGACGTCATCGCTTGCGTGATCGCGAGCATAATCTTCTCGGATCCAGCGCTCGATTTCGGCATACTCGGTATTGACGCAAAAGACCTTAGCCGAAGAATTGACCGAGGAGTTCTCGTTGTCCTGACGATACGAAAGCACGGCATCGTGCAGGTAAACAGCCTTGTCGGCGCATGCGATCGCCTTAAAGGCAAACGACGTGTCCTGAAAGGATGCTCCCGGAGTCGGCAGGAACTTGATGCCGTTGCGCTCAAGAAAATCACGGCGGTACACAGCCGACCAAATCGACGGCTTTTGCTTAAAGAACTGCGTCGTGTCGCTCGGATGCACCGGCTTGTCACAGTCCCTTGCCTTAAACATCTCGTGCAGCGAGCGGCGCTCCTCGGGCTTAGACCAGTAGAAGTCAAAATTTGCCTTCGCAAAGTCGGTATTGAAGCGCTCGGCAGCTGCCACGAGCTTCTCCAGCGCATCGGGCGCCATAAAGTCATCGGACTCCAGAATGCCCACGTACTTGCCGCGCGCCATCTCAAGCCCGCGGTTCATGGAGTCGCCGTAACCGCTATTGGCCTTGTCGATCATCTTCACGCGCGCGTCGCGCTCCATGTACTCGCGGATAATTGCCGGCGAGTTGTCGGTAGAGCCGTCGTTGATGCAGATGATTTCGATGTCCTCGAGCGTCTGCGCCACGGCGGAATCGAGGCACTCGCGCAGATAGCGCTCAACGTTGTAGATGGGAACAAGCAGCGACAGGACAGGGTCGCCAGGGGAATTAGTAGACAAATGCGCTCCTTAGGAAATACCTGCCGTTAATGGTATCAAAGGGTCGTCCCGCCCGCGGGCGTTTATATAATCTATGGAGCCCGCAGAGGCAAACCGATACGAAAGGACGTCATGCAGCACAAAGCCGCACGCAACATAGTCATCGAAGCGCTGCGCTTAATCGCGGTCGCCACGCCCATGGCAGGTTCCTGCGTTTTATTCAAACCTTGCCAACATGGCGCAGCGACCCTTTACAATAGGTGCCGTCCAAACGACGCATTCGATAGCTTCCGTGCGGCGCTCGCCCGCCACGCGTGAAAGGATATATTCCCCATGACTTCCACCCTCCCGCTCCCATCGACAAGCTCGCCATCGTTGTCGTCACCTATAAACGCCAGGAGCTTCTGGCCAACCTGTTCGACTCCATGACCGAACTCACGGCAACGCCTTGGCGCATCGTGATCGTCGACAACGAGAATTCGCGCGAGACCGAAGCCATGTGCGCCGCATTCAACGAGCGCCTCGCCAACCTGTGGGGTATCGACACTGGCCAGCCCGATTCACAGGGTGGTACCGACCGCGTTATCTACGCGCACAGCTCGAAAACGGCGGCGGCGCGGGTGGTTTCTCCGCCGGCACCAAATGCGCCTACGACCTGGGCGCCCAATGGTTCTGGGTGATGGACGACGACGTGCTCGTAATCCCGGAGGCATCGAGCGCCTGGCCAAGTGGACGGACCGCTACGACGTCATCCAGGGTTCGCGCCTGGACTTCGACGGCGGTGCCTTCTTTTGGCAGTACCAGCTCATCCTTTCGCTCGGTATCCCCAACCCCATCGCTAAGTGGGACCTAGGACCCGAGGGCCACCGCGCCATGAACCAGCTGTGCTTTGAAGGCGGCCTGTTCTCCCGTCGCGTAGTCGACAAGATCGGCCTGCCCGATGCGCGCTTTTTCATCTACGGCGACGACGCCTGCTACGGCTATGTTGCCAGCCAGCATTTCCCCGCCGCCGTGGTTGCAGACGTGGTGCTCAAGCGCGCCCGCGCCGTCTCTAACTGGGACATCGCCGGCAAACGCCAGCTCAACTCCACGAGCGACACCAACCGCTACTACATCATGCGCAATCGTGGCTTTTTGGCCCGCTACATGCAGATTTACGGCGATTACCACCCCATCTTGTTCCGCTTGGGCAACGCCGCGACCTTCTGCAAGGAGTTCATTCGTCTGGCAGCGGTCGACAAATGCTTTAAGACCGGCATTCCGGCGCTGCGCCGCGGCATGAAAGACGCCCGCAAGATCATCAAGGATCCCAACTGGAAGCCCATGCCGCCCATGAAGGACGCGGAATAGCGGGCACCCCCGCAGCATCGCCTGCCCCTACAACCGCTGGCACACCGCAGCCACGTGCCGCCCATCAAACCCAAATCCCCAGCGCAAACGGCCCACGCCGGGTCGCGGTACGCGAATCTTGTCGATACCGTCGCGCTCTATGTCGAGTAGCGCCTGAACGGCCAGCAATTCCAGGCCGAGCGCGTCCACACCGGGTCATACATCATGTTGATAGAAATCAGCGGGCGCTCGTCGAGCATGCCGATCGTGTCTGCCACGTCGAGCACGGCGCCCGTAGGGATAACCTGGATGTCCCAGCGATCCGCGCCACACTTTCGCCTCGAAGCAGGATTGGCATAGCCCGGCAATCCAAAGCAGAGCCCCTGTAAAAGCAGATGATATGGCAACGGCGCATCTGGGTCGGTCGCACCGATTCCCGCATCTCCCAAGATGCGGTCTAGCGCCTGCCTCACCGTATCCTCGTCCCCACAGCACAACCCGTCGCGAAACGCATCGACGTCTTGAATGTCTTCGGCAGCGCACTCAAACCACTCAATAATCACCAGACGCAATGCCTGGCGAAGCTCGTTATTGGGCAGCCGCAGAGCACGGAGACGACTGCCATGCTCCGGCTCCTCTGTCATATCCGTCGTGAGAAAACCGGACAGATACAGCGCCGTCCACAGGCCATCATCAGACGGGGCCTCTGGACCGCAGCGCCCAAACAAAGCGGGACCTCAACGCACCCATGGGCCTCGAGCAAATCGAACAGGACCGAAAGGCGGTCGAGATTCCACCCGGCAACTACCCTACTCAGGCAATCGGCATATCCATACAGATCGGCACGCACAGGCGCCGTGCAGCCTCGGTCCAGAAAGCCGATCACACGCGCCGGACTCGAGCAATAGGCCCTGCCAAACCGATATCCCTCGAGCCACTCACGCGCATCATCCAGGTATTCTTCGCGTCCAGCATGATTCAACAGAGCCTCGACCTCGGCATCCGAAAAGCCGAACCAACGGTCACACCACGTCGACAGCGGCGTCGTCAGACAATACGAGCAGTTTCGCGAAGAAAGTGCCGCTTCGGCAGGGCCGGGACGCTCCCCCATCAGACACGCCAGCCGCAACGAATCGCCCGCAGCGGCAATGACGTCAAACAGCACGCAATCGAATAGCTTTGCCGGATCGGCGCCGGAAGCGCCCCTCGCACTCGCACGGCCCAACCACACCGCGTCGTACCCATCAACGAGCAATACAACCTGCTCATCACAGGCCATCACCAGCAGCTCAATGAGCACGCCAAGCACCGAGTCAACCTCGTCCGCGCTCGCTACGCCACGCGCAACGCGTTCGATGTGACGCACCTTATCTCGCGCTAAATCCGGAGCCTCCAAGAGCGCCAACAGCCGAGCGCACTCGCCCGAAAGAGCATCACGCACGACGTCGGCAACAGCGGCGTCACGCCTCGTAGCGCCAGAAAAGTCCAGCGATATCACCGGATAGCAAGCGTACTCGTCCCGATAGCGTCCGCTGGCCGCATCCCAAATCTGGGAACCAGCAAACAGGCCCCGATCGACCTGCCCGACCGCGGGTCGCTCCAGAAAAGCCTTAAGCATCGACAGGTTCATGCTCTTGCCAAAGCCTTCGGGTCGACAGCACACCACAACAGAGGCATCAGCATCCAAGACATCGGCAATAAACATCGTCTTGTCGACTAGCACGCATCGATCCATGGCCTCGGCAAAGTCATGTTCGCCGACCGGTAGCGCCCCGTTACCCGAGCGATCGATCAACTCTACGCCATAGTAGGCAGTATCACCATAAATCGCCTGTTCAGACACCGTAACTTCTCCCTAAAACGCAGCACGATGCCCATTGTATCGAGCAACTCAACCGCAATTATGCCGTCATACAGACGTTTCGGGCAACGGTAGCAACATGAAGTGTGAGGGGGCATAACTAATCGATGCACAACAAAACAGGGCCCGATGCAGTTGCACCGGACCCCGTCCTAGTTCTTAGATTATCAGGCGACCAGGAACTTACTCCTCGGAACCGTCCTCACCAGCAGCCTTATTCTGCTGATCGAGTTTATGCTTACCGCTCACAATAGACGTGGCGCCCAGCGTGGCCAGGCTTGCGCTGGCAAGGCTCGCCATCACGATGAGGTCACCCGTCTTGGGCATATTGCCACCCGAGGCCTTGGTCGTCGTGGTGGTCGTAGTCGTCGTGGTGGTGGTAGTAGCACCACCCTTATCCCCAGCCTTCTGAGCATCGGCGTCGGACTGTCTCGCGCCCTCATCGGCGGCATCGGAACCGGAACCTGGTCAGACGCCCCCTCATCAGAAGAAGAGCACCGTTAATGCCAGCCGTCAAAGAAGATCCAAGCATGGAGCCAAGCTGCTCGCTGGTAGAAGGCTTATTTTCCGTCGAGGAATCGCCGGCATTGGATACCTCACTCGAACCGCCCTCGGAAGCATCGGAGCCAGAACCGTTAGAGGAGCCAGCATCGGCAGCGGAATCGCCAGCGCCGTTGGAAGCGCCCGCATCGGTAGAGCCAGATGTCGCACCATCCGTAGCGCCGTCGGGGCCAGAAGTCGACGAATCGCCAGAAGCGCCACCGGCCGCGGTGCCACCAGACGTAGCCCCACCGTTACCGGCATCATTGCTGCCCGTATCAGTTGAGGGCGCATCCACACCGCCACTATCGCTCACATCGCCATCGGTACCAGGCGTCGGTGCGGCGGGAGCGGCGGGGCGCCATGCTCGGACCGGGCGCCGGCGCGGGCTCAGGATCCACAGGCGTTGCCGCGGAAGCCTCGTCCTCGGCGATATAGACGAGGCAATCCTTGAGCTCATTGCGGTAGCGGTTCTTCCAGCCCTCGTGGTACTGGGGCTGGCTTGCATACTTGGTCGCCACATTATTGACCACGCTGTTGGAAAGCGCCGTCACAAACTCGCGGTCGGTCATACTGTTAGAAAGGTTTGCCCAGCGGAAAAAGTCCTGGCAGCCACCGGTGCCGCACATATTGGTGATACTCCACACCATACCCTTGACGCAGTCGGCACGGCCGGAAATGTCAATACCAAGGGCGCTCTTGAGCCACGCCTCGGTCACCGCATAGTACGAGTTATACGCATACGCATCCTGTAGAGCCGAAAACTCAGCAGGGTCGGCGTTATAAGCACCCTGGAAGGCCTCCTGCGCAATACGGCCCAGCTCGGTGAGCTGGCCGTTCGCATACATGGGGTTGTTCACGTTGGAAATCTCGCTGCCGCGATCGATCGCAGCCTTAAGCATGCCGTACTTAACAGAATCGTAGTTGTAGACCTGCTTCATAAACGGAACGAGCGACCAACGACGGTCGAACTGGTAATAACCAAGCGCGTTGTAGCCGTCGCCATACGAAAAGCCCTGGTTATAGTTGCCGTGGCTCTCATATTTGGTGAAGTACTTCATCTCGGCGGTCACGTTGACAAACGAAACACCCTGAACCGACCTCAGCACGCCCGAGAAGGACTGCTGGGTGTAAAGGCCCTTATCGATATCGGTGGCATCCGAGGCAACACCCGGCGTGGGCTCCTCGGCAACAGCAGTCACAGGCGCGGCAACGGCGCCAAACGAAAGCGCCAGCGTCAGGCCCGCGACAATCGCGGAATGCTTGGGCTGCATAAAATCCTCCCTGCATTGGTGTAGTTAAAGTTCAGTTTGCAAAGATAAAAATAAGTATTGCAGCTCGCCCGTTGTTACACAACAACCCCTCGGTAAACGGCAACAACCCTCCGCGAAATCTTAAGGAATTACGAAATCTTAAGGAATTAAACAAACTGGTCGTCGGGCGCCAACAGAAGCTCGCTGTAACGCTCCATCAACCCGTCCCTCAACTGGCAGAAAGCAGGGATATAGACGTTCAAGATGCGCCGAATCAAATCTTGAGCGAGCTTGTTGTCATAGATATGGACGTTCGTATTGCGATCTCTGAGCATATCTAGCCAGGCCGCCTCATCAATAAAGTCGTAGAATCGGTAGGACTCCTTCAAGATGGCACGAGGAGACCCCGACGCGGCAAGCGTGGCGCCCTCATACTCGAGCAGACGCTTAAGGAGCTTCCAGCTCAGTTCAAATTGAAGATTGAACTTATTAATCAATCCACTCTGAACAAAATCATTGTTGAGATCCTGATTGGGCGCATCCTCAAGATTCGCCAAGGCACTGGCAAAGTTCTCATATTTTTTCATACAGAATCACACCATCCCTGGCAATTTCATCGAGCAATTGCTGCGACAAGGACTCGTCGAGATTGAGACATCTACATCTAAAAGAGTATCAAGACGCTCCTCGATCAAATATGAGAAACGGCCGAAATCCCGACAACCTGCTACGGCGATGTCAATATCGCTCTTGGGTAAGTTGTCGCCTCGAGCACGAGAACCAAACAGCACAACCTTCTCGGCGTCACATTCCCGAGCAAAAACTTCGATTTGCTTATACACCTTGTCGAGAGATGCCATTTGCAGCCCTACAGCTTAATGTCAAAGTTGATCTCGGGGACGGCGGCCAGGTCGGCCAACGTCACGCCGTCGACATAGTTCTCGATGACCTCATCAAGACCACGCCAGAACTTGACGGTGGAACACAGGTCACTGCGGGTGCAGCTGTTGTCGATGCCGTCGCACGCCACCGGAGCCGTGCTGCCCTCGACGGCGCGCAGGATGTCGCCGGCACGCACCTCGGCCGGGTCCTTGGCCATCATGTAGCCGCCGCCCTTGCCGCGCACGCTCTTAAGCAGGCCCGCCTTCATAAGCGGACGAACCAGCTGCTCCAAATACTTTTGCGAGATATGCTCGCGGTCGGCAACCTCGCGCAAGGCAATCTTGCCCTCGGCATCACCGAGCGCCGCGATATAGATCATCAGCCGGAGGCATAGCGGCCCTTGGAAGAAATGAGCATACCTACCCTCCCATCGCATCTGGGACAACATAACCAGCTTTGTTTGTCCCAAATCTTAAGTAAATGGGACAAACACAACAGGTTATTTTGTCCCAGAATTTGAAAAGTCGAGTGGATTAGTCGGGTTTTCCCTTGACTAACGCCGAACCCATAGTAACTTTATTCCGAGAAGATTCCTAGGGTTTAGTACACCTATGAGTACACCATATACAGAGAGGGACAGCATGAGCGCAAATCCGCTGCTTTCCATCGAAGGTCTGACCGCCTCCGTGGACGAGAAGACCATCCTCCACAACGTCAACCTCAACGTCGCCGCCGGCGAGACCCACGTGCTGATGGGACCCAACGGCGCCGGCAAGTCCACCCTCGGCCACCTGGTCATGGGCGACCCCGTCTATACCGTCAACGACGGCCGCATCGTCTTTGACGGCCAGGACATCACCGAGCTCACCACCGACAAGCGCTCGCGCGCCGGCTGTTCCTGAGCTTCCAGGCCCCGGTCGAGATCCCGGGCGTGCCGCTGTCGAGCTTTTTGCGTGCCAGCATCGCCGGCCGCCCCGGCCTGGAGATGAAGGGCAAGGAGTTCCGCCGGCGCGTCAAGGAGCTCGCGGCAGAGCTCAACATGGACACCGCCTACCTCAACCGCGAGCTGGGCGTGGGCTTCTCGGGCGGCGAGAAAAAGAAGGTCGAGATGCTCCAGCTTCTGCTACTGCAGCCTAAGCTCGCCATCCTGGACGAAACCGACTCGGGCCTGGACGTCGACGCCCTGTCCACCGTCAGCCATGGCATGGACGCCTACCGCAAGAGCTGCGACGGCTCCATGCTCATCATCACGCACAACACGCGCATCCTGGAGCACCTGGACGTCGACCGCGTCCACGTTATGGTCAAGGGCCAAATCGTGCGCGAGGACGACGCCTCGCTGATCCCCTGGATCGACAAGAACGGTTTTGAGACCTTCGAGCGCGAGGCCGCCGAGCAGCACGCGAAGGCCGAAGCCGCCGCTGCCGAGCAGCAGGCGTAAAGGGCGACGCAATGACCAAGAACCGCACCGAGGTCGCGGACATCGACCGCAGCCTCTACGACTTCACCTATGGCGAGGAGGGATTCGAGCGCCTCGACGCCGGCATCACGCCCGACATCGTGCGCGAGATCAGCGCCAAGAAGGACGAGCCGCAGTGGATGCTCGACCTGCGCCTCAAATCCCTCGAGATCTTTAACCGCTTCCCCAATCCGACGTGGGGCCCTCCATCGAGGGCCTGGACATGGACAACATCGTCACCTACGTCAAGCCCAACACCGACCAAAAGCACGACTGGGAGTCGGTGCCCGACGACATCAAGAACACCTTTGAGCGCCTGGGTATCCCCGAGGCCGAGCGCAGCTACCTGGCAGGCGTCGGCGCGCAGTACGACTCCGAACTCGTCTACCACAACATGCAGGACACCGCGTCCAAGATGGGCATCGTCTACTCCGGCATCGAGGAGGCCCTGCACGATCCGCAGTGGGAGCCGCTCATCCACGAGAAGTTTATGACGCTCATCCCGCCCACCGACCACAAGTTTGCGGCCCTGCACGGCGCCGTGTGGTCGGGCGGCTCGTTTGTCTACGTGCCAAGGGCACCAAGCTCGATTTCCGCTGCAGAGCTACTTCCGCCTCAACGCCAAGGGCGCCGGCCAGTTTGAGCACACGCTCATCATCGTCGAGGACGACGCCGACCTACACTTTATCGAGGGCTGCTCCGCACCCAAGTACAACGTGGCCAACCTCCACGCCGGTGCTGTGGAGCTCTTTGTGGGCAAGCGTGCACACCTGCGCTACTCGACCATCGAGAACTGGTCCAAGAACATGTACAACCTCAACACCAAGCGTGCGCGCGTGGACGAGGACGGCGACATAGAGTGGATCAGTGGCTCCTTCGGCAGCCACGTGGGCTACCTCTACCCCATGAGTGTGCTCAACGGCCGCCGCGCCCGGTCGAGCTTTACCGGCATCACCTTTGCCGCGCCGGGCAGAACCTCGATACCGGCTGTAAGGTCGTGCTCAACGCCCCCGAGACCTCGGCAACCGTCGAGACCAAGGGCATCTCCAAGAGCGGCGGCATTCAGACCTTCCGCAGCTCCATCGTGGCCACGCCCAAGGCCGAGGTTCCAAGCAACCGTGAGCTGCCAGTCGCTCATGCTCGACGACCAGAGCCGCTCCGACACCATCCCCGCCATGGACATCCGCGCCAAGAACGTCGACATCGGCCACGAGGCCACCATCGGCCGCATCGGCGACGACAAGGTGTTCTACCTGATGAGCCGCGGCATCTCGGAGGAAGAGGCCCGCACCATGATCGTCAACGGCTTTGCCAACCCGGTCTCCAAGGAGCTGCCGCTGGAGTACGCCGTCGAGATGAACAACCTGATCAAGCTCGAGATGGAAGGAGCGATCGGATAATGAAACAGGAAACCAACACCGCTGCTACCACGCTCGAGCAGGTTAATGCGATGCCGGCAGCAACTTGGGGCTGGCTCAAAATGAACCAGACCAAGCTTGAGCTTTCGGACGAGCTTGCCGCCGCTCCCGCCGAGGCCGTTGAGATCGAGGGGCTGGACGAGCAGTTTGCCGGCTCGGCCGACGCCTTCGACGCCGCCATTGATGCCATGGCCGAGCGCTTCCCCGAGCG
>ENA-OQIR01000978-OQIR01000978.1-human-gut-metagenome-genome-assembly--contig:-NODE-978-length-10840-cov-2.396061_pt1 | contig 10840 bp, 11 predicted proteins | sample MGYA00242580_ERZ504745 | MGnify/ENA primary metagenome ERZ504745 (study PRJEB26092, sample SAMD00036214) | human gut metagenome | host: Homo sapiens | study: EMG produced TPA metagenomics assembly of... | reverse complement strand
TAATGTCATCTTTTCACCTAGACTTGGCTTGTGATGTTTTTGGAATTCTTGTGCTCTTCAATCATCGTTAATAATTGTGTAACTCGTGATATCCTCAAAATCTCGATATGTTTGTGCATCAACAGTAATATTCAAAGGAACAATCGACAACCCTTTTTTCTTTGCCGATTCAATCGAATACAAAGTCGACGAATCAGAAATAATATGAATCATTCTTTTTTTACCTCTCTTTAGATAAACAATAATATAGATATAACAATAAGTCAATACATCTAGTATTAATTTCTAGATTGTGTAACATTTTATTTTATGTTACACTATAATCATGAAAAATTATACATTTCCTAGATGGAACGACTTACCTGAAATTGAACTCTACATGGATCAAGTCATTACTTATATGAATGACAAATTAAAAGATACCTATTTCTATGATGAAAAGTTCATCACAAAATCTATGATCAATAACTATGTCAAAACCGGTATTGTTCATCCTCCTGTAAAAAAGCATTATACAAAAAGTCATTTAGCTTACTTTTTAGTTTTAACCATTCTAAAAAGGTGTTATTCTATGCAACAAATCACATCTTTACTTCATATTTATACAAATATGAAAGATTCAACAATTGAACAAGCCTATGACTTATTTATATCGCGATTTGAATATTCATTAAATGACGTCTTTAAAAATAATCGTAATACCATCGAATTTGAAAACACCAACCATGAACAAGAGCTTATGGACAATGTCATTCAATGCATCATCTATAAGATGCATACGGAATACACTCTAAAAAAATATGAACAAGAATAGAGAGAAATCTCTATTCTTTTATTGTACAGTAAAAACAACAAAATTTAGCTTATTTTTAAACCTTCATTTACTTGATGGAGTCACTAAGTCTTAAAATAGAAGACTATGAATTATAGTACATTGCCATTATAAAGACGAGGATTACAAATACTCCATATGACAACTGAAATGGCTCTAGAATCATTTTGTTATGTACAAATCTTTTAGTTCATTCAAAATCTGATCTTTCGTTCTTCCTACTAGCCCCAACTGTTTAACGTCAATGCTTCATTTTGCATCCGTTGCACAAACTCTTGAACATCCGTATAAACACCTTGAGGAGTCATAATCTTGAGCGTAGGATCAATCAATTCAGTCAGACGGAAAACATCATTCTTATGTTTCTTAATATTTTTTCTATCAACGTGTTCACCTGAAGTCTTGCGATTTGTCAAATCTATCCACGCTTTTGCCTTAAATGGAATTAAATAGGCCGCATCCAAGACAGTTACTCCATTAACTGTGACTTTCCCCTGTTTCAAAAATTCATAATAATCATCATCCAAAAGAATAGCAGACAGACTTGAAATGTCCTCGTCCATCGGTAATGGTGTGATTCCCGTATCTTCCGGAAGTTGAATGGCATCCAGCTTTCGTGTGAAAAGTTCAATCATCGTAGGATACTGATTTGAAATTGGGTGGCTAAAACGATAAAACTGCGGCTCACCCGTACTTTTGTTACAATGTTCATATCCAGCATGTTTTACATATTCCCAGAATTTCTTTCCAAAATTCGCGTCAAGTGCTTCTACAATTAAAACAAGGTCAATGTCCTTTGTTGCTCTAAAATCCAAGCCTTCATCTGTCATCAGAATATCACACGCCGTTCCTCCAATGATAGCATATTGTTCTTCATTATCCTTGAACCATGCTTTAAAACTATTAATTCCTGTAACCATCAATCTTCCTCCACAGTTCATTTAGCATTTCTTCTACTGCTTCTTCAACCCTTTCATCTGCATCATTCCTCAATGCCAATGCCAGCGAAAGCTCATCTACAATATTTCGTGTAGACAATTTTCGGGGATTATATCTCCACATTTCTACAGCCACTTGTGCCTGCGAATCCTGTAAACTATTTGTCATGACATCTTTCCATTGAGAGATTCTTTCTGTTGCATAGCATTTGATATTCGGTATATTCAGCATGGAATACTCTGCCAATGCCGAATATCCACTTTCCAACAACTCTGTTTTCACCAATTCTTTTGGAATATATATCGTTCGTTTTACTGGATTTTTCAGTTTATCTCCTGCTTTTTGGAACAATATTTTCGGAGAATCTTCAGAATACAGAATTCTCTGCACGCCTACTTCTTTATATGTAACATTCCCATTCTTCAAGCTGTTTTGAGGCTCTCGATATAGAAGTGGGTGTCAGTTTTAAGTTCTTTTGCAGCCTGACTTGTAGACAGTTCTTTTGCACCGCCATAAATGAAATGCAATAGAAGCATCTGCGCCGATGGGAGTATTTCTTCCCGCGGCTTTCTTTCAGCATTGCATCGTTGCTGCAGATACATTGCCATAAAAGGCAAATAAATCTGTCGCCCTTCAACAATAAATGGAATTCTCTCACGAATCAAATATTCTTTTTGCCGAGAAATAATCTCTTTCAACACTAAAACAACAGGCATATTTTCATTTTTCTGTATTCTTGCAATGTGCTTTTTAAGCACTTCAATTTGTTCCAATTCAGTTTTTGGATAAAGGAAAATCACCTTTTTTCCATCCATAGAAGCTCTCTGTAAGCAATACCGTGCAACAATAAAGTTAGGCAAATGCTTGAACTTTACATTCTCATAAGTCACTTCAATTCCAAGAACTTTATAGAGATATTCCATATGTCCACCACCATTCTTAACTCTTTTAATGTATATTAACTCTTTTTAAGTTAAAATACAATATTTAAGTTAAATTCCCCTTCGAACTTGCATTATTACACATCAACTTTCACAATATCGACACACAAAAAAAGATGTACAATGTACACCTTCATTAAATTAGTCAACGACAACAGTCCATCCATAAGGATCTTCAATAGTTCCCCATTGAATACCTGTTAAAGTATCATATAATTTTTGTGTTAATTCACCTGTTTTGAAATCAGAAACAGTCACTTTATCACCCTTGTAGTACAATTCACCAATAGGACTAATAACAGCTGCAGTACCAGTACCCCAAGCTTCTTGAAGCTTACCATTGTGACCGGCTTCCATCAATTCATCGACAGATAAATGTCTTTCTTCAATTTCATATCCCCAATCCTTTAAGATATGTAAAATAGAATCACGAGTAACGCCAGGAAGTACTGTACCTTCACATGGAGCTGTCACAATCTTATTATCAATTTCAAACATAACATTCATAGAACCAACTTCTTCAATATATTTACGGTGAACTCCATCCAACCATAATACTTGAGAATAACCCAATTCTTCAGCCTTTACTTGAGCAGCTAAACTACCTGCATAGTTTCCACCACATTTTGTAAATCCTGTACCACCTTTGGTAGCACGAACATATTCATCTTCAACATAAATCTTAACTGGGTTCACACCTTCGGCATAATAAGCACCAACAGGTGAACAAATAATCATGAATTTATAATGACTTGCAGCATGTACACCAATCGCAGCTTCTGTCGCAAACATGAATGGACGAATATATAATGATTCGCCTTCTCCAGTTGGAATCCAGTCTTCAGAATATTTCACAATTGTCTTTACCGCTTCTACAAACATATCAACTGGTAATGTTGGCATACTCAAACGTTTATTGGAATTCGCAAAACGCTTCGCATTCATTTCTGGTCTAAACAATTGAACCTTACCATCCTTAGTACGATAGGCCTTTAAACCTTCAAATGTTTCTTGTGCATAGTGCAATACCATGCTTGCTGGATCAAATTCTAATGGTCCATAAGGTACGACTCTTGCATCATGCCACTCTTGTCCAGCATCCCAATCCATCACAAACATATAGTCTGTGTAATATTTACCAAAACCTAAAGCTCCGGTTGGTTTTTCTTTTAAGTTTTTACTTTCTACAAATTGTACTTCCATAAATTTGTCCTCTTTTCTAAACACGTATGATAATACCACGTTCAATAATTTATTTCAACGACTTTCATTTATTTACATTCATTTTCAAAGAAATGAACAATTGTCTCAATCATGACACCTGTAGCCACTTCATCCTTATCGCTTGTTCCCGCAATATCTAAGTGGATCCATTTTGTTCCTTCTTCAATAAATTCTTCCAAGAAAGCCGCTGCTAGACTTGCATTTCCACCCAAAGTCTTTGAGTTGACAATATCCGCTACCTTAGAACACTTTAATTCCGAATGGAAATATTCATCTACAGGCAAACGCCAAATCTGTTCCTTTGTAGCTTTACTAGCCCCTAAGAAAGGCAAATAGAAACTATCATCATTACTAAAAATTCCCGTATATGTACTTCCTAATGCACGAACACAAGCACCCGTTAAAGTTGCCATATCGATTACGCGTGTTGCCCCTAATTTTTGAGCCATTGTCAAGCATCGGCCAAAATCAATCTTCCTTCTGCATCCGTATTTGTGACTTCAATCGTCTTACCACTTAAGCTTGTGATCACATCTCCATCGACAAAGCCATGTCCATTCACTTTATTTTCTGTGATCGGTAAAACACACACAATATTCTTTTCAATTTTTAATTCAGCCATACACTCTAAAGCACAAAGCATATTAGCCGCTCCACACATATCGTATTTCATACCATGCATGTTCGATTTGATGTTGTAGCCACCCGCATCATAAGTAAGACCCTTACCAACAAGTGCCGTATACTCCTCTTCTTCTTTTCCACCATCATAACGAATCACAACCATATAACAAGGTCTATCTGAACCTTGGTTGACTGCTAAAAGTGCACCTGCACCGAGTTGGTCTAAATCATCATGATCTAAGACTTCCATTTCCATACCATACTTTTCACTAACCATCTTTGCCTCATCCACCAAATGATCCGGTGTTAAAAAGTTAGCTGGCATATCACTCATTTCACGCGCATGATTCACAATGGAAGCAACTGTTTTCCCTTTTTCAAACTCAGCCGTAAATCCATCACTTTCAAAATCATACACCTTTGTCTCTTTATAACTATACGCACCATATACAAGTCCAAAGCCAGCCGCATACGCTGTATTTTCATTGACATATACGAAATAATCATCAGCTTCGACTTTACTAAAAGCCTCCTTGATATTCTTTTTACCATCACCCAAACCAACGACTACAATCTTTTCACAATCCAATTGATTCAATGTATGAATCGTTGTGATCTTACCAAATTCTAAATCCAATTTCACATCTTTAAAAGCCGCTAAACTTTCCGGTAATGTTTCCCCCTCAAATAATCCGATACAAATATTTTTCATGTCTATTTTCCCTCCGTCATCTTCTTTGATTTTTCATTACAAACACGCATTGCCGACTCTACACTTGCTCTAAATCCTGTTCTTTCCAGTTCACATACCGCATCAATCGTTGTTCCACCAGGCGAACACACCATATCTTTTAATGCACCTGGATGCATACCTGTCTCTAATACCATTTGTGCACTTCCTAAAACAGCTTGTGATGCAAATGTATAAGCTTGTTTTCGAGGCAATCCTTGTGCTACTGCTTCATCAGCCATAGCTTCAATAAACACAAATACATAAGCAGGACTTGAACCACTAACACTAGTTATGGCATCCATCATAGTTTCATCAACCACTTCACATTTTCCAAAACTATTAAAGATCGATGTGATACAAGTTTTATCTTCTTCGCTCACTAAATCATCAAAAGAAATAGCACTCATAGCTTGAAGAACTAAAGCTGGTGTATTGGGCATAGCTTTAATAACTTTTAAATCTTTTCCAAAATAATGTTTCACATCACGAATTGTAACACCGGCCGCAATATCGACAATGATCACATCTGATTTTACACACTCTTTGATCGTTTCAATCAATTTAGGATAATGCTTAGGCTTAACACTCAAAACCAATACATCACTATTTAAAGCGACTGTTTTTTCATCTAGAGAAGTTTTAACGCCATACTTTTCATGTAAACGATCCAAATTTTCCTGGTGATGATCACACACCCAAATCGTATTAAATAATTTATTTTTGGCAATCCCTTCAATCATGGCACCACCCATGTTTCCAGCCCCAATAAATCCAATTGTTTCTCTCATAGTTAGCTCCTTAAATCGAATATGTCTTTCTTCTTGAAAACTCTTTTTGTTTACCCTCATTCCAATCCTCAAGATTACGATAATAACCCGATACTCTTGAATAGATTTCTAATGGTTTTGACATATTGGACAAACATCTTGTTTTCCAAATACATACCCATGATCTGCACAAACCGAATAGGTTGGCGTAATTGTAAAGACAGGTATGTTGTAGTTTTCATAGATTGTTTTTACCAATAGCGCCGCCATTTTCCAATTCTCAATGCCATGATCCATAAAAACTGGAAAAGAAGTAGCCCCACTATAAAGAGTTTGTACTTTTTGTTGTATACGCAAAGCCTCAAATACATCATCTGTACTGGCAACATCTAAATGCGTTGAATTCGTATAGTATTCAAAACTTTGAATTTCCGGATACTTCTCTTTATCCATTTTCGCAAAATGCGTACAAACACTTTCTGCAGGCGTTGCCTCTAAATTTAACTTTTGCGCTTGGCTTGAAATCTTTTGATTTAAAAAATTTAAAACCTCTTGCGCAAACTTCTGTGCATGCATATCCATTAAATCTTTCTGTAGCCACTTCGCATTCAGACAAGCCTCATTCATGCCCACGACACCTAAAGTTCCATAATAATCATTAAAATCGGATATATAAGCTTTTGTGTATGGATAGAGTCCCGCCTTAAACAATTGATTTAAGACTTGCCTTTTCACTTCAAAAGAACGTATAGCTACATCACTCAAGCTATCTAAACGCTTAAAGAAATCATCTTTTGAACTGGATAAATAAGCTAATCGAACGAGATTTAAAGTGACAACACCCATACTGCCACATAAAGGTTTATATCCAAAATACCCCTCTACATCCTGCTTTTCTTGGGTTAAAAAATAAGGCGTTCCATATTTTGCACAAGCTTTAAATAACTCTTCTTCTTGCATCCAATCAAAGTTTGAATGTAGATAAAGGGCAACAATAGGAAATTGAAAACCACGACCCGATATATCACCTTTATTCAAAACTTCAAAAAGTGCATCATGCAAGATTTTCATTTCAACTTGACAATCTGCATATGTAAAATCTTCTTCCAAACCGGCTACGATCGCCTTTCTGTTTAAAAATTCTTTTGGAATATTCCAATCCAAAGTAATCTGACTAAAAGGAGCTTGCGTTCCCCATCTAGAAGGGATATTTATTCCATAAATAAAGCTTTCTAAACAATCATATACCATCTTTTTTGACAATTTATCCTTATGGATAAAAGGCACTAATAACGTATCAAAATGAGCTAAAGATTGTGCACTTGCCCATTCATTTTGCATAATACCCAAAAAGTTCACCATCTGATTACATAATGTACTCAAATGTTTGGCTGGTAAAGAAGAAATCATTTTATTCACAGAAGGAAGGCCATGTAAAATCAAATCTTCTAAAGACCATCCAGCACTACATCCTGTCAACATATGAATATTATGAATATATAGATCTCCATTTTTATGAGCATTGGTAATTTGCGCATCATATACTTCACTTAACCAATAATTTGATGTAATCATACCTGAATTGGAAAGAATTAAACCACCCACAGAATAGGTAGCCAATGAGTTTTCATCTTCTAAAGGTACATTATTATGCAAATATGAATTCACTAAATGAATATATTCATTGGCTGTCGATTGAATCTTACGTACATTTTCCCTTTGTTTACGATACAAAATATACGTTTTCGCAACGGGATAATACCCAGATTCTGACAACGTTTTTTCAACACTGTCCTGAATCATTTCGACACTGATTCGATTCTCTTTGATCTTCGCTTGAAAATCTGCCGTAGCACGCAACACCAACAAGTTGATGATCGCATCATCTTTTTCCATATGTAAAGAATCAAAGGCTTTTGAGATCGCAGAAAAGATTTTTGATGAATCAAAATCAACTATGGACCCATCCCTTTTTTCGACTTCTATCATGTTTGATCCCCCCTTATCTCTACATGTTTTACATATTGTTCTAATATTGTCTTATATTTTAAAATCTGATCAAAATTTGGACTGTGCAAAGAATGATCGATAGTTGTTTGACAATCTTTAAAAGGCTGTAACACAACATGGTGTACACCTTGAATCCATTGTCCTAATTCATCGATTGTCTTTTCATTATGAAATTCATCGACCAATGTGATATAAACATCATAATCGAAAGAAGATGCTTTTAACTCATTCAATGACTTTTCAATGTCCATTAAATCCACATCCTCTACACCACATGTTTTCGCATAGGCACTCGGCGCATTTTTTATATCTAAACTCACATAATCAACCAACCCATCTTCTAAGATTCGCTTTAAACGATCGTAGAACATCCCATTTGTATGAAGCTTAATTTTATAGTCTAGTTTCTTGGCATATTGTAAAAAAGATAGAATACCCTCATGCATTAAGGTTCCCCACCCGATATATAAATTCCCTCTAAATCTTTATGGTGACTCTTTAAATATTCACTGATCTTTTCATTGGCAATCGGATACATATTTTCCTTTAAATACAACCAAAATCTTTTGAATGACAATATGGACACTTTAAATTACATCCACCCGTATATAACGAACAGCTTAAATAAGAATCAAAGTCTGATAAGGATAATTTTTTTAATTTATAAAATTGAAGATGCGTCTTTTCTAAATCCGCATAACTACGCGCATGATTGGATAACGTTTGGTAAAATCTTGAAAAAACTTCTATTTCATCCGCATTTAAATCTTGCGTAATATGATGCCACCAATCTCTTCGAATTCCATATATTTCAGAAATATGTTTTTTCGTAAGTGCCGTTGTATATAATTCTTTCGCACGCTTGTCCTTTGCACTTGTTAAAATGGAAACATAGCCTAAAGTATTCAGCTTTTGAACATTTTTAGTCACAGTACCCTTATCGTAGCCTCCAACTTGTACAATTTGCTGCAAAGAAATCCCTTCATTCTCATAGATTTCAATTAAAATAGGCAGCTGCGCATAACTTAAATTTAAATCCTGAAGCATTTTATCATAATACTTTTGTGTACTTCGATATAGAATGCTTGAATCCATCAATAAATCATTTTGTTTTTCCATATAGGTATTATAAGCGATTTTTATAAAGAAAAAAGGACCGAAGTCCTTTTGGAATTATTGTGGTTTTGCGTCGAAATGTTCATCACGAACAACAACGTCGTGAGCCCCACCTTCGACAATACTTGTACTAGATACTAAAGTGACTTTCGCATCTCTTTGAAGTTCTGGAATTGTCAAACATCCACAGTTGCACATTGTATGACGAATCTTAGAAAGAGATAAACCAACATTGTCTCTTAAGCTTCCTGCATAAGGAACATATGAATCAACACCTTCGACAAAAGACATTTTCTTGTCTCCACCAACATCATATCTTTGCCAGTTACGAGCACGAGCACTACCTTCACCCCAATACTCTTTCATATAATTTCCATTAACACTTACAATTTTGTTTGGAGCTTCTTTAAAACGAGCAAAGTAACGGCCTAACATAACAAAGTCTGCTCCAAATGCCAATGCCAATGTAATGTGATAATCATGTACGATACCACCATCTGAACAAATTGGAATATAAACTCCCGTTTCTTCAAAATATGCATCACGAGCTTTTGCGACATCAATTGTAGCTGTGGCCTGTCCTCTACCAATACCTTTTTGTTCACGTGTAATACAGATTGAACCTCCACCGATTCCAATCTTAATAAAGTCTGCACCTGCATCAGCTAAGAAACGGAAACCATCTCCATCAACAACGTTACCAGCACCAACTTTTACACGATCACCATAGTGTTCACGAATCCATTTGATAGTTTCGGCTTGCCATGCTGAATATCCTTCACTTGAATCAATACATAACACATCAACACCTGCTTCAACTAATGCAGGTACACGAGTCGCATAGTCACGTGTATTGATACCAGCACCAACGATATAACGTTTATTTTCATCCAATAATTCATTTGGATTATCTTTGTGTGACTCATAGTCTTTTCTAAACACAAAAGCTTTTAAATGTTGTTCTTTATCAACAATAGGCAATTGATTTAATTTGTGTTCCCAGATCAAATCGTTTGCATCTGATAATGTAATGTCTTCATTTCCAACAATCAATTTATCGAATGGTGTCATGAATTCTTTCACTTGAATGGAATGATCCATACGACTTTCGCGATAATCACGACTTGTTACGATACCTACTAATTTACCGTCAGCTTGACCATTGTCAGTAACAGCCATTGTTGAATGTCCTGTTTCTTTACGAAGAGCAATTACATCCTCTAATGTTGCTTCAGGGCTAATATTTGAATCGCTGCCAACAAACCCAGCCTTAGTCGACTTAACTTTTCGAACCATAGCGGCTTGAGACTCAATTGTTTGACTACCGTAAATAAAACTTACTCCACCCTCACGTGCAAGTGCACAAGCCATTTCTTCACCACTAACAGCCTGCATAACAGCACTTACCATTGGAATATTTAAAGAAAGTGCAGGTTCTTCACCTTTTTTGAATTTAACTAAAGGCGTTTTTAAACTCACCTTGTCCGGTGTACAATCCGGACCTGTGTAACCAGGAATCAATAAATACTCACTGAACGTTCTAGATGGTTCTTCAAAAATTTTGCCATTTATTTCTCCTTCTCAATTTAAACTATATTATATGTTTTGCGCTCTAAGCCGTCAAGCCAAATTGACAAACGACAACACTAAATGC
>ENA-OQIR01000977-OQIR01000977.1-human-gut-metagenome-genome-assembly--contig:-NODE-977-length-10853-cov-1.847846_pt1 | contig 10853 bp, 6 predicted proteins | sample MGYA00242580_ERZ504745 | MGnify/ENA primary metagenome ERZ504745 (study PRJEB26092, sample SAMD00036214) | human gut metagenome | host: Homo sapiens | study: EMG produced TPA metagenomics assembly of... | reverse complement strand
GTGGAGCCGCTGCTGACCGTCGATGAGCAGACAACGGCTGACGCCGTCCGGCCGATGCCGCCTCCTGCATCCATACGATCGACCCGGTGAAATGGTTCTGTCAGGATGCCGGCCGGCCGTTACGATGTCAGCCACAATTGCCGGCACTGCGTCTCGCCCCATGAGTATCTGCGCTGATACACCGGAACCACGAACCGAAGCGAACCGGTCAATAAGTCCAGCAGGATTTTCTTGCCAGCGTCCATGGTGATTCCTCCGTTTCGCCTTCAAACTGCCACATACTAATGCTCACACTAAAAAACAAATATGCCCCCACTAGACAGACCCTACTACATAGCGAATTTACTTCGCCATACAGCAAATCAAGCATGCATCACGGCGACTATACCACCTATAAAACATCACTTAGACGCTTCAGGATTCTCACTCCACGCTGCGATCAAATCGACATCATCAGAATCAGGACGCGAATACTCCTCATAATCAACTTTAATCAACGATGGCATTCCAAATGCACGTCCAGTCAATACGGCCTCACCCTTTCCTAAAGTGGGAATTCGTGATTTAGAGAAAGCATCCAAAGTTGGCATCGTATTTTCCAGCATCTGCAAATCCTTGTCGTTCACTAATTTATGAATGATGTAGTTGTGAATCTGAGACATAATTGTCGGAGAAATATCTGCAGGACGTTGAGATGCAATTGTAAGGAAAAAGCCGTATTTTCGTCCCTCTTTGATCATTGTCTCAAAAGTAGTTAGACGATAGTCTTCCCACACATCAGAGTGAGTTGATTTGAAAGAATTGAGAATATTATGAGCCTCATCAATTATCAGATGAACGGAAGCATCAATTCGAATCATTTTTCTTATTTTCATAAAGCATTTTTGAAAGCAACAGAGCAAAAGTCTCTTTACACTCTGTATCAACATTTTTTAGATTAAAGACGCTTATTCCTTTTGTATAACATTCAGTGGCGTTTTTTATTATCTCAGCGTATTTCTTAACAGAAGAGAAAAGCCTCTCTAACCTTCCCACTACGGGCTTTAACCATTCAAGCTGCATTCCCTTATACATTGCATTCATATAATTTTTTGAAATTTTATAAAAACCAAAAAAGAATCAAATAAATCAAGAGATTTACCTTTTTCTTCTAATTCTTGTCCTATAGCTTCAAGTTTCAAATCACTAGACGGAATACATGACACATACTTTCCAGAGTTATCGTTTTTCTTAAGAGAAGATACCTCATCTAAAGAACGCCCTTGATTAATAAATCCAGTCCCAGCATTAGTTAAATAAGACAAGCTATCTCCTTTGAATAAGGAAACTGTCTCAAGTACATTCATGCAATCAATTTTATCGTCGGAATTTTCTTGAAGCACGTCTCTTGCTACGCTACGCCACTCCTCCACGAGCGCGATATCACGACGCTGCAAACATTTTTTTAAAAGTCCTATTTGCATATCAGAGCATATATTCTTCTCATGCTCCCCCCATTGTTTTAAAGTTCTAGACAGAAATGGAGATTGTGTATTTTCGGTAGCTTTAGCAAGTATTTTTAATACGTTAGCATTAAAGAAAATATTTTCGTCAATCATAATTTTTCGTTTCGCACCATCAAAAACATTTACTTGATGCTTTCCAAATACTTTTCCGCTTCCATACTCACCGTTAAAATCAATAACCGCAAAAATGCTTTTCCCTAAAGCAGCATTACCATACGGAGAACTGAATAGTTCAAGATAAAGTTTGTGCAAAGTATTTGATTTACCGCTTCCCGTATTGCCGAAAATACCGATATGTGAAGCAAAAAAATCGTTAATCGGAATTCTAATCGGCTGATTTTCCATGAGCGAACGACCAATAGTTACGGACTTCTCCTCATCAACACCACGCGAAAAAATAGCTGCGATATCTTCAGAAGATGCAGAAACAAGGACATTACCTACCATAGGAACAGTAGAACTCGTTACAGAAAACTGTCCTTCCTTTATTACACCCTGAGATTTGACTCTTACTATTCTCTGAATCGATTGAGCATGAAAACGGTTGTCGAACTCCTTTGAATTAATGGTGTTTAACTGGTCACGTACTTTTTCCGATAAAACCGTTACTACAATACGATTCCGACCCTGTTTAAGAATCGCATAAGCACCGACTTTTATACCATTAATCTCTTCCCCATCTATGAAATACGAAGCACCATTGGTCACATTGTACATACCTACTACTGCTTCGTCGGAGTCAACTGATACAACAACACCGAGCTCCTTTTCACCCTGCTTCACAAATTTCTTCATCCTTAGGCACACTTCAATTTTCCGGCAATAATTTTATTAAAGTTATTAAGGTCCAATCGACTAAATTCCTCTCCATGGAAAGAAAAGTCTTTTGGGCACAGAAAACGCAGATTCTTTCTCTCAGCCAAATCTTTGAGATTTCTTTTAATTACTTCGACATCATTGTCTGTATAAGCCACAATGATAACAAGTAGCTCACGATTTTCCAGCGCTCTCTTCAAGGCATGAACAATATGCTTATCACCGAATGAGAAACCATGCACTATAAGCAGTGAACCATTGCCAATGTTCTCCGCGCTTTCCGACATTTCATATTCAAAGAAACGCAGCATTTCGTAATAGTGTTTCTTTAAAGTTGTAGCCTTTGGCTCGTTCCCATCGTTTAACCGTCTCCCTTTTCTCAGGCTTATCTCTAACAACGTAATTACAAACCCGAATCATATCTTCGGATTGCTTCTTCCAGTTCACCGATCCATGAATCTTTGCAAGATTTATGATGGCAGTTCATTTATATAATTATCAAATCTCCCTTTATAAGCAGTCGTAGTATCAAAATTCGAATTATCCAACAACCTATTGAAATAACCGCGAGCACCATCATTGAATATAAAAGGGGCAGTTGATCCACTCTCATAAATATCATCAACTGCTTTTTCAATAAACAAATCATAATTAGTCGTAAAAATATTGATATTTTTATGACGCTCTCTGGCATTAACATTACCAAGCATGTCAAGAAGAATTTCGATAAACTTTTTATATGCACCTAATGTACCAAGAATAGCCTTAGATTCTTCTTCAGAGACATTTATTTCATTTTAGCACCAATTAGAAATTTATTTCTCTTGATTATCTCATACATTAGACCATCTACGTCCGTGGAACCATCTTTTTGCCTGGAAACATGTTCATCAAAGGCATTCCCGGCGCGGAGGTCCCTGAACCGAAGAGAAAACTCGTCTTCTTTTCTGGCGATCCAATCGGGCAAACGCTCTATAATCTCTTTTCCGACACTGGCATGATGTTTCTCCTCTAAAGCTATTCTTGGAAGCTAAGGCTAGCACCCAAGACCTCATGACACACCACTTTCGAACTCTCGTATATATACCTCGTATATATACTTAGACAAGCAATGAGTGACCATTCCCCGAGGACGAGCATGACCAATACGGACAAGACCCAATACACACCGCTCATTGATTTCAATGCATATCCAGTGAAGAATGTACTGGACACTCTCCTACAAGACAAGAGCACAAAGCAGAACATCATCTACGCAACTGATGCGTACGTGGACGCTGAACCGACCGCCACGGAAGCAGCGCCGATACTTGCCCAGCAGATTTCAGGCGAAACCCCCACCGTATGCATTGTGCCACGAGTACAGAAAAGCTTGGATGAGCAGACAGACCGCACCAAAGCAAAAGCCGAGGTATTCACACCATCATGGATGGTGAACCAGATGGTCAACAATCTTGATGAGGAATGGTTCGGAAGAAAGCACGTGTTCAATACGGAGCAGGAAGACCATTCCTGGATTCCTACGGAGGGAAAAATCACGTTCCCCTCTACGAAAAAGCACGGCTGGCATGACTATGTGGACAGCCGCCGATTGGAAATCACCTGCGGTGAAGCCCCGTTCCTGGTATCGCGCTACGACGCCGCTACAGGAGCAATGCTGCCCATCAGTCAACGCATTGGCCTGCTTGATCGCAAACTACGTATCGTAGATGAGCACACAGAAGATGACCTGACGTGGTGGAAGTGGACATTGCGGGCATTCCAAAGCGTATACGGCTACGAATTCCAAGGCGACAGCCTGCTGATCGCACGCGCAAACCTGTTGCTTACCTTCGTAGATCATTACCGCAACAGATTCGGCACGACCCGGACAAGAAGCATCTCAAGCAGATTGCGAATGTAATCGTCTGGAACCTCTGGCAGATGGATGGACTGACCGAGACGATACCATTCCGTAAGCCACCTGAGCAGAAGGTCGAATTCGACATGCTCGACATGCTGACCATGCTTGATGAACCCAATTCGCAAGACGTACCAGCATTTGTCCGGTTATACGACTGGAGAGCAAAAACTTCGTTATCATATAGCCAACTGTTGAAGGGAGCAAAACAATGAAGTTCGACTATATAATCGGCAATCCTCCATATCAGATGGAGGACGGCGGAGCGGGAGCCAGCGCAACTCCCGTCTATAACAAGTTTATCGATGCTGTCAAAGAACTTGACCCCTCTGTACTGAGCTTGATCATTCCGGCCAAGTGGTATTCAGGCGGAAAGGGCCTAGATCAATTCCGTCAGGAAATGCTCAATGACTCGCATATTCGTCGCTTGGCCGACTACACCAATTCGCTCGACGTATTCCCCGACGCGGATATCGCAGGTGGAGTGTGCATTTTTGTACGCGATAAAAGCTATGAGGGGGGGGGCTGCCACTATTCCAATACGCATAACGGAGTTACCACAGACTGCCAGCGCTTTCTCAACGAATTCGAAACACTAATCCGTTACCCAGTAGCCGAACGCATCGTTAAAAAAGTAACTTCTTTAAAAGAATCGACCCTCGACAAGATGGTCTCCTCCAGAAAGCCATTTGGTCTTTCCACTACAGCAAAGCCTTCATCTAGCGGCAAATTAACATTACGGTACAACAAAGGCGTTGGACCATTCCGCAGAGAAGACGTCATCTCTGGATTTGGCATGATCGATCAATGGAAAATCATTATTTCTCGTTTGTCTGCTGAGCACGCAGGTCAACCTGACAAAAATGGGCAATTCAAAATCCTATCTACGATGGAGAAGATTCCGCCAAAAACTATCTGTTCAGAAACGTATCTTGTTGCCGGTTCCTTTGACACCGAAGATGAAGCCGATAATTTCATGACGTATCTGAAAACAAAATTTACCCGTTTCCTTCTCGCTCAGATTGCCATGACTCAACAAATCAGTAAGGCTACTTTTGCATTTGTTCCCACACAAGATTTCACCAAGCAATGGACTGACGAGGAGCTGTTCAAGAAGTATAAATTGACCTCCGAAGAAATAGCCTTCATTAACAGGATGATCAAGGAGATGAACTGATGAGCGTTTCCGATATCACAGGCAAGGTCAAGAGCACTCAACCGGCACTCCCCAGATTTATGCATACACTACTCCGGAAATCCGCCGTCATGACGGCTGGACGAAAATCGGTTATACCGAGCAGGACGTAAACGTCCGTATCGCGCAACAAACTCATACGGCAGATGTCATCGCGAAACTCGAATGGCATGGCAATGCCACTTATGAGGACACTGGCGAAGTGTTTCATGACACTGATTTCCATACCTATTTGCGCAATCTCGGCATCAATGATCAGCCGGCACCGAATGGTTCGAGATTAATCCTCCGAACGCCAAGGGCAGGTTCCATGAGTTTCGCGAGAATCATGGAATTCTTGACGGTCTCGGAGCCTCCGATTATGAACTGCGAGCCGAGCAGGAAGCTGCGATCAGCAAGACCCTGGACTATTTCCATTGCACGAGCAAGGCGAGTCCTATTGAACGCGAAGCCGCGATTTCGGCAAGACTCTTGCCGCCTATGACCTTTGCAAGCGCCTTCCCACGCCAGGAAAGGACGGCAAGGCGAAACGCATTCTCGTTGTGACGAATCGTCCCGCGATTGCGAATTCCTGGTATGACGACTATGTCAAGTTCGTCGGCACCGATTCCGGCTGGCGGTTCATCAGCAGTGTGGACGCTTTGGCTGGCAAGCCATATTGCATCAGCCACGATGAATACCTGCATCTTGCAGGCAAGGGCAAGCTTCCGAGCTCCATCGAGTTCATCAGTCTGCAGGATCTGAAGGGCTCCATCGAGTTCGGCGGCCATTACGACAAGCTAAAGTATGTGGCGGAATACGAATATGACCTGCTCGTCATCGATGAAGCTCACGAAGGCGTGGACACGTACAAGACGGACGTGGCGTTCGATCATATCAAGCGCAGGAACACACTGCACCTGTCGGGAACGCCATTCAAGGCCATCGCGAACGACAAGTTCCCTGAAAACGCGATCTACAACTGGACATATGCGGACGAGCAGCAGGCCAAAAGGGACTGGAACGATCCGGAACTACGCAACCCATACGAGAACCTGCCGAAACTCAACATGTTCACGTATCAAATGTCCGACATCATCGAGAACGAAGTGGCGAAGGGCATGCAGATCGATGGTGAGCAGACCGAGTACGCATTCGATCTGAACGAATTCTTCGAGACAAAGGATGGGCGATTCGTTCACTATGACGATGTGAAGCGTTTCCTCGACGCTCTGACCACACAGAAGAAATACCCGTTCTCCACGCCAGAGTCGCGTGACGAGCTGCGCCACACGTTCTGGATGCTCAACCGCGTAGATTCTGCCCGAGCCCTTGCAAAAATGCTCCGACAGCATGAAGTGTTCAAGGACTATGAGATCATCCTTGCGGCCGGGGATGGCAAAATCGATGACGACGAGGAGAACGAGAAATCGTTCGACAAGGTCCGCAACGCCATAGCCAAAGCGGAGAAGGGCGGAGAAGGTGTCAAGACGAAGACCATCACTTTGTCGGTCGTCAGCTGACCACAGGCGTGACGGTTCCCGAATGGACAGGCGTGCTCATGCTATCAAACATGAAGAGCCCGGCGCTGTACGTGCAAGCCGCGTTCCGCGCGCAGAACCCCTGCCTATTCAACAGGAACGGCAAATACCAGCGTAAGGAAAACGCGTACGTGTTCGATTTTGACCCGGCACGTTCGCTGACTGTGTTCGAGGAATACGCGAACGACCTGTATTCCGGCACCACATGTGGAGGCGGCGATACCGACTCACGCAAACAGAACGTGCGTCGGCTGTTGAACTTCTTCCCCGTAATCGGCGAAGACGAAGACGGCGAAATGGTGGATCTGGACGCCGAACAGGTGCTCTCCATCCCACGCAAGATCCACTCGCGCGAGGTTGTGCGCCGCGGCTTCATGTGTGATTTCCTGTTCCAGAACATCAGCAACATCTTCCATGCTCCGGCCGAAGTGATTGAGACCCTGCAGCAGCTGGAACCGTACAAGGCTCCGAGAGAAGACCTCGGAGTCAAGGCAGGAACCGCCGATGAACTCAATCTCGATGAGAACGGCGAAGTGTCCATTCCGAATGAGCAGGTCATCGGCAAGTCCAAGGATCTGTTCGGGGACAAAGTGTATGGCAATATCAACAACGAACTTAATTCCGTGATCGACTCCATTGTCTCCGAGAAACCGGAGAATCCCGAAGAGGATTTCCTTGCCGATCTCCAGAAAGCTGTTGGCGTCAGCGTCGCCGAACCGTTGGTCGAAGCCGCCAAGCAGAACTACGGCTCCGATATGAAGGCTTCCCAACAGAAGAAGGTCGAACGTAAGATCAAGGCCGATGTGAATAACCGCATCAACCGCGAGTACGGCGACTACAACATTGAGAAGAACCGTATCGAACGTGACCGTGCGCAAGCACTCGAAAATGCCGGGAGCCAAGCTGAGGAAGAGCAAATCAATCAGGCACATGACGAACGGATTGAAGCCGCTCGTCTGAATCTTATTGATAATCTTAAGCAGTCTCGCAGCGAAATAGTTCAATCCGCCGGCGAAACCGTGGTGCGTGAGATCGAGACGCGAAGAAGGAAGCTCAGAAAAACAGCATCGAAGACGGCATCCGCGACCATCTGCGTGGTTTCTCCCGCACGATTCCTTCGTTCCTGATGGCCTACGGAGATGAGAACACCACCCTTGAATCGTTCGACAGCATCATCCCGGACTACGTGTTCAAGGATGTCACCAGCATCACCGTAGATCAGTTCAGGCTCCTGCGCGACGGCGGAGATGTGACGGACCATGAAACCGGAGAAAAGGAGCATTTCGACGGTCACCTGTTCGACTCTGTTGTCTTCAACGATTCGATTGTGGAGTTCATTCATCTGCGCAGCAGACTCGCCGACTATTTCGATGAGTCCCACAAGGAAGACATCTTCGACTATGTGCCGCCCCAGAAGACCAACCAGATTTTCACCCCGCGCAAAGTCGTGGTGAAGATGATCGACATGCTCGAGCAGGAGAACCCCGGCTGCTTCGACGATCCGACGCACACGTTCGCCGACCTGTACATGAAATCGGGCATGTATATCACCGAAATCATCAAGCGCCTGTACAACAGCAAGGCAATGCGCCGCTACTTCCCGGATGACCATATCCGTCTGGCGCATATCCTCGAACACCAGGTGTATGGCATCGCGCCTACCGAGATTATCTATCAAATCGCGACCCACTACATCCTCGGATATGACAACGAATTGGGTAAGGGGCTGCACACGCACTTCGCAATGGCTGACTCCGCCCAGCTCGCGAAAGAAGGCAAACTTGCTGAGTTCGTGGACAAAGCGTTTGAAGAATAGCGAAGCACTTTGAGTCGATGACAAAGCTGATGGGTTGGATGGCTAACCGACAACTACTCTGCTAGCCACCCAACCCACCGTTTTTCAGTCGTCAATCTCGATCGCATGAATCGTGACTTCCGTGTCAGCATCTGCGGTATTGGCTTTCTTGAATTCCGGGCGAAGTTCCATGCCAGTCTCATCGAACTCACCGTTCAGATTGCGTACCAGCACATCGGCCAATCGGCCACCCATGGGTTTGAACGTCGCATAGGTTATCACCCCGGAAATGGCGCCGCCGACAACTGGCACAACCTTGCAACGGCCTTGCCAACCGATTCCTTCACCACCCGTTTGCCAACCATCGCGCCGATTTTCTTGAGCAGTGGATACCAAGTCGTTTTCGTCAAAGCCTGTTGCGTGATCTTCTTGCCCATGTTCTTGCCGACTTCCCTGGCAAGCTTTCCCACCAACATCGCCGAGCCTGACGCACCAAGCATCACACCCAAATACACAAGGACTCGGACTTTTGCTCCTTCGTTCAATTCCGACTCGTCGGTGAACAAATCATCCTCTCCGAAGAGATAGGCAATTTTCTGCGCCAGATTGATCGCGAAACCAAAGTATTGGGCCACATCGGCACCTCCAGCGGCAACGGCGGCAGGTCCGCCGGGGATTCCTGCCACGAAGGCGGCAAGAGTGGTCTGATTCGTCGACTTCTTAATCAGCCCATCTGCTTTTCTTCGCAACGACTCCGCCGTATACACATGCTGCGGGCCATGCTCCAGAATCTCATCGAGATATTCCGAACCGGCGAATTGCTGTCGCAGAAACGCCTCCCTATCAACCCTGATAACCGGAAGCTTCGCAACGCTTCCAATCATATTTATCGCCACATCGTAAAGCTCTTCGTCGGTTTTCTTGGCCATGTTCTCTCCACTCTGATAAGACACACTGTGCTTAATGCCCATGGTATCTGCTCCTTTATTTGTTCGATGGATAACATGCGGGCGATCCGCATTCACCATGAGCCATGTTTTCTTCGCGAGCGCGACGGGCTTTCAACAGATAGAGCCTGCATTAAAAGCAGCAGCCTGTTAAAGCAGATTCGAGCACTTCTCTCGCGCACTTCCGCGCATTTTCACGCACTTGCACGCACGCAGATTCCAATCACATATACTTCACGCTCATGCGGGATGGGTTCAACGTAATCGCCAAGGAAATCAACGATGCCCCATGAAGCTCCTTGGCAGCAAGACACCCAACAAGGTATGGAGCCGGGGAATAAGCAAGATGCAATCGCGTCATCAGAAACCGAATCGCGTCGTAATCCCGTCATAATCGCGTCGTAATCGGGTAGCGCGAAAACCATAACCGTAATGAAAAAGATTCTTCCAACACCATGAGCCGGCAGACACCACACTATTAAGGCATGTTTCAAGTTACAATTAACCCTTATAACTTCAGCGAATAAGGGTGCAATGAAAACACTGGATGAACTTATGCAGCATCTGTGTGATAACGGCATTGCATGTTCTGGTGAATTGCAAAAAAGAGAATTGAAAACCTGGGGTATTATCACGGCTATAAGGGGTACCGATTCGCTGGCATTGCAAAGAATCGTCTTCACTTGCAGTCCTTCGAGCAAATTTCATCATTGAATTCTTTTGATATGGCGTTGAAATCTTTAATTTACCCTCGGATCATCGCCGTGGAAACCGCTTTGAAGAATTACACATTGGAAGAAGTTCTTCAAGATGCAGAGTCACCATTTCTGGCTCTTGTGTTGTTTTCGTGGGTGTCGTCTCGTCGTTGAGCCGTTGATTATGAGGGTGTGAGGGGCGTTTCCTGTAGGTTTGTTTTTCGACCAAGAAAAAAGAACCACAGAAAACGCCTTATGAAGAACATATTCAAACGTTTGCTCAACGTCAAGGGCATGGTCGTCGAGGACGTGTCCATCGACGATTCCCCGCTGCGCGACGCTCCGGTCCTGGTGGCGCGCGTCAGGTGCAGGAAGGCCGCGTTGCGTTGCTCGCGCTGCGGGCGCAAATGCCCGAAATACGACGACGGGGGCGGCGAAAGGCGTTAGCGGCACCAGGACTTCGGCTGCTATCGGGTCGAG
>ENA-OQIR01000976-OQIR01000976.1-human-gut-metagenome-genome-assembly--contig:-NODE-976-length-10862-cov-2.426083_pt1 | contig 10862 bp, 13 predicted proteins | sample MGYA00242580_ERZ504745 | MGnify/ENA primary metagenome ERZ504745 (study PRJEB26092, sample SAMD00036214) | human gut metagenome | host: Homo sapiens | study: EMG produced TPA metagenomics assembly of... | reverse complement strand
GTTTTTAATCCTGATCTTGCTATCTCTAAGCTCTATTGTTAGTAAGCAAGCTATTGCTATTAAGAACTTGACGCAAAAAATTGCATTGCTCGATAAGGAAATTCACAAGGATTAGGAAATATCGTTGAAATACTTTGCTCATGATCACACTTTTGTTCTTTGCGCCTATGGGGAGTCTCCTTACCTGGCCGACTGTCTCTCCTCGCTTGTAAACCAACAGCAGGCTAGCGATATTATTGTTTCGACCTCAACTCCGAACACGTATATAGATCAGACTGCTTCTCGATTTAACGTTCCAGTTGTTATTAATGACGGGAAGCCTAGCATCAGCCATGATTGGAACTGCGCAATTGGTCATGCACAGACTCCTTTGGTTACCATTGCTCACCAAGACGATGTGTATTCTCCAAATTACACTCTGGAAATGCTTCGTTCCGTCAATCATTCCTGTGATCCTTTGATTTTCTTCTCGAATTATGGTGAGCTTCGCAACGGTGAATTTGTTGATGAAAATTCCATCCTTAAAGTGAAAAGGGTTCTACTCAATAAATTTGCCCGTTTGGGTTACTCCGCATCCACTCGAGATAAGCGCCATATTCTTAAGTTTGGTTCGGCGATTTGTTGCCCCTCAGTTACTTATAATCTTGACACTCTTAAGACCCCACTGTTTTCTAGTTCTATGAAATGTGATTTAGACTGGGAGGCATGGGAGAGGTTCTCACGGCTTAAGGGGTCTTTCGTCTATTCACCAGAGATTCTTATGCATCACAGAATTCATGAAGGATCAGAGACAACTGCGCTGATAGAGGATGACACGAGAAGCAATGAAGATCTTGAAATGTTAAATAAATTCTGGCCTCAGATTGTAGCAGGGCAATCTTTCGATTTTATTCATTTAGTATGAATAGCAATGCACTATAAAAGCGATTATTTGTTAAAGGGGTTTCTAAATTTGTCTTCTTCAACTTGATTTAGATTGGCTTAAAAAGGTCAAAGCCTCTCTTATTGTTAGCCTATTAATACTTTATAGTTTCCCTGCTGTTCGTTCACAACTTTGCGGCAGTTTCCTATATTTTTTCTGATTGTCATTTATTTAATTTGTACATGTGTAAGAAGTCGGTCTTTGCATAAGGACACGACAATATGCATAACAGATGTAATTGTTGAAGGCTGTTTTTCTCAAGAGCTTAAAGTTGATTCGATTCGAATTGCTGTTCTTTCTTGCGTGCTTGAGCTTTTAACGGTAGTTGGGTGCAAATCGCCCTTTTCTCTTGCGGCCATTTCTCCTGCGCGAATTCTCTTCTTTTATCTATTAGGAAGCGCAGTCTTAGCCGTATTTAGGCTATTTAAAATAGATTTTGACCTTAATATAAAGTTGAGTTTTTCAAAAAAGAACATTGTTGTCTGCGCTGCAATCGTACTTTGTGCCCTGCTTGCAAGCGCTCTTTTCGGTTTTATTGGTTTCAGTAAAACCGTTATTCTTGCATCAGTTCTTCCGTTGTTTGCGTGCACTGGATTCATAATTTGTTTCCATGATTGGTGGAATCGCCCTGATTTATTTACCCCTCTAGCAATTGCCGTTGTTGGACTTGGCATCATACTTGTCTTTCCTGTAACTAATTTATTTTCATGGGATGATCAAATTCATTTTCATAATGCGAATAGCTTTTCCTTTGTCAGCGAAGCTGAGACTACTGTTTCAGATAGGATGCTTGAGAACTTATTTGAGCAAGATGCCGGATTCTCTAATAACGCTGCACTTGGAAAGTGGCCGATAAGCCAGATAATGAATGGGGCCGTGGAGCCGTTGAGTCATTATGTTTGGAATTAAATCATCAGGATACTGCCGCCACCCTTTGCAAGGAGACCGGCCTTTCCACTTCTGTTTCTTTCCAATCTCTAGGCTATCTTCCTTCATCATGCGGTATTTGGCTTGGTAGAGTATTGAAGCTACCTTTCAGTTTTAAGTTTGTTTTGGGGAAACTGTTCAATTTAATGTTCTATGCCTTTATTTGCTACTTAGCAATTAAAGTAGCCCCATGCAAGAAATATTTATTGTCTTTCATTGCGCTGCTTCCTTCGAATGTTTTCATGGCGGCCAATTATTCCTATGACCCTTGGATCAATTGTTTAACTCTTCTCGGAGTTGCTCTCCTTCTTAGATTGATCACGGGTAGAACTGAACTAAAGTGTTCGACGTACGTTGAGACAGTCTTAGTATTTGTCTTCGCGTTCGCTCCAAAGGCGGTTTATTTCCCTCTTTTAGGGTTACTGTTTCTCATTCCTTCTTCAAGGTTTGCTGATAATCGGCAAAAAGAATATTTGAGAGTATTTTGCTGCTCTTCGGCGTTCTCGTTGTTATCTCTTTTCTTATCCCCTTTATTGCATCAAATGGAGGCGGAGCAGGTGATGCCCGTGGTGGCGATAATGTTAATTCAACTCAGCAAGTGCATTTTATTTTGACCAATCCGTTGAGTGCACTTGGCATTCTTAGTAAGTTCGTCTTTGTTGAGTTTCTGAACCCGGGTTTTATAAACTCAATCGCTACGAATATTGCTTATCTAGGGGATATCGCATCTTATGTACCTGTGTTTAGCTATCTGCCTATACTTCTTGGTACTGCGATTTGCATTCTTGATAGCAACGACACTTCGATTTCTTTAATTTGCCGGAAAAACGCTATTTGGTGCTCCTTGCTTCTGATTCTCACTTGCTATTTGATATCTACGGCCTTATATATTTCTTTCACTGGGGTTGCATGCGAACGCGTTGCTGGTGTGCAGGCAAGATATTTAACTCCGCTGTTGTTTGCGGCTAATCTTTTCATTTTTAACATTTCTTGTCATCTTGAACAAAAGCGTTGCGGTAGGTTTGAAGCACTGTCGTTATTGTCTTCAGCCATGATGCTTTATCTAATTATGTTTACCTTACTTTTTTCTAGGTGCTTTGGATAAGGAAAAACTATGAAATTATTCTCCAAAGGTATTTGCAGGGGTTTTGGTGCTGTCTATCTTCCTTTTAAGGCTAACGGTGACAAGCTCATTCCGCTGGCTGTTGAGACGGAATGCGGAAATTCAATTCCTTATTCCAGTTTCTGGAATTCTGAATATGGAACAATTGTTTTTGTTTTACCGCTACTTCAGTGTGAAAAGATTGTTTTTCTATTTGCTGACAATAAGAATCCGAGATTTGAAATTTCTAACTCAGTAATTAAGTGGCAATCACGGTTTAACTATAAATTCAATTCTGCGATCGCCAAGCAGTTCAGGGACATTGAAAACGACACTTATTTTGGTCAGATTCATGTCCGTTGCGATGTTGCCGTTGAAGTTGCGAGCGATGAGGCAATAATTTTGAAAGGCGTCGTCTGTTTCCCGTCAGATTTTAATGTTGATGACATTTATTTGATTGACGGACAGGCTAGTAAATTAAACGACTTCGACATCTGCTGGGAAGACCTACGCCTGTTGATTATTGTGGATTTAGTAGGATTGAGCGTTCTTTTTCTATTAGGCTTCCGAAAGATGGAAAGACCTACTGTCTTGTTGCTGCGGATAGCGAAAAAAATGCAGAAGGTTTTCTTAATTTTGATCCAGCTGCACTATCTTATATGCTTGAGGTTAATTCGCCTCTTTTTTATAAAGCGTCTTCTCCTGCTGCATATCATGATTTCTTTAGAATGCGATCTCGTTCAATTAATGCTGCAGAACTAGTTTCGAATTCTGAAATTAATCAGGACTCTTTATTTAGCATTGTCGTTCCACTATATAAAACCCCTGTATCATATTTTAGGGATATGATTAATTCGGTCGTCTCTCAGGTATATCAAAATTGGGAGCTCATTCTCGTTAACTCCAGTCCCGAATGCATGGAATTGCAGAAAGAGCTGGGCGGCTTAACTGATTCTAGAATTAAAGTTATTACGCTTGAAGAGAACAAGGGGATTGCTGAGAATACTAACGCTGGTATCGCCGCCGCCGTTGGTGACTATGTCGTGTTTTTCGATCACGACGATACGCTCGATCCGTTTGCTCTATATAGATACGCAGAGCGAATTCAGGACTGTCCTGATACTGATGCACTGTATTGCGACGAGGACTTCTTGAATGAGGCCGGTGAGTATGTATCCCCTCATTTCAAGTCTGATTTCAATCTAGATTTACTTCGCGTTCATAACTATATAACCCATCTGCTTTGCGTTCGCGCCCCGTTCGCTAAAGAGCTGATGTTACGGAAAGAGTTCGATGGAGCTCAAGACTATGATTTTCTGCTGCGTTTGGTAGAGAGAACTCAGAGTATCTATCATGTTCGTGAGGTTCTCTATCATTGGAGAATTAGCGATACGTCAACTGCGAAGAGCGCGGGAAATAAGAACTATGCCGACGAAGCTGGTAGAAAGGCATTGCAAGGCATTTGGATCGCTGCGGATTGAATGGTGCTGCGGAGTTAACTGATTCCGCCTGTTTCTATCACATTTCCTATGCTCTTAATGAAGAGGCTTTGGTCAGTATCGTTATTCCAAATAAAGATAGCGTTGAGGTTCTGCGCCGTTGCATCGACTCTATTGAGGAAAAAACGGATTATCGCAACTTCGAGATTCTGGTTATTGAGAATAACAGTACAGAAGATGCGACATTTGAGTATTACCGCACTGTTTCCGAGCAATATGAGAACGTTCGTATTGTTACGTGGAATGGTCCGTTTAACTATTCCGCTATCAATAACTATGGTGTTGGGCTAACGTCTGGCAAATACCTGCTGTTCTTGAATAATGACACTGAGGTTATTGAGGGCGGTTGGCTATCTTCAATGCTCTCTTTCTGTCAGCGTGAGGACGTTGGAGCCGTCGGTGCAAAACTGCTCTACCCGGATGATACGGTGCAGCATGCGGGCGTTATGATGATTTACTGCAACAATGAAGGCGAAATGGGCGGACCCATTCACGTTTTCAATAATCTTGACCGCAATGATCCAGGCTACATGCGTCGCGCTGTTATTTCACAAGATTTAAGTGCTGTTACCGCTGCATGCATGATGACAAAGCGTTCTGTACTTGAAGAGCTAAATGGGTTTAACGAGGACTTTGAGGTTGCTTTTAATGACGTTGATTTTTGCCTGAGAGTTCGCTCGCTCGACAAGCTTGTTGTTTTCGATGCTGATGCCCTCTTGTATCATTATGAGTCCTTCAGCCGTGGCTATGAGACTGGTGAAAAGAAAGTCCGATTTATGCGTGGAGCAAGGGCAAATTACGCACTGCTTGGGCGGAGTATTATGTCAACGGTGACCCTTATCACAGTCCGATGAGTACTCGATGACGTTTGGATTGTCATGATTGATCAAAACCTTGTTCTCTTTGAATCGAATCCAGATTTCGCTGACAATTCTCGTGCCTTGTATGATTACATCGTCGATAAGACTGATTTCAAGACTTTTTGGGTTGTTAAGGATCCGGCTATGCTAGGGCCCATGAGGGCTGCTGGCGTTGACTGTGATATTGAGAATTCAGACCGCGCTATTGCTATGGAGCAATGTGCTCATTATTTGGTTACGTCCAGCTTTATGTTTGCGTACAATAAGCATCCGGGGCAGATTCATGTTTCGGCATGGCATGGCTTTGGCCCTAAGACCATCGGGTTTGATGAAGATGCAGCGTCTGAATCAAGTGCGCTTAGAGATTTGAAGGTCATTACGACCCAATGTGATCTTCTGACCACTACATCACGTATGTCGCAGCTTATGATGGCCGGTATGCTTTCTATGGACCTCGCAAGGTAATGAATTCCGGTTTCCCGAGAAATGATTACCTTTTTACAACTGATGGCAGAAAACTCCTGGAAGGCGCTTTGGGGGTTGATTTCGGCAGCAGTAAATTGATTATGTATCTGCCACGATGCGCAAGGGTCTAAAGGCTGAAGGCGGTCAATTCGATAAAATATCTTTAATTACGAGGATTACGACGCTGCTGGCCTTGATGAGTTCCTGAAGCTGAATGATGCTTATGTAATTGCGAAGATGCACTTTGCCGATGATTCGAGCTTCAACCAAGGTTCTTTTGAGCTACCCAAAAGGGTTTTATTCCTCGATAGTCTGTCTTTGGGTTCGAAGTTGCTCACCATTTACCATGTTCTTAACGCATTCGACTTATTGATAACTGACTACTCGTCAGTGTATGTAGACTATCTTCTTCTTAATAGGCCTATTGTCTTTTCATGTCCGGATTTCGAAGATACAAGAAGGACAGAGGATTCATTAGCGATGACCCACGCTGGATGATGCCTGGGGCTTTTGTTAAGTCGCAATCCGAGTTATTGAGCGCGCTTGGTTCGTTTTTTAATGGAGTTGACGCTGCTGTTTCATTGCGTGAGTCGTTCATGCCAGTCATTCATTCTCATAGGGATGCAAAAGCTGCTGAGCGTGTTGTTCAAAGGATGATCGGAGTGGCCAGCACCCACTCGCGTGACTGCGACAAGGAAATCGGTTCATGCTTTGCGGACTCGAATTCTCCTTTGCGGCAGTATATGAATCTACGTTCCAAAGCGGAGCTATTTTTAGACTATGGTTCGGGCTTCAATTCTGAAGACGTTCTGTCTATCGAATATACGTCTAACTGTTTTGGGTCTCATGTCTGCCTGACTTTTAATGTCCCTTCTGGCGTTAACGAAGTTCGCTTTGACCCCGCCGATGACGGTTCATTTCTTCTAAAGGATGTCTCCTTCTCTTTTAACGGAACGCCATTGATTTGGGACGCGCTAAATGGTTCTGAATCACACTCCAATATCGTATTCTGCGGACTTGACCCCCAGATTCTGGTCTCAGGTTTTGATGGCTCGGCCGGCGAACTGTGTGTCAATTTCGACAGATGCGAGCTTGGAGATTCAGCTGACTATGTTTCATGTCTCATGGAGCGCGGACGCTCTCTTTCAGAAGAGCCCGTGCATTCTCTTTCGGGGTCATTGAGTCGTGTATTTAGGTTTGGTAGGCATTGACGTGAAGCGCGTTATTACATATGGAACGTTTGATTTACTACATTACGGGCATATCAATTTATTAAGGAGGGCCAAGCAGTATGGCGACTATCTAATAGTCGCTTTGTCTACCGATGACTTCAATTGGAATCAGAAGAGAAAGAAGTGTTATTTCTCTTTTGACAAACGCAAAGCTCTTCTTGAAGCAATTCGTTACGTTGACCTTGTGATTCCCGAAGAATCATGGGACCAGAAAGTGACTGACGTGCGTGAATACCATATCGATACGTTTGTTATGGGCGATGATTGGAAAGGCGAATTCGACTTTCTGCAGGATGAGGGCGTTGATGTCGTTTACCTGCCACGCACGCCGGAAGTTTCCACCACTCAAATTAAACGTGATTTAAAATCCTAGTAGTCGGCAAGGTTCTTGTGCGAATTTAGCATTGTGGGATTATTAATAATAAAATTAACCTAACGGTTTGATTTCTGTTAGAAAGGTTCTTCAATTATGAAGGCATCATCCTCGCCGGCGGGTCCGGCACCCGCCTGTACCCGCTCACGCTCGTGACCTCCAAGCAGCTGCTGCCGGTCTACGACAAGCCCATGATCTACTACCCGCTTAGCACCCTCATGCTGGCGGGCATCCGGGACATCCTGGTCATCTCCACGCCGACGGACCTCCCCAACTTCGAGCGCCTGCTCGGGGACGGCTCGCGCTACGGCGTGAACCTCTCCTACGCCGAGCAGCCGAGCCCCGACGGCCTGGCGCAGGCCTTCACCATCGGCGAGGAGTTCATTAACGGCGAGCGTGCGCGCTCGTGCTCGGCGACAACATCTTCTACGGCAACGGCCTGTCGCGCCACCTGACGCGCGCCGTCCAGAACGCCGAGTCGGGGAGGGCCACGGTCTTCGGCTACCACGTGGACGACCCCGAGCGCTTCGGCGTTGTGGAGTTCGACCGCGAGGGGAGGGCCGTCTCCATCGAGGAGAAGCCTGAGCGCCCCAAGAGCTCCTACGCCGTCACCGGCCTGTACTTCTACCCGGGCGACGTCGCCGCCAAGGCGCATGAGGTTAAGCCGTCGGCCCGCGGCGAGCTGGAGATCACCACGCTCAACCAGATGTACCTGGAGGAGGGGACGCTGTCCGTCGTGACGCTGGGCCGCGGCTACGCGTGGCTGGACACCGGCACCATGGAGAGCCTGCACGAGGCCGCGGAGTTCGTCCGCGCCGTGGAGCACTCCCAGGACCTGCCGGTCTCGGTCCCCGAGGAGATCGCCTGGGAGAACGGCTGGATCACGACCGCCGAGCTGGAGGAGGCTGCTAAGGCCTACGGCAAGTCGGTCTACGGGCAGCATCTGAAGAAGGTCGCCGCCGGCGAGATCGTCAACAGCCCGCGCGAGTACTAGCGCCAGCTTGTTTTCTTTTAGGGGTCACCGTTTATCTGGTGGCCCCTTTCGTTATGATTACGTGGACCATAAAGACAATATGATTGGGAGTGGATGTGTTAAGCGTCTACTTTGCGATATGCCAGAAGCGATTTACAACACAGCGACATATTTCAAAAACTCTTACCGGTCTTCTTGGATTACGGATCCCTATGCAGTTTCGATAATTAAAGATGTCGATCGATCGGATGTTGTCTCCGAAAACGTCATCGAAAGCCCTGTGCTTGGATCCATCTCCCCACTCCAGCTTTCTGGTGGCGTGAAAACGCTGCTGCTTATGAGATTTGATCATAAGCATATTTTTAACGCCTCTACCTGTGGTGACAACTGTGCCAAGTGGATTCTCGACATGGCAAAAGACCGCAAGCTCGTTGTGAATCTCTATCATGTGATGGACTTTGGTCGCGAGGATTTTAAAATTAAAGTCGTGAATAGCGGCCGAATCGTTCACAACATGGCTGAATTGATTCACGAGTCGATTCCGTATCTGTAGGTGCTGCTTATGAACGGTTCGCATCTCGTTAAGATTTCCCGCCGCAGGGGAACCAAGTACACATTTACCATCAAGCGGAACATCACTATTGTGCGCGGCGATAGCGGCACGGGTAAGACGACACTGTTTGACATGGTCGCAGACTACATGCGAACGGGCGAGCAGTCGGGTGTTTCCTTGCAATGCGATTGTCCCTGTGTTGCCCTGACCGATTATGATTGGCGAAACCAGCTTTCGTCCGTTCATGACTCGATTGTATTTGTCGATGAGGGCTTAAAAGAGATCCATTCTGATGAGTTTGCCCATCATGTGCTGTATTCCTCGAATTATTTCGTGCTGATCTCAAGGGCTGATTTCCCCAATCTTCCGTATAGCGTGGATGAGATTTACAAGATTAAGACGAGTGGAAAATTCCATTCTTTCGTCCCTGTTTATCAAGATCGCGGGAATCATCGTTATGCTATTTCCCGGTCGGCGCCAAAACAGGACTTTTCTATCCTTCTATGCGAGGACAGTAAGTCTGGTTTCCAGTTCTTTGAACGGCATTTCGCTGACAGTGAGCTTACCTGTGCTTCGGCCATGACGAACAGCGCGATTTTGGGCTGGTTGGATCAGCATTTCGACGATCGCGTGTTTGTTGTTGCGGACGGAGCGGCATTTGGGTGCTATGCGGACCGCGTCCTTAAGCTGCAAGACATTCACCGCGATAATGTTACGGTTTGTCTTCCCGAGTCGTTCGAATGGCTTCTGCTGAGCTCCGGCGTAATTTCAGGGCTAGATGTTAAGACGGTTTTGGAAACCCCAGAAGCCTTTGTAAACAGTGAGAAGTTTAAAAGCTGGGAGGATTTCTTCTATAAGTACTTACGTGAAATAACTGGGGATTCGGTTTTTCACTACGACAAAGACTGCATTCCGGAGGCGTTTTGTACGGGAGGTAATTCTGCGAAGGTTATGGCTCTTATCGCATGCCGAAATGTCCGATAGTTTTGTTGAATAGTGTCGCGTCGTCACTTCCTGCGGCATACTAAAGAAGCTGTACATGCTTCAGATTGGATTTTCATGTCTGAGATTTTCGAACCCAAGAACATCATCGTCACGGGCGGCTGCGGCTTCATCGGCAGCAACTTCGTGCACTACGTCGTGAACAACCACCCGGGCGTCCACGTCACCGTCCTGGACAAGCTGACCTACGCCGGCAACCCCGAGAACATCGCCGGGCTACCCTCCGACCGCGTGGAGCTCGTCGTGGGCGACATCTGCGACGCAGATCTGCTGGACCGCATCGTCCCGGGCCACGACGCCATCGTGCACTACGCCGCCGAGAGCCACAACGACAACTCCATCGCCGACCCGGAGCCGTTCCTGCGCACCAACGTCGAGGGCACCTTCCGACTGCTGGAGGCCGTGAGGAAGCACGGCATCCGCTACCACCACGTCTCCACCGACGAGGTCTACGGCGACCTTGCGCTCGACGACCCCGCCAAGTTCACCGAGGAGACTCCGTACCACCCGTCCTCGCCGTACTCGAGCACCAAGGCCAGCTCCGACATGCTCGTGCGCGCCTGGACCCGCACCTACGGCCTGCGCACCACGATCTCGAACTGCTCCAACAACTACGGCCCCTACCAGCACGTGGAGAAGTTCATCCCCAGGCAGATCACCAACATCGTCGACGGCGTCCGCCCCAAGCTCTACGGGAGGGGCGAGAACGTCCGCGACTGGATCCACACCGAGGACCACTCCTCGGCCGTCTGGGACATCCTGACCAAGGGCCGCACGGGGGAGACCTACCTCATCGGCGCTAATGGCGAGAGGAACAACATCACCGTGCTGCGCATGATCCTGGAGGCCATGGGCCGCGACCCCGAGACTTCGACTGGGTCGCCGACCGCCCCGGCCACGACCGCCGCTACGCCATCGACTCCACCAAGCTCCAGCGCGAGCTCGGCTGGAGCC
>ENA-OQIR01000975-OQIR01000975.1-human-gut-metagenome-genome-assembly--contig:-NODE-975-length-10869-cov-2.613014_pt1 | contig 10869 bp, 15 predicted proteins | sample MGYA00242580_ERZ504745 | MGnify/ENA primary metagenome ERZ504745 (study PRJEB26092, sample SAMD00036214) | human gut metagenome | host: Homo sapiens | study: EMG produced TPA metagenomics assembly of... | reverse complement strand
TTCAACAACCTTTGTATCTTCCTTTTTTTTCTTCTGGCTTTTCACTTGAACAAGCTGTTAATCCAAAAAACATACTTAATGCGAATACACTTACTAATACTTTTTTATTCATATTTATACTCCAATTCTAATTTGTCATGATCAAACAAATTTTTGATCTCTAATTTTTCATATAACGGCATTACTTTACAATACGATAAGACTTGTTGATTATAGTCATCATATCCATACACAAATCCATCTTCTTCCATACCTACACTAAACAATAGGCCAGAATGTGAATTTTCTTGATCCTGCATTGCATACAAACCATTCTCATCGATTTGAAGTGTTACACTCTCATTTGTATACGTACCCTCAAGATTTTTAAACGGCTGATTTCTCAATGCATCAAATAAATCAATCAACTGATCATTTTCTGTCAGTGCCTGCCCACTACGAAGGCTTTTTACTTTATCTAACCCATATAATGGTCCTTGACTACAAACACGCTCAATCGGTAAACCATCCTCAATCGCAATCACTTCCACCAAACCATTTGTCGTTAGTGCAAAACCATAAGTGACACCCGGACCTATTTCATACACATGAACTTGTTTATACTCATTAAAACAACCATGCACCTTATACGTTTTATCCGTTCCACTATAGTAAAGCGATAGCTTATTATTCTTTAATGTCATAGTCATCTGGTCAAACGTGGAAGAATCTTCTATCTTATAAGACTTCTTGCGACTTGGCCTATACAGAACCATCTTTGTTCCGGAACCAAAATTTGTGGCGATAAGGAATCAATACATTCAATTTTCCTTTGTGGTAAAACACATCTAGATTTGAAGGCAACAAACCAATTGTTTGAGCTCTTAACTCCTTTACATTGTCATAATATTCATTGGCATATTCCTGATCAAAAGCCTGTGCAGCCCATACCTTCATATCTTTTTGACTGATTTTATATTTCTTATACAACTTTTTATTCGAAACACGCTTCTTCGTTTTAGAATCAAAATGATACACCTTATACCTAGGATATTCCGTCTCTACTTCTTCCTTAATAACTAAACTCAATAGATTTGAATGTGTATACACATCATAACTAACCTTTGTGTACGGCAACGTATACCCTTCTTCTTTTGCCTCATCTAAAGAATCTATCAAATCCTTGTATTCATTTTTGATTGTCTGATTCAATTTCTTTGCGCTCTTTGAATCACAATGAATATAAGGTAAGGAAATGTCGTACTTACCAACATTTCCCCATCCATCCTTATATTCTTCATGAATATTGTAGAAATCTGAAATATATACCTCTTCATTAGGTTGTGATTTACAACCTGTAAACATTAGATTCAAACTAAGAAACAAGACCGAACAAAATTTAGTCCAGATCATAGTTTGCAAGAGCTTGATCGGCTGCATCCTTAAACTGTGTACGATCTCCAATGATCGTTGCCCCAAACGCATCCACTGTCGCTTTCGCTTTTTCTTCTAAATTTTCTCCATTCTTTTTGGCTTTCGCTAAATCCCACATACTCTTTGTTGCCTTAAATTGAGTTACAGACTTTTTAATGCCACTTCTAAATGAATCATCTAAGCCAAACAATTTATTTAGATAATCTACACATTGATGACATCTTGTTTCATCATCAAATGGAATATAGACATCATTTAAACCTTTTGTATGTACAAAGCCTAAATGAACACACTTTTTATCTTTGTCCGAACCACTCGTTCTAGCTGGCATATTTTCGGTTTTATAAATCTGAAGATTTTCTAAACGATATACACACGCATATGTTTTTGTATTAAACAAACCTCCACGAGCTTCAATAACCGCAATCAAGCCTAGACTTGGTGCAATATAAATAGGGTGGAAAGACTGCATCTTTTGATTTTTATCACGTGTTTTTTCAAAGGTTCCATTAAATCTTGCCAAACCTTTGTACCCACTTCAGTTTGATGAATATGATCCTTAACATTATCTAAATCAGAATGAACATAGTCGTAATATTTTAATCCCTTTGCACGACAACCCTTTGTACAAATATAATTTCCATCCATTAATTTCTGTGATTGTAAAACATTAATTGTAGCACCACAAATTGCACATGTATTTGCCATATATGATTCCTCCTTTTCTGTGCATTATTATGATTCAAGCGCATCCTTTAATGCGTTTGCCACCTGTAAAGATTCCTGATACTTTTCGTTTGACTGTACCATTACTTCTTTATCCTGCATTTCTGAAATGATCTTGACATCCTCTTTGGTAATCTTCAAAGAAATCATTTTGATGAATGGATGATTCATTTGAATATTTACCTTGAATTGGTACGTAAATTCGTATCTTGCTGGTTTATAGGAACATGTCTTTCCTTTCCTATTTGTGAAATGAAGTTCTCGCTTATTCTCTTCAATTTCTACCAAAACATTTTGAATGTCACTTAAGTCAAACACATCTGGATTTTCATCACTAAGCTTTGTTGCCTTTGTCACGACAAACCAGTTGTGCTTTCGATCAACCATTACCTTTGGATATTCACCAACGTTTCAGCTGCCACAAACACTCTGACTCTTTGTGCGTTTTCTTCACGATTATGTTAGCTGACCTTTGATTCTGTGTTATTGTTGTGTTTTTGTAGTCTGTGAATAATGGTGACATTTTTTTCTTACAGTCATTACAGATCGTACCATCCGCACATTTATAACCTTCCATCAATGCCATCTTCTTTTTACACACATCACATTCCTTTTTAGAAAACAACCCCATTCCTTTTCCTCCTTTCCTTATTTGATTGACTTTTCATTATGTGCTATATTGTCTTTAGAAAGCACTTTCAATCTTATGTAATCAACTTACATTTTCATTATAGAAAGTATTATAAAATTTACCCCACCCCAAAACTTAAAAAGGGTGGGAACTGCTGTAAATAAAGGGGAAAATCATGAAAAAAGTTATAAAATATTTATTAGTATTTGGTCTAGGCCTATGCAATCTATATGGGTGTTCATCAAAATCTTTACTCGATAAAGATAACCCGTGACCCTGACAATGTGGCATGTTTATGGAGAACAAGCTAATTCTCCAATGAATCAATTGATTGCTGAATTCAATGAAACAGAAGGCAAGGACAAGGGCATTATAATTAATGTCACAAAAATAACCAATGCGAGTAAAATTGGTTCTGAGCTTGAAGAAAGTTTATCTAAAGAACCAGGTGCAGATCCAATGCCAGATCTTTATACAGGACATATTCATAATGCCAAACAGGTAGGCTTAGATAAGAGTGTTGTATGGAATGATGTATTTACAGAGAAGGAAATTTCAAATTTTGTTGATGAGTTTTTAGATGCTGGAATGCTAGAGGATAAGCTTGTGGATCTTCCATTATCAAAATCAACAATCGTTTTATTTATGAATGGTACACAATTTGAAAAGTTTTCTAACGATACCGCTGTTTCATTAAATGATTTTGACACTTGGAATCAAACGTTTGATGTAGCCGAAAAATATTATGAATGGTCAAATGGAAAGCCGTTATTATGCTTTGATTATCTATTAAATTCCATTGAATCTTATGCAATCGCATTAGGCTCTAAACATATGTATAATGAGAATGGCTGGTATAATACGGACGATAAAGAATTTCAAGAAGCCTTTAGAACCTTTCTAGAACCATTGATCAAAGGCCATATTTCTGCTTCAGATTTCTATTCAAGCACAGAACTTACAACCGGAGAAACACTCATTGGTGTATCCAGCAGTGCAGCTTATCTCTATTTAAATGACATCGTTACATATCCAGATAATACAACGGAACCATTAAATGCGATTGCCCTGCCTTATCCAAAGGCCGATAAAGACCATGCCTCATGACACAAGCTGGTGTTGGATTATGTGCCTATAAGACTACAGAACAAAAACAAGAAGCCGCTAGTGTCTTTGCACATTGGCTTGTGGAACCAAAACGAAACATGGACTTTGTGATCCAAGCAGGTTACATGCCAGTCACAAAAAAAGCATTTAAAAACTTAAAAAATGAAAAGTTTGAAGATGAAGAAACACAATCTTTATACAATACACTCACCGAAATGAAATCCGACTATACCGTTATTTCTAGAGAGGTTCCAAATGCGATTTCTAGAAAGGCCTATGCATTTTATGATCAAGTAAGAAGCCACCAACAAGAATGGCAAGCACGAGCTAATGCCGGTGAAGATATTGATGAAATTGTAGATGAAGCAATGAATATTTTAAAAAGTCTTTCTTGAGGTTAGCCTATGCAATTAAGTTTTAAATCAAAAGAAAGATCCATGAAACGAAAGCTTTTCGTATATATGTTCTTTCTAGTGTCTACCATCAGTATTACTTTATTAATGGGACTCTTCCTATTTGGAAGACTTGGAACGACCGAACAAGATTTTCATAAAGATCTAACAACACAAAGTGAATACTTCACAAAGAATATGGAAAATTATTGGGATGACTTGGCCTCTATGAATATCGTATTGGCTGATAATATGGAAGCTATATTAGAAACAACCCTAGCGAATCAAGGATTAACCTTTCAACAGTTGCAGGACAATCCCAATGCCATCTATTCTTTAGAAAACGATATGATTCAGCCTTTAGGACAATATCTTGAACGATCTAATTGTTCAGGAGCTTATGTACAACTAGATACGACAATCAATTCCACTTTGGATAATGCGCAGACACAACGAAGTGGTGTGTATCTTCAAAAAACGACAATGTCCTATTCAAAGGAAGACTTAATTTTGTATCGTGGCATCGCAAATATAGGAAAAAAGCATGGCATCATGCCACATCGTAAATGGAGACAGGAATTTGATATTACACTTGTACCCGATTATGAAGAATTAAAAAAAGGGAACTTTGATTATTCCCTATCAAATATTATTCAATTGCCATACACAGGTGAAAGAATCGCCCTATTACGTGTTCCTTTAGTTGGAAGGATGGTACCTTCTATGGTCTTTGTGGTTTTGAAATTTCACAAAGCTGGTTTAAATTTGCGCATCCCCAGCCCTCAACTCTCAACCATTTAACGTGTCTTTTAGTGCCAGACTCCGATTCAATCATCACAAATGAAGGCTTTAGTACGGGAAGCCAAAACGGATTCTATTATATGCCAAATGGAGATCTTTCCATTAAGCCTATTGGCAACAACTTATTGAGAATCATAAGTAAAAATCGTAATTATATTGGAGTTAAGAATACTGTCAAAATTTCTAAGAATCAAACCTATTCGACATATGTTATGATTTTGGATTCTGACTACAATCGAGCCATCGCAAAAAGTAATATTGAATTATTCTTCTTTACCATTGTCCTATTATTATTTGTATTTTTAGGATGCTCCTTCTTCAGTCAAAGATACCTGTCCCCAATTCTAAAAGGATTAGAACAGCTGCGTAAAGACAATAAAAACAGTATGCGCTATGATGTACAAGAAATTGATGATCTTTTGGATTTCTTATCTTCAAAAGACTATGAAGTTGAGAATAAAATGTTGACGCTTGAGCTAGAGATGCAGGAAAATCGCAAGAAGCTGCAACAGATTGAAAATGAACATGAAGCCATTCAAAAGGAATATGACAGAGCTAAAAAAGAAGTGGAGCGGTTAACGACAAAACGTATCGATGATATTGATGAGGATGAATATAAACGTTTCTTAGAATGTCTTGCGACTTTAACACGTAAAGAAAAAGAGATTTTAAATCTCTATGTGAAGGGATATTCAAGTAAGGATATTCTAGAAACATTAAATATTACGGACAATACATTAAAGTATCACAATCGTAACATTTATAGTAAGCTTGGTGTAAAATCAAGAAAACAATTATTGATGTACATGACATTATTAAACAACAAAAGGAGCTAAATCAGCTCCTTTTACTATACATAGCGCTTTAAATAATCCACATCTAGAACTAGGATTTTATGATATACCATCGTTATAACACCTTGTTGTCTTAATCCACGTAAGATACGATTTACACTATTTCTTGTAGATACACCGCAAAAACCTGCAATATCATCATTTGTGACTTGAAGATCAATAAAGATCCCCTTCTTAACTTCTCTTCCAAATAATCCAACCAGATAATAAATAAAAGCACATACGGCACCATTTTTACCATTCATAGTCATTAATTGCTGGCGATAAATGGCTTCCGACAACTTCTTACGATAATATGCATCTATATAATCTCTTAATTCTTTGTTTTCACTTAAAAATTTTGAAAACAATTTACGATTCACACGATAGAATACAGCCGTATCACTTTCAATACGAATATGAAAAGATGCTGAAGTAACCTTTTTTATTTCATCTTTTAAAAGTGAAAGCATGTCAAAACCTTTTAAATACATAATGTTAAATTCACGACCATCACTTAATATAATACTCGTTTTTACTATTCCATCTTTTAATATATAAATATCTGCCTGATCATGACCATCTATCATTAAATATGAATGCTTCTTTTTTTCGATCGTCGCAAGATTCTTCCCCTCAAAAAATCTAATACAAACTCACTCATAAATTACCCTTTCTAACCCGTTGTCTATTGAATCATAATTAACATACGTCATTCATTAACGTTTGTTATAGATGAATCTAACAATAAAGCTATATATTTAATATATCATATTCTATCCACTCTTGACTAAATTCAGTTAATTTTTACAAACCCTTACTAAAATGTACAAACGTTACAAAATATCAATATTTTCTCCAGACAAAGCCTTATTCATACTTCTTACAGCACAGAATTTTCCACACATACTACAAGTATCACTGTGATCTTCTTCTGGCATACGAGATTGACGAATTGCTTTTGCAGTTTCTGGATCTAGCGCACACTCAAATTGAGCATCCCAATCTAGATTCTTTCTTGCATCAGCCATCTTGTCATCAATATCTCTAGCGCCAGGAACACCTTTGGCAATATCCGCTGCATGGGCTGCAATCTTAGAGGCAATAATACCTTGTTTTGTGTCTTCTACATTTGGTAAAGCCAAATGTTCTGCAGGCGTTACATAACATAAGAAAGCTGCACCCGACATAGCTGCAACAGCACCACCGATAGCGGCCGTAATATGATCATAGCCTGGTGCAATATCTGTAACTAATGGGCCTAACACATAGAATGGAGCTCCCATACAAATTTGTTGCTGAACTTGCATATTTGCAGCTACTTGATTCAAAGGAACATGTCCAGGTCCTTCAACAATCACTTGGACATTATGATCCCATGCACGTTTTGTTAGTTCTCCCAAACGAACCAATTCTTCAATTTGACACACATCTGTCGCATCTGCTAAACATCCTGGACGACAAGCATCTCCTAAAGAAATCGTTACATCATATTTTTCGCAAATATCCAAGATTTCATCATAAAATTCATAGAATGGATTTTCTTCCCCCGTCATTGACATCCACGCAAACACTAAACTTCCTCCACGAGAAACGATATTCATTTTACGTTTATGTTTTTTAATTTGATCAATCGTTTTTCTTGTGATTCCACAATGCAAAGTCACAAAGTCAACACCATCTTTGGCATGCAACTCAATCACATCCAAAAAATCTTGGCAGTTAATGTGTTTAAATCTCTTTGATAATGAATCACACTATCATATACAGGAACTGTACCAATCATAGCTGGACATTCGGATGTTAATTTTTGACGGAATGGTTGTGTATTTCCATGACTTGATAAATCCATAATAGATTCAGCGCCTAAGTCTACAGCAGCCATAACCTTTTTCATTTCTACATCATAATCTTTACAATCTCTAGAAACACCTAAGTTGACATTGATCTTTGTTCGTAGCATGCTACCAACGCCTTCAGGATCTAATGATTTGTGGTTTTTATTAGCCGGAATTACAACCTTTCCACAAGCCACTAACGCTCTTAGTTCTTCCTCTGTCATTTTTTCTTTTTGGGCTACAATCTTCATTTCTGGCGTAATAATACCTTTACGCGCAGCATCCATCTGAGTGGTATATGTAGCGCCTGTACTTACTGTACTTTCATTTGTGTTCATTTTTAATTCTCCTTTTCCAAATGATTTTTTAACGTGACAAAAAGTGGTGCTCCCATCTTGCCACTAAAAAAAAGTGAGCAACCAATATAGGTATACTCACACTAAAAAAGACAAAGTATTTCCCTACGTTGGCATTATCCAAATCAGGTTATAGGTCGAAAGTCATACTTTCCTCTCAGCCTGTACTACAAGCTCCCTTTTTTATTTACATTAAATTTATACACCATTTTTAAAAGATAGTAAAGTTTTATAAAATTTATTTTCGAACAGGCTTTTCTTCCTTATCCCAAACACCAATTCCAGTGATTGCGCAAATCATTGAGAAAACAGGAACAATAAAGATAAACCAAGCATATGGAATATATGCCGTACTGCATCCAAGCACACCCATGACATAAATTGTCGCAACACCCCAAGGAACGATTGGCGCTGATAAAGTACCAGAATCTTCTAGCGTTCTTGATAATACTTTACGCGAAATATTCATATCTTCATATGTAGATTCAAAAGTCTGTTCCGTTACAATAATAGATACAGTTTGTCCACCTGCTGTTAAAAAATTTACAATGTAACAATATACTAAAGTGACAAACACCAATACAGTACGATTCTTTATGAACTTCAATAAAACATTTTTAGCTAAAACATCCAAAATACCAGAAGACGTAATGACAGCGCCCATTACACTTGCCACCATAAATGTAACTAATAATTCAGACATCGAAAGAACACCACCACGGTTCAACATTGGATCTACAATGGATACACCTGTTTCAATACTAAAACCATTAAAAGCATAATTCATTAAATCTACAAAATTTACACCTTGAAACACCATCGCAAAAATAGCCGATACTACAACTGCAAGTCCCATACCTAACAAAGATGGAAGTTTAAATACAGAAATCAAAATAACTAAAATCGCTGGTAAAATCAATAAAATATTAATTGTGAAATGTTGACTTAAAGTATCCATAATTAATTTTTGTTGGGCAAGATCCATACTTCCACCACTATAATAAAGCCCCGCAATTGTAAATAATACTAAGGCAACTACAGCTGCTGGAAGCGTAGTGTACTGCATAGAATGAATATGATCATATAAAGGCACTTTACTAACTCCGCTTGCCAAGTTGGTTGTATCGGATAATGGAGACATCTTATCCCCTAACCATGCACCAGAAACAACAGCACCCACTACCAATGGTACTGGAATACTAGTCGTAGAGGCAATTCCTACCATCGCAAGACCCATTGTGGCAACTGAACCAAATGAAGTTCCTGTAAATTCACTGGTTAAAGCACAAAGCACAAAAGCTAGTGGTACTAATATTTTTGGAGATACAACTTGCATACCATAATACATTAATGTGGGAACAGTCCCACCAGCCATCCAAATTCCTACAAGCATACCCACCATAATCACAATTAAAAATGTAGGCATACATTCTGCGGCCGTTTTGATGATATTACGTTCCACTTCATTCCATGGAATATTCAACAATCGAGTTGTAATTACAGACACAATAACACCCGAAAAAACAGATAGTGTTGTATTACATCCCATGTTGATCATAATAATAAGTATGGCAATAATTACCAAAAATGAAACAATCGCAAATAGTGTTGTTGGCTCTTTTCTTTCATGATTCATATCAAATTCCTTCACTTTCTTTATAATAATTCTTCTTTCAAAAAGTCTAGAGCACCTTGAATTCTAGCTTCTCTAAACGCAAACGATTTAAATCTGTGCTCTGCCCCTTTGACAATAATACATTTTGCTCTTTCCTTAAAAATTTCTTTATATTTATAACTACATTCACAAGAAGCCGTAATATCTTGATCTCCATGTATCGTACATACATTCTTATCAAACAAGCTTGCTTCTGAATATGGATCTAATGTACAAGCGTCTTGATAAAACTTCAGGCTCAATTTTAACCCTTCTACATCGGCACATCCATCTGCTTCAATATTCGAAACATCTTGGCCACACAAAGTTTTATGCTCCTTTAAGTTATAAACTAAATCTGGTGCTGGACACCACAAGGATAAAGCTCGAATCTGATCTTTACACTTTCCTGCCACCATACTGGCCACACACCCGCCTAGACTACATCCATGAAGTGCAATTTTATTCGTATCGACAAAATCCAAGGATCGAACATATCTCAACATGGCTTGTGCATCTAAAATTTCACTTGAAACGGTCATATCTTCAAATCTTCCATCACTTTCACCACTGCCATTCATATCAAAACGAACACTGGCAATACCAGCATCACATAGTCTTAAAGACAATTCATTATGTACAAAATTAATTTCATTTCGATCATCACAAAAACCATGAAGAAGAATGACCATAGGCACTTTTTGACTTACAACATCATTTGGAATATGAAGCATACCACGAAGTGTTAAACCATCTCGCTTGATTTCTACATACTTCTGCATATATATTTCCCTCCGTTTCGGGTATAATACCACAAAAACAACAAAATGTTTACTATTTTTTAACACTTGTGCGTATTATAAACACAAATTAGCCTTTCTGTTCACAAAGAGTCTATTTTTTTCTGAAAATAGTTGCACTAAAGCCATCCATTTTTTTACTTTCATACATAGCTGAGTCCGCTCTACAATATAATTCATCAAAACTTAAATCTTCTTTCCCATCAAAGAAACAGGCACCAAGACTTAATACAACCGGATGATTATCTATCGATTCAACATGGATCTGTTTCAGATTTTCAAATAAACGTTTAAAGAAAGAATTTGCATACTTACGAT
>ENA-OQIR01000974-OQIR01000974.1-human-gut-metagenome-genome-assembly--contig:-NODE-974-length-10895-cov-1.875371_pt1 | contig 10895 bp, 16 predicted proteins | sample MGYA00242580_ERZ504745 | MGnify/ENA primary metagenome ERZ504745 (study PRJEB26092, sample SAMD00036214) | human gut metagenome | host: Homo sapiens | study: EMG produced TPA metagenomics assembly of... | reverse complement strand
GGCGGAGCAGGCTGCCCGCGGAGAAAGTGAAAGCAGTTCCTATGAGGATGTTTTTGGCACGGAGGAAGAATGATGGCGCAGTTACGAATTCTTCCCCCAGCAGCGAAGTTCCTGAAAAAGCTGAAGGACAAACGGTTAAAAGCGCTTTATCAGGAGGCTATTGACAGAATACTGGAGGATCACACAGTAGGAGAAGCAAAAACCGGTGATTTGGCGGGTGTATTCGGCTATGACATTTACTACAACAAGACCAATTATGAACTCGCCTACACCGTAGAGTATGTCGAGGATAAAGTGATCGTAGTCATTATGGCCGGGACAAGAGAAAATTTCTACAATGAGTTAAAGCGGTATATGAAATGAGTCCGCAGCCAAGGAAAGACGATGCCCCAAAGGGTATCGTCTTTTTTCTTGTCCCAGACGGTACCTGGAAGCGCAAGCATAGCGTTGGATATCCAAACGCATCTGAGAACCCCAGCCCCCCTTTTTCTACTGGAACATAAGCTGATTTCAAGAAATGTGAGGTGAAGCAAACTGAAGGAAAAACAATACGCCGCGTTTGCGGCAAACGCCAAAACGCTGGACAGCCTGCGAAGGAAAGAAGCAAGCTGCGTCCCCGGCGTTTTTGAAGTGACAAAGGTTATTATCCTGAGCAGAGAAGATTTTGAGAAGCTTTCAGAGGACGTCTCCCCCGAATACCCTTTCCTTAAGGATAACCGGGAACACATGAGCGCTGATCCGGGCGGATTGTTCCGCTGCCTTATGGCGCGGGCCGAAGGAGAAAAGGAATGTCTGCTCATTGCCCAGGACGGAGACGCCTGTATCTTGGTTATGGAAAGGACTGCCGCAAAGTCGACCTGCGGAGTGTACCGAAAGAATATATCATTTTAGAAGAACCGAAAGCTTATCAGGAGCACGCCGTATTTTACCACAGGCCCCGCAGCGTCGATGATATCAACGGGCAGAACCCCATGCGGCCTGCCCCGGAACAGGAAACCAGCTTCCAGGTGGAACAGGAAACCGTCCTAACCGATGAACAGTACCGTTCCTTTCTGAAGAACGGATTCATGAACGACCAGCTTCCTGTTCGGCAGCAGGGATAAGATGTGGTTTGATCCAGGAAAACTCTGCTGGCACTGCGTGCTGGTCAGGGGAGAAAACAGCAAAGACGGAGTCCTGATAGAAACAGAAGGATACAACTACGCCCGGTACGCGGCGTTTATCCCGGACTGTGAAAAGCTTCGATTAAGGGATGTCCCCATCCATTATGAGTATCCAGCCAAAGCGCCTCAAAAACAGAAACGAAGGTATTGGGAGAACGTCAGATGATGGAAGGGAGTCCCTATGAGAAAGCGAAACCATGTGATTCCCCTGCACTTAAACGCGAAGGAACTTGGATACCTGGAAAAGCAGGTAAAACAAAGCGGTCTGGCTCGTGAGGAGCTTCTGCGTTCCCTCATTATGGGGACGGAGCTGCGGGCAAAGCCCTGTACCCATCACGCGGATCTGCTCCGCAAGGCAGCCGGACTCTGCAACAACGCCAACCAGCTTGCCAGAATCGCCAACACTTACGGAGAAGCCGATCAGCAGAGCATAGAGGAAATGATCCGCCTGGCCAGACAGATTTGGAAGGAGGTCAAAAATAATTGGTAACCGATCATACTGATTCGCGGGCGGATAATTTATGGTTCCCGCAACAACATGGGCGCGAATTGCGTCCAGGCCCAGCCTAGTGGCTTACACCAGCGTAATCCCTGTTTACCGCCTGGACGTCAGCCTGGAATACACCTCGACGAGAAAAAGGCTTCCCGTTCTCAACAGGAGCTTCGCTGCGGGAAGCGGTAGATGAGGCGCTGAATCAGGATCAAACGGAAAGGGATTTGTTTCTGTCCGCTGTGGCTGCACTGTGGAATCGGCCTTTGACGATATGCGCCTGATTAAAAAGATGTGGCATAAGGAAAAAGGCGTGCAGGGCTTCCACCTGGTCCAAAGCTTTGCCCCCGGAGAGGCCAGCCCGGAACTGGCCCATCAGATCGGACAGGAATTCGCCCAAAAGCTGCTAGACGGAAAATTTCAGGTGGTAATCAGCACCCACCTGAATACCAAATGCCTGCACAACCACCTGGTCTGGAACTCGGTATCCCTTACGAATGGCAAGAAATACCGGAGCAATCAAAAAACATACATTACCCAAATACGCCGGATTTCCGATGAGCTGTGCCAAAAGTATCATCTTTCCATTATCGATACAGAGAAATCCCAACAGGCGGCTATGCCCTACGCCCAATGGCTGGCGGAAAAAAAGGGACAGCCAACCTGGAAAACCGTAATTCAGCAGGATGTGGACGCGGCGGCCATATCGGCTTTGACCTGGAAACAATTTCTGTGGATTCTGGGACAACAGGGATACACCTTTCAACTGAACCGCAAGTATTTTACGCTGCGTCCTCCGGGAAAGGAACGTCCCGTCCGGTTTAAAACCCTGGGCCCGGACTACACCCCGGAAGCGATCCAGCGCCGCATTCTGGAAACCCAGCCTCCCTTACCGGCTGGGAAAAGGACAGCCCCGGCCCGGCGCTTTACCCTCCGGGCCGGGAAGCTCCCTTCCCGCGGGATCACCGGCCTGCGGCTTTGTACTTTTCCTATCTGTATCAGATGGGAGTGCTGAAGAAAAAGCCCCGGCGCCCAAGCTATGCTCTGAGGGAGGATATCCGAAAGCTGGACCAGCGGATCGAGCAGATGGAATTCATTTTCAGGAATCAGATCCAGGACCGGGAACAGCTTGCCTCAATCCGGCAGGAAAAAGAAACGGAGATCGAAGCCCTGGTCAAAGAACGCCGGAAGTTTTACCGGTACAAGCCGGGGGCCCCTCAAATAGCGGTTTTTACAGACCGGCTTCGAGAACTCCGGCATACGGTAAAGCTGTGCCGGGAGATCGCTGCCCATTCCATTGAAATGGAACAGAGAATGAGGGCTGCCAGGCTGGAAGAACAGCGGCGGTGGGAACAGCAAGAGCAGGAAAAGAACAAGACAAACGCTCCCATCATCTGGAGCGATAAAAGGAGAGTGAATTGACTGAACTACGGAAACGATCCAGCGGATCAAATCGTCCGGTTCACCCTGGAGGGGACGGAGGTAGCCCTGAAGCTATCAGGACTGGCGGCGAAAAACTTTGCCATGTTTGTTTACGCCGTACTCAGCGATCAGAAGAAAACCCGGGGCAAAACCCGAATGGTGCGAATGCTGAAGGAACAGCGCCCGTTTAAGTTTTTCAGGCTTCCGGCAGAATTAATGAAGGAATTTGCAAAGGAAGCGAAAGGCTATGGACTGCTGTATGTTCCCATTCGGAACAAGAAGAAGCCGGAGAGGGTCGAGGTAGTGGTGTTTGCCGATGACGCCGCAAAAGTCCAGCGCATTTGCGACAACCTTGGCTTGGATTACGTCAAGGCCCAGGCCGGCGAAATGATGATCGGGCAGGAGGATGAACCGGCGGCTCCCGCGGCGCCCAATCTCAGCCAAAGCCAAACCGTTCAGATGGAAAACGGCACGGTGTCGTTTGAAGTGGGCGGCTTTGAGGACGATTTCAGTATCGGCGGAGCCGCGGCTCAGGAGAACGGCGCTGAAAATTTTACCCCAAGCCGGGAAAAGGAGCCGGAGCAGAAAAAGAATCCGTCCGGGCTTTCCTCACCCAGCAAAAACTCCTTGCCCGGCTCGGAAGGCCCTGAACGGACCCCGGAACAGAAACCCTCTGTCAGAAAGGAGCTCCAGGAGATCAAACAGGAGCAGGCGGAGAAACCAGCGGACAAGGCCAAACAGCAGGAGCATCAGCCTCCCGCTGCCGGCCGTTCCCGAAAGAAGAAAAGAAAAAGAGCGAAAGGTAGGTAATGCTTTATCGATTTAACAAAGCTGATTACGAATCAACAGCAAACTCAGCAGCCTGAACTGCAGGAGGGCGGAAGGCTGTCCAAGGAAGAATACGCGGCCATGAAAAGGCGGAACGCGAAGAAATATGGGACCGGGTGAATGCCCAGGCGGAGGAGGTCTTCCGGGACGATGAGTCCATGAGGGGTTTTTTGAACTTCATGGCCCAATGCACTCCCCAGAGCACCCGAAACCTGCTGCTCCTTTACGAGCAGGACCCGTCCATTACCCAGCCGCGCACCTCAGACAGATGGAAAGAAGCAGGCCGGACTGTATACGGCAGCGCGGAAGGATATCTTTTCTTTGCCGATCAGGAATACCAAAGAAAGATGGGACCAGAGGCAGCGGATACGTTATTACCAAGGCTTATGACATTTCCCAGACAAGAGGGCCGCGTTTGATCCCTCCCGCAAAGCATCTGCCGGAGGAAATCATCGCCGCCATGATCGAGCGGAGCCCTGTCCCCCTGGCAATCTCGGATCAGCTTCCCCAGGGGGTAGAAGCGCAGTATGTACCGAAACAGCGGACCATCTATGTGAGAAACGGGATGAATGAAACCGCTACCATCTGCGCCATCGCCAGGGAGCAGGCCCACGCCGGATTCGATACGGCAGGCATGGGATATTACCGGCAGGCGTATGCGGCCCAGGCATACTGCGCCGCCTATGTGACGGCGCAGAAATTCGGCCTCGATACTTCCGCTTTCCGGTTTGACACAGTATGCAGAAACTGTGCTGAAATGAGCGCGGAGGAAAAGCGCGGCTTTATTGGGGAAGTCAAGAGTGCGGCCTATACCGTCAACCGGGATATCCAAAGATGCTTCCAGGACTTGGACCAAATCATCCAGCCTGATGAATTTTCCATGGAAGCGAAGAAGCCTGCAAAATCGTCTAAGGCAAAGGATGGACAGGCTCAGGAAACTCCGCGGTAAGCCGGAAGTTTTCAGTTTGTTTTCTTTTGTCCGGTAGCTTTCCGGCCCAGGGTGTGGTATGGTGAAGGTGGAAAAACAGCAGAGAAAGGGGGCGCTTCCATGGAGAAGCAAAGGCTGTTTAAAATGACAATGGTGGACCGGGATTTTTTAATGCAGGGGCTTCGCAATTATGCGGTTTCTGTTCAAAGCAGGGGCGGAAATTCAGAGGCAGTGGACGCCCTGATCCGCAAGACGATGGCGGTAACAGGCGGGAAGCTTTTTCTGGACGAATCGGAGTATGAATGCGCCGTTCGCGGGATTAACAATCTGCGCGACGCCTACCTGTCGGCGGGCCGGAGCAGCGGCGGAATCGACCGGGCGCTTTTTAAGCTTATGAACAGCAAATACAAACGGGCGCCTGTCCGGTAAACAATTACGGCTGCCCCCGAAGCTTTTGGAATTTTTCCCTGGGCTTCGGGGGCTTTTTTTATTTCTTGCGAAAGGAAGGATATTTTTTGATTCTATAAGCACACGAAAAACTCCCTGGTGGGTTTGGCTGCTTCCCTTGCCTATCGTGTGGTGGCTGGCGTTATTGACAGCCGGAAGCTGGCGAGCCGGGACAAATCTTGTGGAATTGCTGGCCAGGCTTTCCGAAGCCATGAACAGCCCTTTTCCCTTCACTTGGACGGAATATTCCGTCCAGTGCCTGCTTTTGTTCACCACAGGATATGGAATCATTGCGCTGACGGTGGTCTCCAATCGGAAGAACCGCCGCAGAGGAACCGAACACGGCTCGGCCAATGGGGAGACGTATTCCAAACCGCCAAACGGTACCGGGACAAAAAGAACCCAAAGCAAAACCTCATCCTGACCCAGCATTTCCAGATGGGGCTGGACGGACATAAACACAAACGCAACACCAATGTTCTGGTCATCGGCGGTTCCGGCGCGGGAAAAAGCCGGTCCTATGCGATTCCCAACGCTTTAAACTGCGGGGAGTGCTCCATGGCAGTCTGCGATCCCAAAAGTGAAATCCTGCGGAAAACAGGAACCGCCTTGAAAGCCAACGGTTTTGAAGTGCGGGTATTCGATTTGTTAAATCCCGACGCCTCCTACTGTTACAATCCCCTGGCCTATGTCCGGGATGACAAGGACGTGCTGCGGCTGATTGAAACCCTCATCCAGAGCACTACCCCGCCCGGAGCCCAAACCTCCGACCCTTTTTGGACAAAATCGGAAACGGCGCTTCTGCAGGCCTCGTGCTTTACCTCATGCACGAAGCTCCCAAGGAAGAGCAGAACTTCGCAATGGTCATGGAAATGCTGGAAGCCGCGGAGGTGCGGGAGGAAGATGACGAGTATGAATCGCCGCTGGATATCTTGTTCTCCCGCCTGGAAATGCGGAACCCGGAAAGCATCGCCGTCAGGCAGTACCGCATTTTCAAGATGGGCGCCGGGAAAACCCTGAAATCCATCCTGATCAGCGTGGGCGTCCGCCTGTCTGCCTTTAATCTGCCGCAAATCGCAAGGCTGACCTACACTGACGAGCTCCTCCTGGAAGAAATGGGAGAAAAGAAAGTTGCCCTGTTCTGCTGCATCCCGGATTCGGACAAAAGCTTGAACTATTTGGTGGGCATGATTTTCGGGCAGCTCATTCAGACCTTGTACTTCGTAGCCGACCGGAAATACAAAGGAAGCTGCCGGTGCCGGTTCATCTGCTGATCGATGAAGCGCCGAATATCGCCCTGCCCACAGACAACTTTTTGCCCTGGCTTTCCACCATGCGAAGCCGGAATATTTTTTGCAGCTATATCGCTCAGAATATGGCCCAGATCAAGGCGTTGTTCAAGGAACAATGGGAATCGCTGGTGGGACTGTGCGACGAATTCCTCTATCTTGGGGGGAACGAGAAGGAAACTCATAAATACGTTTCCGAGCTTATGGGCAGGGAAACGCTGGATACGAACACCTATGGCCGGAGCCGGGGACGAAGCGGAAGCTTCAGCGTCAACGACCAGCAGACAGGCCGGGAGCTTTTAACCCCGGATGAGGTACGGCTGCTGGATAACCGCAGGGCGATTCTATTTGTCCGGGGAGAGCGTCCCATCATGGACGATAAATATGACCTGATGCGCCACCCCAATATCCGCCTGGCGGAAGATGGAGGCGCGCCGCCTTACGATTATACCCAGGCGAAGGACGCCGCGGACGATCTGGACTACTCCCCGGAGCAGTACGGCGATTTCGAACTTCTGGACCCGGAGGATTTTCTGGAGGAGAAGCCCCGAAAAAAATTACCATATTAATATGATTTGTTAGGAGGAATGCCATTGAGAAGAAGCCGGAATAAAGCATATCCCGAAAACCGGGAACCCTCAAATTCTCTGCGGCTTGGAAAAAGAGGAAAGAAGCAGTTTGCTTTTTACACGGCGGCTGTGCTGTGCGCCTGCTGCTTTTCCGCCCCGGTACTCGCTGCCAGCGATCCCCTTGGCGTAGTGAATAACCTTTCCAGCTTTATCTTTTCCCTGATCCGCGCCATCGGACTGATCCTGCTGGGCTGGGGTGTGGTACAGGTGGGGCTCAGCTTCCAAAGCCACGATCCCAGCCAGAGGTCCCAGGGTTTTCTCACGCTGGCGGGTGGCTTGGTCGTCACGTTTGCCAAGGAGATTCTGGACCTAATCACAGGATAACAAAACCGGGAGTAAGGAAGGAGGTGATCCGCCGCAAACTGGATTCTTGACAATTTAAATTACGCGCTGGATACCTGGAATGCAAAGCTGTCCGAAATCTGGGCGCTGCTGACTCAGGAGCCCGATACCTTTAAGGGCGGCGGGATCTGGAACGTTATGCTGGATATCAACGGGGCGCTGAAAGCCATCGGGTACGGCCTGCTGGTTTTGTTTTTTGCTGTGGGAGTGGTCAAAACCTGTTCCGGCCTGGCTGAAATGAAAAGGCCGGAACTGGCGTTTAAGCTTCTGCTCCGCTTCGCTTTGGCAAAGGCGGCGGTAGGATACGGGCTCGATCTCATGCTGGCCCTGTTTTCCATCATACAGGGAATGGTTTCCACAGTGATTACCCAATCTGGCTTGTCCGGGGTAACAGGAACGGCGCTTCCCCAGGACATTGTTGACCGGATTAACCGGGTGGATTTCTTGAACAGCATTCCCCTGTGGATCGTCACCCTGTTGGGTGGCCTGTTCATTATCGTGCTCGCGTTTATCATGATTTTAACGGTTTATGCCCGTATGTTTAAAATCTATATTTTCTCGGCGATTTCGCTATCCCCCTTTCCTCCTTTGCGGGAGAACCCACCAGCAATATCGGAAAAAATTTTCTCCGGGCTTACGCGGGGGTCTGCCTGGAAGGGGTAATCATCGTCCTGGCCTGCGTCATTTTTACTGTCATGGCTTCCACCCCGCCGCTGGTAAACCCCGGTGTGGCGGACGTCACGGCGGTATGGAGTTATATCATGGAAGTGATTTTCAATTTATTGGTTTTGGTAGGCGCGGTCAGAATGAGCGACCGGATTGTCAAGGAGTTATTAGGATTGTAGTTTACTGAGAGGAGAGAAAAGCCATAGAAGTAAAGATACCAAAGGAAATCCGGGACTATCAGGAATCCATCTTTTTTGGATTGAATTTCCGGCAGCTGTTCTGTTCCCTGCTGGCCGTAGGAACCGCAGTGGGGCTGTATTTTTGGCTGCGGCCGCTGATCGGAAGCGAGGAAGTGGGCTGGATATGCATTCTTGGAGCCTCGCCCTTTGCGGCCTGCGGATTTTTCAAATACCATGGAATGACCGCCGAAAAATTCGCGTGGGCATGGTTTAAGTCGGAATTCCTGTATCCGAAAAAGCTGGTATTCAAATCCAACAGCCTTTACTATGAGGTCATGCGGGACGCCATCTCAAAAGGGGAAAACCTCCCCGAAAATGGAAGAAAAATACCGAACCCCAGCCACCGGCTGGGAAAGAACAGGGGGCCTGAGAAATGGAACTGAACCTATACCCCATCCGCCCGGAGGAAATTGTTTGCATGGGAGGACTAAGCAGCCGTGGGCTTGACCAAAAGATCGGCTGCATCGGATCTTTGACAGCGAACCTTAATACCGGCACACCAGAATTTGAAAGCGCCTGGCGCAGCCGAACGTTCCGACTTAACACCCCGGAATTTACCGATGAATTCAATGAGATGATCGGTACCCTGCGCCAGGGGCTTCTCAAAAGCCCGGCAGAACTTCGCGCCTGCTGTGCCGCCTGCCCGGACAGTATTTTGAAGGACAGCCCCAGCGCAGATATACGGCACGGGTTTCGCATCGATACCGGCAGATACTCATATATGCTTGTTTGTTCCTTTCGCTCTGCAGACTGCCGGTTGTGGTTAAATGCTTTTTCATTTCTGGCTTTGGATCGGCATATGCGGGAAGCTAGAAGTGGTATTCCTATCCTTGATCAGCAAGGCCATGAACGGTTCCGTATGCCGGACGGCGGAAAACTCAGGGTTACCTCCCAAGACGGATTTTCTGGTTTTTGCACCGTCCGATATTTCGATAAGGAACGGGCAGTGCTGTTCGATGAACTTCATGAAAGTATCATTCTCCCAATCCGGGAGCTTCCAGAATGGGAAGCAGCGAACAAATTTCGCCTGCTGCCCCTGGACCCTCCTATGCGATCCAGCCGTGAGCCATACCGTAAGGGACAAGAAAGATAATGACCAAACATTTTTAAAACTGGAGGACAGCTAATGAAAATCGATCTGAATATCCGCCCGATGACGCCCCAGGAAAAAATTTACGCCGAACTTCAAAGCAGCCAAATCTCCCAGCAGACAGGCTTCATCGGCGTCTTAGTCGGAAACTTTAATCAGCAGGATAGGGATCTGCCCATGAAGTGGAATATACTGCAAGAACCTCCGATAAAGGAAGCATTTTGGTCGGAGGCGCAAAGCGTATTGAAAGAACTGAGGAACACCATTTTCAAGGATAGAATTTCCATGCAGGAATACTGTGCCAGCCACACAAGCTTTTTCAAAAGCCAATCTGCCGATGTTTATGGGTTTCGCGTGGATTCCGCGCGGTATTCCTATTTAATACTCTGCAGCCCGCAGTCAAAAGACCGCTGCCTCTATCTCTATGCCTATTCTACTGAAGCGCTGGAATATCATATGAAAAAAGCTGAGAGGGGCATCCGCTTTATTACTCCTGATTACAAAGAGAAGTTCCGCTTTGCCGATGGAGAAAAGATACGGATTATTGGAGCCGATGGGAATTTCCGTGACCGGATCTGCCGGTATATTGACGATACCCACTTCGAAACAGAGGGGGAATTTGGCGGAACCCTATACCACATTTGTGAATTTGCCGAACTTTGCGAACAAACAGGAAGCCAGGTAATCCCTCTCGATGGAGAGCAGAAAGACGTCAGTCGGGAGCAGCGGCCTCCCAAGACCAAAGGCTGGGAACGATAACAGCCAGTTACTTCACCCGGAAAGGAGAGACGCCTATTATTAAAACCCTATCAAGAGCACTCAAACAGGAAAAAGAACGGTTTACCATTCCCCGGTCCGTACAGGACGCGATTCCCATCCGCCGTGTTTGGCCGGATGGGATTTTTCAGTCTGGAAGTTTATACTCGAAATCCTTTTCCTTTACCGATATCAACTACAGCATCGCCGGAAAAGAGGATAAAACGGCCATGTTTCTGGATTACTCGGAACTTTTGAACGCCTTGGATTCCGGCGCTTTCGCTAAAATTACCATCAACAACAGAAGAATAGACAAGGCGGAATTTGAAAAGGACCTGCTGCTTCCAGAAACGGGAGACGGGCTGGACTATTTCAGAAAAGAATACAATGAAATGCTGCTCTCCAAGGTTACCGGTACCAACAACAGCGTGGTGCAGGACCGTTACATCACCGTCAGCGTGGTGAAAAAGAACATTAACGAGGCCCGCGCCTATTTTTCCCGTGTAGGCACCAGCATCATCACCCATCTTGCACAGCTTTCCTCAGTAGGCCGGGAACTGGAGCTTCAGGACCGGCTGCGGATTTTCCGGGACTTTTCAAAGGCGG
>ENA-OQIR01000973-OQIR01000973.1-human-gut-metagenome-genome-assembly--contig:-NODE-973-length-10904-cov-2.014754_pt1 | contig 10904 bp, 13 predicted proteins | sample MGYA00242580_ERZ504745 | MGnify/ENA primary metagenome ERZ504745 (study PRJEB26092, sample SAMD00036214) | human gut metagenome | host: Homo sapiens | study: EMG produced TPA metagenomics assembly of... | reverse complement strand
CTCGGCGGCGACACCGACACCACGGCAGCAGTCGCAGGAGCATGGCCGGAATCCTATACGGGCGCGAAGCGATACCGGAAAAGTGGGTGGAGCAACTTCGCGGCAAAGAACTAATCGAACAGATAGTAAAAGTCGGCTAATGGGTCGATCATCGGCGGCTCTTCGTAGCCGCCTTCCTTGTATGGAAAAAACAGTTCCCGAAAAAACAAGGATCCCGCCACCCCCGTGCAGATAATCTGAAAAACCAACAGTCCTTAACGAGAGGCGCCCAAATGGTTGATTCCAGAAAATCCTTACACGCAAAGCAACAACGCCGTCGAGCGAACGGCGAATTCGCGGAGGAACAGGATACCGGTCTGCCCTCCGGCGACACGTTGACGGACTTCGAACGGAAACGGTTGAACAATGCGATGCTCGCCGCAGAAACGAACATCATCATGGATCCGGATGTCGCCGATTACTCGCAGTATGCGGCCAGCCGACTAGACGAGCTGGTCGCAAGACCGGCAAAGCCCGGCGAGACCGATGACATGCCCCTCATCGTCGCCAATCTCCGTTACGACCCTATGGGCGCCGACGGCTCACGCGCCGATTATCTGGCCGACCACGTGCAAGCCGCCTACGACGGGGTGCCGGTGAAAGCCCGTGATCGTATCCAACTGGCAGAGGAGACACGACAGCATATTCTCGACACCGCCGTTGACCCGGACAAGGCATTACGGGAACTCGGCTTGAGGCCAGTACAACCGGGAGAGCATGTCGGAGGCCCTGACACGCCACGCTTCCCCGGCGAACTGGCGGAGCTCCGCTACCAGGCCGCATTGAAGGGAGCCCAAACCAAACAGGCCAGATATGATGCGGCCTCGGAAAAACACCTCGCGCCACTCAACGAGCAAATGCTCGGCCTATACAAGGCCAATGTGAATCGCGGTTGATCAACGGCAGCGCGTTCGATGACAAGATGGCTTTCGCCGACGCATTGCATGAACTCCAGGAGGACGGCTGGAATCCGGAAAAAGGTAAGGAATACCGTCAGTCCAAGGACTTCAAGAAACTGGAAAAACAGTTGCTGAACGGGCGGAAACCAACCCGCCGCTACCGTCAGCTGCGCGACGCATTGTGCGACAACGAACGTGAATACCGGTATTTCATGGAGTCGAAACCCGATGTGTTCGACCCGAATGAAAAAGTCGAGAAACCATTCGCCGGTTTGGGGCCCGATGTCGGTCAAGCGGCGATGCTCCGCCTGACTGCAAAACATCGCGGCATCGAGGATGCCGTACGGTTGGCCCGCCGTGACCAATCCATTGAATACACGGTGGCCGATGCGAAACCCATACGTTCCGGTCGGATCACGATGAGTTGAGGATGACGTATCTAAGCGATGGCAGTCCTTATAAGCCGGAGCATACGATCATCACCGCGAACGGCATCAAACCGGCTTCGGTGATGAGCTGGATCCACCGTGAGAAGCCCGGTTCCCCCGCATGGGAGCAACGGGCACGGCAACGGTTCATCGGAGGTGGCGCGGTTGGATACCCCTAGCTTTAGCTATGGGGAGGAAACCGCGCTTTTCTTTCGTTTCCGCCTGTATCTTACAGTAAATCGTGATATTATGTAAGACATGGATTCGAGTCGTATCGAGCGGGCATACAAGTTCCGCCTCTACCCCACGCCGGAGCAAGAAAGTCTGCTCCGGCGCACACTGGGGTGCGTGCGACTCGTCTACAACAAGGCGTTGGACGCACGTCGGACCGCGTGGCATGAACGCGAAGAGAAAATCGGGTACGCAGACACGAGCCGCATGTTGACCGCGTGGAAGAAAACCGACGACTACGCTTTTCTGAATGAAGTGTCCGCCGTGCCGCTCCAACAAGGATTGCGGCACTTGCAATCCGCGTACATGAACTTCTTCAACGGCATCGGCGCGTACCCGCGATACAAGCAGAAGCGGCATGGCGGAAGCATGGAGTTCACAAGGAGCGCGTTCGACTACCAGTGGCCGTACACACTACGCTTGGCGAAGATGATGGACACACGGCTCAACGTGAAGTGGAGCCGCACGCTACCGAAAGGCGCAGAACCGACCACCGTGACCGTGAGCCTCGACCCGGCGGGACGCTGGTTCGTGAGTCTTCTGGTGCGCGACGATGCGGTGGAACACCTGCCTGCCGTTGACCGTGCCATCGGAATCGACATGGGGTTGGACGCTTTCGCCATTCTGAGCGACGGGACGAAAATCGAAAACCCCCGATACGGCAAGAGGCAATGCAAGCGCCTCCGCAAAGCCCAGCGTGCTTTGGCGCGCAAACAGAAGGGAAGCTGCAACTATGAGAAGCAACGCCAGCGGATAGCGCGTATCCACGCGCATAAGGCCGACCAGAGGCGTGATTTCCTTCACAAACTTTCGACGCGGATAATCCGCGAAAACCAAACGGTGTGCGTCGAAACGTTGAACGTGAAGGGATTGAGCGCCCGGTGCAAACCGAAGCCTGACGCAACGGCGGGTACGCGAAGAATGGGCAAAGCCGCAAGCGCGCCATGAACCGCAGCATCCGAGACGCGGCGTGGGGCATGTTCCTCACCATGCTCCGGTACAAGGCGGAATGTACGGACGCGTATTTCAGCCCATCGACCGCTGGTACCCCAGCAGCCAGATCTGCTCCCAATGCGGGCACAATTCAGGACGCAAGCCGTTGAACGTGCGCGCATGGGACTGCCCTAATTGTGGGACGCACCACGACCGTGACATCAACGCGGCCATGAACATTCGAGTCGCAGGACTTGCGATGATAGCCTGTGGAGACGCTAGGCGCAGCGGCATGCAGAGGCGTGCCGCCCGTGCTGAGTCCGTGAAGCAGGAAACCCATGCCGCGAGGCATGGAATCCCCCGGCTTTAGCCGTGGGGAGGAAGTCAATATCCTATTTACGTGTTATACTGAATATGTCCACATAGAAATGAAAGAGGAAACCAATGAGCATCACAATCAACGGCCAAACCAGCCCAGCCACAGAATTCGCATGGGACGGCTGCCACAAAATCTACCTGCTCGACAACGGCGACGCCGACAAGAACGGCAAATACGGGTACATGCTCTCCAACACCGGTTTGTCAAGGGTTCACCCGCCTCTACAGGCGGGGGAGAATGTCACGAACGGAGAAGCCGGATACAAGGTGCTGCCAGTCTCGGAACTACAGCGTGTATGGGACCAATCCTGCCCGCTCCGCTTCATCAACAACTGGGCGCTCGACAAGAATTATGTTCCCCAATGCTACGAGAAGCCCGTCACCATCGAAGCGCGTTGAAAGAGAAAACCATGAAATCATACAAGACATACGCGGAAGAATACGGTCTGGATATCGAAGTCGTCCGATGGGTGTTCAACCACATTCGCGTCACCCGATACGTCATGTCGGAGCCTATCGGATACAAGATCGCCTTCAAATATCTCGGTCAGCCGGTTCACCTTTCATCGGGGTTGAAAACCGGAGTCGCCGAAAAATCGTTCCGGGAAATCGTCAATATACGAAGAAAAGCCATCACGACAGAAGCAAACCCGGAACTCGTTCCAGACAAGGATTAAACATGCGTATATCACGCGCATAACTCTCAACCCAGTCCACCAGACCCGCACCATTTGAAAGAAGCAGAAAAAATGAACGGCCAGTACGACTTCACCAACTACAAGAACGACGCAACACTTCTCACAGACACCGTTCGCAGCAAATTAGGCCCCGAGTGCAAGGCTTCATCGACATCGACGAAGAATACTGCTCAGCGTGCGGCTCATACACGGACGGGGACATTGTGGTCATTGTCGAATGTGTCGCACAGGGGGATCTCTGGCGAGATGAGGCTACCAATTGGATCCGGATTTCTCTGGCCGAATACGATTCGGCAAACCGTCCCGACCTTCACGATTACGCCTACGGGATGACACGGGAAAGCATCGCGGAGCTATGCGATGTCGAAGATACAGAAGACGCAAACGCATTCCAACTCGCCATCCACGCTATCAAAGACACCGAAGATTTGAAGTCAGTCCTAGAGGAGGAATAATGCCATTGTTCACACGAGTCACCCTCAATCCGGTCAACCCGGACGTGCGCAAAGTGCTGCGCTCCCCCGAAGCGATTCACGCCGTGGTCAGCGCCGCCACCTCCGGCAGTAGCCGCCCGTTGTGGCGTTTGGACGGGGACAGGCTGTACATCGTCTCCGACCAGTTGGATACGGATCGGCTCGAAGCCCGACTGGGCAAGCCGATCATCAACACGCTCGACTACCGGCCGTTCCTCGACAAGCTACAGAACGGTGAGACACGTCGCTTCACGTTGACGGCCACACCGGTAGTCAGCAAGGACGGGAAACGCACACCGTTGCGTACTCCCGCCGGAATGCACCAGTGGGCGGAAGGCAAGCTCACCCAGGCCGGAGCCCGTTTGGATGCGTTGGATATTCTCGACGTTCACGCCACCCGATTCAACCGTCAGGGCCGCAAACTTACGTTCCACACTGTCGAATACACGGGAGTGCTCACCGTCACCGACCGTGACAAGCTCACCCAAACGATGCTCTCGGGTATCGGCCACGGCAAGGCCTATGGATTGGGTCTGATGCTGCTTTTCTAACCACTGACATGCGATAGTCGAAAGAAGTCTTATGGCAAACCATTCATTCAACCTCGTCACCGAACCATGGATCCCCGTACTCGCGGACGGCAAGCACGAGTCCCACTCTCTGGAAACCCTGTTCGATCAGCCGACCTCTATCCGACAACTGGATATAGCCGACCCGTTGGAACGAGTCAGCATCATGCGACTACTGCTCGCCATCATGTACGCGGCACGTCAGGAAGGATACTCGTCCCCGGCGGGGGCAAAACGCATCATGGAAGCCGGGCGTGACCAGGAAATCATCGACTACCTGCACGCATGGGCACACCGGTTCGACCTCATGTCGGAAACAGAACCGTTCTTGCAAGTCGCCGGCATGATGCCGCAAGGCAAACCCAAGGACTACGGTTTCACCCGACTCCACCCCGCAATGCAACGTCCCCTCTGGCAGACCCACGACCCATACAAGCCCGTCACCCCTGCGGAAGCGGCACGAATGCTGCTCGTCTGCAACATGTACGATGTGGCCGGAGTCCACACCGGCATGGCCGGCGACCGAAAGCCGCGGGAGGCAAACGTACCCCACAGGGGGTGGCGCAGGCCGGAGGACTCGCTATTGCCATCATCGACGGAAACAACCTGTGGGAGACCCTAGTGTTGAACTTCTGTCCCACGAATAATGGCAACAAGCCATCTGGGAGTATCCACCGCTCGAATGCGCGGACATGGAACCGGACGCCACCGGCCCCGCATACTATTACACGTACCCGTCCCGCCGAATCCGACTGCTCTGGAACACGGACGGCCTATGCACCGGCGCCTACGTCACCTACGGGAACCGTTCCGAATGGACGACCCCGGAAAACGAATACATGGCCTTCTGGACTCAGGACAAGACCGGCAAACCCAAACCGGTGAACCTCACGTTCGGCCCGCTGATCGACCGACCATTATGGACGCAATGGGATAAGGCGTTCGTTGAACCTGACGGCGACGAACACTATCCCGCAACATTCTTATGGGCATCGAACTTCAATTCGACCGTCAGCTTCGACACGGTTGCAGCCCAATACGGCAGCCAGTCCAGCAGCATCGCACGAATCCGCCAAGACCACATGACCTTGGATATGCGGCGTATCCATGAACATGCAAACGTCAGCGCCATCGTGGACAAACTCGTCAAACAGGCATGGCCGAAGGTCGGCAACGGAGACAATCCGCATGATGCTTGGGCCAAAGCCGATACGGCGATGCTCCCCTATCTGGCAGGCGGGAAGGAACCCGACCTTGGCTAACAGCTACCTCGCCTGGGCACGACCCCGATTCGCCCGTCTGCAAGACGGCTACCTGAACGGCACTTACACGCGCGCCGACCTCGCCAACCTACGCAACAGTTTCAAAAAACCTTGCGGCTCGGATCCGAAAGCATCCAAATGGTCGTTGAACGGCATGGACTACCGCGGGTACGCGAAACCCACGCGCATGGAACAAGCCTCATGGTACGCATTCGGCCTATACGCCTACCATCAGCAAGGCAACCAGTGCAAACCCATGTACGTGGAGGGTGAACACTTCAACACGGCTTTACGCACGTTGCCGATACCGGCGAAGACGTTGACGAGCTCTACAGGAAAATGATGAACGCGCGAAACATGCAGGAGGCCGCACCGTTCTGTCTACGTATAATCCGACTGTTTAACGAGTATGACATTCCATTGGATCACGCCCTGCTGGCATTGGATCTGGCGAGACTCAGCAAACCGGACTCGGCAAACACAGTGCGGCGCGACTGGGGCCGACTGCTCAACTGATTGTCCGCCGGCCTGCGATCAATGGACAATCAACTCAGGAAACAGGTATGCAATTTGCATAGACGGCTCACGCATGACCTCAAAAACGTTGAAAACTAAACTACCTACCGCACACGCGGGATAAGCCTGTTACTACTCAAGGAACATTCGCCGCCATCAACCTACCCGCACACGCGGGAATAAGCCAACGTCGCGCCCAGAAACGGCGCAACGCGGGACCTAACCCGCACACGCGGGGATAACGCCTTGTCGGCAGGACAAGAAAGGCTAAGAGGAAAAACCTACCCGCACACGCGGGGATAAGCCTAGGCAGAATCTAATTGCCCAATTTTGGCAGTAACCTACCCCGCACACGCGGGGATAAGCCTTCATCAGGAAAAACGACACCAAAGCCAAAGCAACCTACCTCGCACACGCGGGGATAAGCCTAAACCTCGATAGAGCGATTGCGGTATATGACCTACCCCACCTACCTCGCACACGCGGGGATAAACCGCGGGGCGACATGCCGTAGAGCCAACGGAAAGACACCTGCCCGCACATGCGGGGATAAACCCTGTGAGCCACTTTTATTGACATCTGACTTTTCTCTGTTATACTGAATATGTCCACATAAAACAGAAAGAGGAACCAATGACCAACATCATCGAAAAACCCAAGACCAACACACTCATCGAAGAATACCGCCAACAGGCACTGGCATACGGGCACGAAAAAGCAATCCGCACCTTCGCCACCCCCATGCTCCAAGCATGGGAGAAAGCCTGCGAAGGATACGCCGACGAAGACACGGAACTCGAAGGGTTCGCGGACCTCATGTCCGAAGTATTCAACGTCAGGGATGCGGCAATCGCCGCCGCCATCAACCCACGATTCAAGATCGGGACCATCATCAACCTCGCGGCGAAAGCCCACACGCCATACTATAAGAGGCTTCTTTCCAAAACACTTGCCGACGGGTTCACCAACCCCGACATCAAACCCGACCACGACCGGCTACACAATGCCATCACAGCCGCATGCGGTCTCACCGACCTTGCCTCGGAGAAGAAGTACCGCGCCCATCCCCTTGCCGTCGCCGCCTATCTCTCATGGTGGGACGGGAAGATGGAACAGGCATATTCCTACGCGATTCTCGCTCTCGATGCGGACCGGACCACGAGTCTCGCTGCACTCGTTCTGGTCGCGCTGTCGAAGGGCAAAAAGCCCGCCTACCTCAACTAGTCCTCACCATCGTTCGCGGGGGCTTCCCGCCCGACAGCCCCCCACGGACAAAACGGAACCAATCCACCATCCACCAAAGAAAACCAAATATCAGGAGAAACAATATGGGATTGTTCATCGACATCCACGCCATCCAGACCCTTCCGCCCGCCAACCTCAATCGCGACGAGAACGGACGACCCAAACCTCCATCTACGGTGGCGTGCCACGTATGCGCGTCAGCTCACAAGCATGGAAGAAGGCCATTCGCGACAACTTCCGCGACACCCTCGACACCGGCAGGCTCGGCTCGCGCAGCCGTGAGTTCACCAAGATGATCGCGCAGCGCATCAACCGTGATCCGGAGGACGAGCATCTGCTGAAGGTCACCGGCGAACTGATGAAGGCGGCCGGCCTTCCCTCTGACAAGAACCGACCCGGCAGCACTAGCGCGCTCCAGTTCTTCGGTGAACAGCAGTGCAGAAGCTCGCCCAATATGCGGAAGAGGCATACGGCAGCACCGATCCGAAGAAGTCCGTCGCCTCCCATCGTACGGACATCAAGAAGCTGCTCGACTCCGACCGGAGCATCGACATCGCGTTCTTCGGACGAATGAGCGCCAGCAGCGACAAGGGCACCGGCAGCGAGTACGTGGTGGATGCGGCCAGCCAGTTCGCGCACGCCATCAGCGTGAACCGAGCCGACGTGGAAAACGATTATTATGCGGCTGTTGACGACTGCGACAACACGAGCGGCGCCGGCATGATCGGTGAAACCGGATACTTGAGCGCCACCCTCTACCGTTACGCCTGCGTCGACGTGAACCTGCTGAACCGTAACCTCGGATACGATAAGGAAGCCGTGCGGCTCGCCCTGTCCACGTTCCTGAACGCCTTCGCATTGAGCCTGCCATCCGGCAAGCAGAACAGTTTCGGACATCAGACGCTCCCCTCGTTCATCGAAACCGTAATCCGCACCGACCGACCCATCAACCTTGTAGAGGCCTACGAGAAGCCGGTCACCACGGACACGATTCCCACCAGCGTGCAACGACTGCTCGAACAGCAGGCCGACTATCAGAACACGTACGGTCTGGCCGCAGCCGACACGTTCACCATGGCCGACCTGAACGCGCGCAAGGCGATGGGCAAGGAGCAGCAGGAAACACTGCTCACACTCCCCCAACTGGTCACAGAAACCACCAGCACCGTCATCAAGGCACTCTGATCACCATGCCGACCCTACTCCTCCAGTTGAAAGGCCCATTGCAATCATGGGCCACCGAAGACGGGTACACGCACCGCAACACCGGCAGCCTACCCACCAAAAGCGGAGTCATCGGACTCGTCGCATCCGCTTTGGGACGTGCCCGCGGAAGCGACATCAGCGACCTCGCAGCCCTCCGATTCGGCGTGCAACCAGTCCACACAGGCCCACGGTTGACGGACTTCCAAACCATGGGCAAACGAGCTGACGGCAAACCCAACCCGTTGGAGACGAAGGAATATCTACAGGATTCCACATTCACCGTCGGCTTGGAATCCACGGACCTGCGACTCCTCATCAGAATCGGAGCCGCAATCCAACACCCCGTATACATGCCATACCTAGGACGACGCGCCTGCCCACCAGCCGGCCCTATTCGAGTCGGACTGGTCGACAAACCGTTGGAACAGGCATTCAAAGGCAAGGAACGGATACATGTTGAGACCGTCGACGGCGTGGAAGCACACCGGATCAACCGGCCAACAACCGAGTATTCCAGGCACGCTACTCCAACGCCATCGACCCGTTATTCAATGCGGTAGCCGAAGCGCAGAAAAAGCTGAAGCCATGAGCGACTTCACGCCGGCGGACCTGCCACGGGTGGCGGAACGTATACCCTACCTGTACTTGGAGCAGTGCGTCATCAAACGCATGAACAATGCGCTGGTAGCGGCGGACGAGAACGGCGAAACCCAATTGCCCATCGCGACCATCGCGGTGCTCATGCTCGGGCCCGGCACAACCATCACGCACGATTCCGTCGTCCTGGCAAGCGACACCGGCGCGATCATCGTATGGGCCGGAGAGCAGGGAGTCCGCCACTATTGCAGCGGTTCCGCACTCACCGGCTCCACCAGACTTCTGGAACAGCAGGCCAGACTCGTATCCAACGAGAGGTCACGTCTCATGGTCGCCCGACGAATGTACGCGATGCGATTCCCCGGCGAAGATCTGTCCCATACGACGATGCGCCAACTGCTCGGCATGGAAGGCACCCGAGTCGCAGCCCTGTACACGGCTGAGGCGAAGCGCAACGACATACAATGGCACGGCAGGAAATGGGATGACCGTGGCGGAGCGGTCAACATCGCACTATCCACGGCCAACAGCTGCCTGTATGGTGTAGTCCATGCGGCGATCACCGCATTGGGATGCAGTCCGGCACTCGGTTTCGTTCACTGCCACAACCGCCGCTCGTTCCTCTTCGACATCGCGGACCTGTACAAGGCGGAGTATTCGATCCCGCTGGCTTTCCGACTGCACGCCTGCACTCCCAGCCTGGTTGACGGAATCGCACGACGACGAATGCGCGACATGATGCAGGACGGCAGACTGCTGGAACGTTGCGTACATGATGTTTCCACTCTCCTCTCGGAGGAGCCCGATAACGAGGACAATTGTTCCGTCTGGACTGGCGGGCAACGATACGGGAAAGCCGGTCAATCGTGGGCACCGTCGTGATACGACTCGAAAGCGCTCCACAAGGACTGCGCGGACACTATCCCTATGGATGGTGGAAATCAGCAGCGGCGTATACGTCGGAGACCTCAACACCCGGATACGTACGCGACTCTGGCAACGAGTCCTCTCGGAACTCGGTACGGGCAGAGCGACGATGGCATGGCATTCCCAGCATCAGCTACATGTCAGCAGCCAAAACGGAAAGAAGACGATAACCGCTTTCGACGGAACCATCCTAATGTCCAGACCGCCTAAAGCCAAAGACAATACGGCCTGAAAACAGGTACGCAATTTGCATAAACAGCCCTCGCATGGCATTGAAAACGTTGAAAACTAAACTATCTACCCCGCACACGCGGGATAAACCCCCGTGTCGCCGCATTCAGCCACTGGGTGTACGATCTACCCCGCACACGCGGGGATAAACCTATGGCAAGTCATCCGTAATGGATACCGACATTATCTACCCCGCACACGCGGGGATAAACCGATCACCGCCGAACACAAGCCTCCGTACAATGCATCTACCGCACACGCGGGGATAAACC
>ENA-OQIR01000972-OQIR01000972.1-human-gut-metagenome-genome-assembly--contig:-NODE-972-length-10906-cov-1.371370_pt1 | contig 10906 bp, 14 predicted proteins | sample MGYA00242580_ERZ504745 | MGnify/ENA primary metagenome ERZ504745 (study PRJEB26092, sample SAMD00036214) | human gut metagenome | host: Homo sapiens | study: EMG produced TPA metagenomics assembly of... | reverse complement strand
GTACTGCCTTTGATGGTACGGTCATTGTCATCAATCTTGCCATCAGGTACTCCGTCAGGGTCCACTGATATCCGCCAACTTCACATCACCAGCTTCTGCAATCGGGTCCCAATTCAAATGGTCGCCACGGGCTATCTCATCTTCCTGCCAGATTCCAACCATTGTATAATCATAAATCACGCCTATCGGATGTCCAAGGAACCAACGGTTACCCAAGTCGTTCTGTCCGTCTCCATAAAGGTCTTTTATCTCATTCTTATTCCATGAAAATACCAAATTGGAACTCCAGGTAAAATCGCCTGAAACAATATTACGGGAATTCAGTGTCAATTCCACACCTTTATTAGCTGTTTCACCCATATTGGAGTACACGGTATTGTAACCAGTTACTTTAGGTAAATTACGTTTCAGAAGCAAATCGTTGGTCTTTGAGAAATAGACATCAATATTACCTGTCAAACGGTTATTCCAAAGTCCGAAGTCCAGACCGACATTGAAACTCTTTGTGGTTTCCCAAGTCAGATCCGCATTCCCCATCAAATCATTGGGCCATAAACCTGCATTCGAAGCTCCGCCTAAAGCCAACATGCCTGAATCCATCTTCACACGTGACTGATATACTCCGATGGCCTCATTACCCGCTTTACCATAAGACGCACGCAGCTTTAATGTGTTCAACCAATTACTGGAAGATTCCATAAATGATTCACGGGCAATATTCCAACCTAAAGCGACAGAAGGGAATACACCGTATTTGTTATTATCACCGAAAACAGAAGAACCGTCCCGACGCACTGTAAATGTAAACAAGTAACGGCTGTCATAAGAATAATTAATTCGTCCCATTTGTGAAACAGTAGTATAAAGGTCGGTATATGAAGCTACGCTAGGTGTTTCCGCACTACCCATGTTATGCCACTGCTGGTCGTCATTAATAAATTTGCTGGCCATAGCTTGCGAACGTTGATATTTCTTACGTGAAGCGGCATACAAAGCTGTCAAATCCAAATGATGCTTTCCAAAATCACGATTATAAGCAAGGATATTCTCTATGGTATAACTTTGTGTTTCTTCATTCTTTATTTCAGCATAACCGGTCTTATTATTCACCGACTTACCTTCATAATTATTATAACGTTTGGGCATATATGCATAACCACCATTGAATTTATAGGTCAATCCTTTAAGAGGAGAAATCAACTTTCCGAAATCAATCTCGGCATAACCGTTTATATTGATATTCACTGACGACGCTCGGAGTTATAGTAGTCCACATCAACGATGGTTAAACAAAGTTTCACTGTACATCGGATTAATGCAATAGCTGCCGTCTTCTTCATACATTTTTGCATAAGGAGACATAGCCTCAGCCATCAGAAAGTTAACACGTCCACCGTCACGGTTATGAGATACTATATAGGAATTAGTTCCCACCTTCATATAATCAGTCACATTCATATCAATATTCGTACGAATAGAGTAACGTTTGTAGTTGAACCCTTTCAACACACCTTTCTGACTCATATAGTCGGCAGAAACGTAATACTTCACATTATCCGCCCCACCGCCGATACTTACGTTATGGTCTTGGATGATACCAGTTTGCGATACAGCATCAATCCAATCATTCTCTATACCATTGGCCTGATTTTCCGCTTCGTATGCATTCTTCACATAATCATTGTACATGGTTTCTCCGGGGTTCTGTGACACATAATCTCTATAACGTTGAGTGATTTGCGCACCATCACAGAAATCTAGTTTATGAGAAAAATCCTCCACTCCGAAATATCCGTTATAACGAATAGTCGGCTTGCCGGAAGTACCACGCTTAGTAGTAATCAAAATAACACCATTCGCACCGTTTGTACCATAAATGGCAGTGGCCGAAGCATCCTTCAAAATTTCCATGGATTCAATATCATTCGGATTGATGTCATTCAATGTACCTCCCGACTTGCTGATAGGCACACCGTCCACAACAATATATGGCCCGGAATTAGCATTGATGGAATTCTGACCACGCACCAAAGCATCCGGTGCATCGCCCGGAATGGAAGATGTTTGTGTAATAGTAACACCTGCCGCCGCACCTTGAACAGCTTGTAATACATTCGTCACCGGAAGTTTTCCCAGACGCTCCTTCCCTACTGAAGTAACAGAACCGGTCACATCTGATTTCTTCTGCACACCATAACCGACTACCACCACTTCCTCCAACGTTTCTGTATCCTCTTGCAAAATAATGTTAAGTGATTTTCCCGGAATAACTTTCATCTCTTGATTCTTATATCCTATATAAGAAATAACCAATGTAGCTCCTGGAGCCACATTCAATGTAAAATTACCATCGAAATCAGTAATTGTACCATTGGTAGTACCTTTCTCTAAAATACTGGCACCAATAACCGGTTCCCCTACCGGATCTTTAATCGTACCTGATACGGATTGTTTCTGTTGCTGGACAGTTTGTACGGCAGTTACAATTTCTTCGGCCATCACACTGAACGGCTGAGTCGCAACGAAACCTGTGCAAAGCAATAAGGCTGTCAAAGCCTTTCGATTTTTTAAGAACGAGTTTGATTTCATCGTTTTTCTTATTAAATTAGATTATAGGTAATAATATTATCCGAATAGAGTTATGATTAGAAACTCCTTGGGCTAAATTTTGTCACATTCCCAATATTAATCGGGGGCAGATTTATTCCTCATAAGCATTATACTTAAAGTTCGTTTTATCTATTTTTCACGTTGCAAACTTAAAGCTTTAAAAGAATAAAAAAGGCTAAAAAATAATCAAGAGTAGTAGAAAAATTAAGCATGAACGATTTTTCTATAATGAATTCCGAATTTTATATTCCTCTATCTAAAAGGTCTAAAAAAAACGACTACGGGTTAAAATCACTTCAAGCCGTAGTCCTCCTATAATCTAATTCGCAAGTTAATCAGACTTGCTTTATCAGTATCAACAACGCCTGTTGAAAACTATCATTATTTTGTCAATTCTTCATCAGCCACTGCTTCTTCCCAATTAGTAAACATCGGAATCGCTTCATCATAGCCGTCATATCCATAATTTTGCCGCAACCGCGCACCTGTATTAGCAGTAATAGCCGAGTTGGGAATCGGCCAAAACAGATTACGCTTATCTACTTGATAATTCAATTCCTTGTTGGAAACAATAGGCCCATGATTGAAAATGTTGTAGCGCGTAGTACGCTTATACCAATAGCTTCCTCCATTCAAATTCGTACCACTCTGCTTATCCCAAGTAGACAGATTATAAGTTTCTCCCCATTCATCCGGCTGACCACTGCGAGCAAGACACCAAGAAATACGAGTCAATTCAGGCTGTCTCCATTCTTCCAAATACAATTCCCGAGCACGTTCATCAGCAATGTCACCGATAGTTACAGTAGTAAACATCTTTTTGGCATTAGCACGACGACGAACTACGTTCACATCCTCTGCAGCGCCAATCGGGTTACCTTGGTAGAACTTAGCCTCAGCGCGAAGTAAGTAAGTTTCTGCCAAACGGAACAAGTATAGATTACCATTAGACACACTATTGCCCTTGGTTGCTCCATTAAACTGATTAGCCCCCATATTTTCTTCAGCATTTTGATCAAGTATATATACTTTGTACAATGGAGTCGGGAACCAACTACGAATAGTATCAGAACAAAGCAAATCCCCTTTTCTCACCAACAAATCACCTGATTCCGGATCATAATAATCTTCTGGTGCATAAAGCATCATGTTTTTCCCATAATAAGCAGAATTTGGATTATTGTATTTAAGATCCGTCATTTCCATCCAATTACCTATTTCTCGATTATGACGCATATCCTGCCAATCTGTTTCACCATCATAATTCCAAATGGTCTGATTATAATGATAAGAAGTGCGGAAACAACCAATACCACGTCCCATAGCGCGTACCCAATCTAATTTCGCATCATATTCCCCAGCAGTACGTGCATAATTATAAGTTGGAGATCTAAGTTATGAGGATCACGGATAATACCATTACTCCAATGCACACACATAGCTCGCATCTGCGGATAGGAAATGAAACCTTCAGCATAATAATTCAAAATAGGCATAATCATTTCCGTATTAGAAGCATCAGTTATATTTACTCCACGATGCAAATCCCAAATTACATTACGTTCTACCGGCCATGTTTCCGGATTACCAGAAGAAACATTCGTTCCAAACGGAGCATTCATTAAAGCCAAACCATGATTGTTAATCAAATCGGTAGCTAATTGTTCAGCTTTCTGATATTCACCTACAACTAAATAACACTTGATAAGCAATTGCTTACATGCTTCTTGGTTGACAGTACCTATATAACCGATCTCTTTCTGTGGAGACACATGTTTTACAGCGAATTCCAAATCATGCACCAACATTTGGAAGATTGCCTCTTTACTCGTGGATTTATAGTTTTGTTTAGGTACTTCAATCAGCTTCGTAATTAAAGGTATATCGCCAAACAATAATACACCGTGATAGTAGGCATAGGCGCGATGAAAGTAAGCACGTCCTAAATATTCATCGCGCAAAGTGGGATCCAACCCTTCTACTTTACCTACATTGGAGATAATAGTATTTGCAAAAGTCACACTATTCCATGTGCGGTCCCAGAAACGTGACATAGCATTCTCATCCCCACCACCTTTCATACCGGATGTCGGAGTTATCTTATTGGCAAAATCATCTTGCATATCGCCCGCATCGGTTTTCCCATACAGACCAATATCTGTCATGAAATAAAGGGAAGCCATAGGCATCACGTTACCATTTCCGTCCATCAGCATTTCTTTCAAGCCATAATCACACATAGCCAAGGCTGATTGCAAACCAGATTCTGTTGTGTAAGTATTTTCGGGATTGTAAAACGACAAAGGGTCCTGTTTCAAAAATCATCCGTACAGCCAACGTTCACCAAAGCGGTCGCAGCCAGTACCATACATGCTTTTGTAAATATCGTATTGCTTGTTTTCATAATATTTTTCAGAAATTAGAGTGTTACATTAATACCAAAGTTAAAAGTGCGTGTAGCCAATCCGCCAGTTTCGGGATCACCATATTCCCAATTATCAAAAGTACAGACGTTTTTACAGCTTGCAGTAAGACGGATGCGGTCTATCATAAATTTCCTAGTCCATTTCTGTGGCAAAGTATAACCCAAAGTTATGTCATCCAAACGAACGAAACTACGGTTGTAAACTTTATCTACACCATTAGCCAGCCCCGTATTGGGACCTGCAGCATTCAAACGACAATAATCATTAGTCGGATTATCAGGAGTCCAATATTTACGAGCTGCCACATTAAAGCCGTTAGTTACCTGTGACCCTCCGTTCTCCTGATTCAACCAATAACCAGCACGGCTCTTGTGTCCCATATAAGAGTATAATGAAACAGAAAGAGTCAAATCCTTCCACAAAGTGAAATCGTTACGTAAATTCCAGTAAACAGGAGGAGCTGTAGTCCCTTGATAAACCTTATCATTATCATTGTAGACAGGTATGCGAGTACCATCTTCCAAAATCCGGTCATCTTCAGTATAGTGATTCACCACTTTCGGATCACCCGGTTTCTGCCCTACCAAAGCAGCAGAAGCAATGTCTTCAGGAGTATTCTGCCAAACTCCATCGGTTTCATAATACCATATAGTACCGATTGCCTGACCGATGAACCAACCATTAGAAGTATCATCCTTCTCTACACCATTCTCGTCATAATCATAGTAGATATGGTTAATTTTATTCTTATTAATAGAAAATCCTACGGAAGTATTCCATGTAAAATTCCGATTTTGAATATTTGTAGAATTCAAAGCGATTTCAAAGCCTTGGTTCTGTACTTCACCCAAATTGGCCATGATGGAACCGAAACCAGAAAAAACTCGGCAAACGCTGGCTCATTATCATGTCTGTTGTTTTCTTCAAATAATAATCCATGTTAGCAGTAAGTCTCCATTCAAAAATGAAAAATCCAAACCGATATTCCACGCTTTAGTCTTTTCCCATTCTAAATTAGGTGCAGCCAAACGACTCATATAAAGTGGATTGACAACGTTCGAGTTACCATTTTGGTAATATACCATACTTCCACCTGCCAGTGACAAATTAGACAACGTAGAGTAAACATCTCCAAATTCACGGTTACCATTAGTTCCCCAAGACAAACGCAACTTACCCATATCCATCCAATCGTGAGCATCAGACATAAAGTTTCTTCAGAGAATACCCAGCTAAGCCCAACAGATCCAAGTTACCCCAAGGATTATTAGAACCGAAACCGGAGTAACCGTCACGACGGAATGTTCCTGTAAACATATAACGATCCTTGAAGCTATAGAATAAACGCCCCAAATAGGAAGCAGCAGTATAATGAGTATCATTAGTACTAAAGCCACTCTGAGTCTTGTTAGCCCCTTGCGTATAATGGAAACCTAGAGCATCACTCGGCGTGATGTTACGTGCATTAACATTATCACTCCAATATCGGTGTTCTTCAGCCTCTTGTACTAAGGTTGCGGTGAATGATGCTCGCCAAATATCTTGTCCCATGTAATGGTGTTGTTCAAATTCCAATCAAAATTTTTCGACCAACCACGATTCACACCTCGATCAGCAGCAGATGCATTAGGCAAATCAGCAGACATCCAATAACGGTCATAGAACCACTGATAACGAGGAGCAATATTGAATTGATAAGAAAAACCTGCTGGCAAAGTAATTTTTGCATTAAAAATAGTATTTAATACGGTATACCCCTTTTCCAAATCGTAATACTGACGATCAAAGTTAGTAATTGTACCCACCATTGGTAGGCAAACCAGACAATAGGATATTGCTCATAATTACCATTGTTGTCAATACATGGAAGCATATGGAGAATTACGCAACATATTATTATCCCAATAATTACTTCCAAGAGATACTTGAATATCTCCATCCGAACGGTCCTGGAAATTAACGTTCGCTCCTACCTCCAACCAATCTGTAATCTTCGCATTGATTTTCATGTTAGAACGGAAAGCATTGTATTCATTACCCTGTACAGCTCCTTCATTATTAATGTAACCTAATGAAAAGTAATAATTCACACGTTCAGTAGCTCCCGAAATACTTGCATTATAATCTTGATTGAAACCAGTGCGGAAAGTGGCATCATTCCAATCAACCATACGACCATTCAAAAAATTTTCCATCATCATCGGAGAATTATTGAATTCTAAACGACGGGCAAACAGACCAAGCATGGATTCACCTTCACTAAGACCAATACCACTGACACCTATATTGGAGGCCCATGCTTTCTGTTCTCCTTCTGTCAAGGTACGGGGTCATCATAATAACCAGCTGGATATAACAAATTACCACTACCATCTTTTGCTTGATAGTAGTCATACAAACCATCCTCACCCTGTCCATACGTATAATACATTTTACGCCAGTCCTGATGAAATTTCAAATAACCAGCCGCATCAAAATAATCGCGATAATCTGATTTTCTAGAAACCGAAAGATTAGCACCTACATTAATAACCGGCTTACCCTCCTTACCTTTCTTTGTCGTGATAATAATGACACCGGCAGCAGCCTTAGCACCATAAATAGCAGCAGAAGAAGCATCCTTCAACACATCAATTTGTGCAATATCATCAGGATTAATTTCAGAAAGTTCACCATAAAAAGCCATACCGTCCAATACAATCATTGGGCTTGCATTGGTACCTAAAGAATTCTGTCCACGTAGCAAAATAGAAGCATCACTACCTTTAGCCGATGCATCATAACCTATTTGCAATCCTGGTGTACCGCGCAAAACATCTTGAACAGAAGTCGGATTTTGATCAGCAATCTTGGAAGGGTTAATTTGTACTACCGAACCTGTCAAGTCTTTCTTACGCATTGTACCGTACCCTACCACTACCACTTCTTCCAACATTTCGCTGTCCTCAGTCAATGTTAAGTTTATTGGTTGTCCTGCTACAGTTTTCATTTCTACCGTCTTATAACCAATATAAGAGATTATTAGTGTAGTGCCAGGAATTACATTCAACGTAAATCTACCATCAAATCGGTAATTGTACCATTCGTAGTCCCCTTCTCTAGCACACTAGCACCAATTACAGGTTCCCCCGTAGCATCTTTAATAACTCCTGAAACGGATTGTTTTTGTTGCTGAGCAGTTTGAGCAAAAATCATAATCTCTTCAGCCATAACACTGATTGGCTGAGTTACAATGAAACCTGTACAAAGCAGCAAAGCCATCATAGCCTTTCGATTTCTTTTAAACGAATTTTCTTTCATCGTCTTTCTTTTATAATTAGATTTAATTAAGGTAATAAACTCTCATTCCTAACTCCGAATTGTATATAAAGGCATCCGGACCAAACCTGCAAAGAACCTAAGTCTATGTTTTCATAAGCATTAGAATTTTTAATCTGTTTTATTTTCCCGAGACAAATATAAAAATATTGTAAAAGACAAGTAGAGAAAAACTGAGCAAGAAGGATATAAAAATCGTTCATAACGAGTTTTTAGTTGTCGTATGCTGAATATGTCATGTACATTAACAGAAATATTTTAGAAAATACTATATATTTGTACTCATAAAAGTACCTTTATATGAAACACACATATTCATTTTCAATCTCATTATTATTAAGTTTTATTTATCTGTTCCATGCATCTGCACAACCTTATGTTATCAAACGCCTGGGAGTGGAAGACGGTATGTCCAGCAATTATGTAGTCAGTGTTACTCAAGATAAAAGGGTTACTTATGGATAGCAACCGAATCTGGTCTTAACAGGTTTGATGGACGTCAATTCAACATCTATACCAAGAATAATTCAGGATTGAGTGGTAACGAACTGAATGTCGTACTTGCAGACCCCTATGAAAACAAAGTCTGGATAGGCACACAACGAGATGGACTTTGTTATTTTGATTATGAAACAGAAACCATATCACGCATTCCTGCCACGGGCAATTATATGCTCAGTAATGATATCACAGACTTATCTGTTGCTGCCGACAGCGGCTTATGGATCACACATTATCATTTCGGAGTTGATTACTATGATCGGAAAACCAAATTGTTTACCCCTATTCTTCTAAGAATGTAAAAGGTCTGGAAGGTAATAACTGGGTATCAAAAGAAGACGGTAACGGCAATTTGTACATTGGCCATCATCTCAGAGGATTAAGCATTGTATCCCTTAAAGACCGTACTGCAAAAAATTATCAGCATGATCCCAATAATCCTTATAGCATTCCCGATAATGAAGTACGCGCTCTATGCATAGACAAGAATAAGAACGTATGGGTAGGCACCAACAACGGTCTGGCACTTTTCAATCCGCAAAGCGAAAAATTCATCACATTCAAACACATAGAAGGAAATGAAAACTCATTATTGTCAGATCAGATTCTTGATATCAAACAAATGAAAGAACGGCACTCTATGGATATGTACCAACCATGGGAGGAGTGAGTATTCTCAATCTCAGGGAAAATACATTTATATCTCCAGAAAAGATTACATTCTCCAATATTACGGTAACAAATGACAACCATGGATTATCCGGACCCAATGCACGAAGCATCATACAAGATTCATTCGGAAATATTTGGATTGGCAACTACCGCGGTGGAGTGGATTTTATCAGTTATGCACAGCCATTATTCAACACCATTGCCTATACCATTGAAAAACAAGGTAAGATCAATAATAAACAAGTATGGGGATTATGGCAGATAATCACCAAATATGGCTGGGAGGAGAAGGTGAATTAGGAATTTATGAAAAAGGAAAGAAAACAAAAAACTTCTCTTTACACGAATGCCGGCTGCACCCACAAACACATATCAATGTGATTTACCAAGACAAACAAGAACGACTGTGCTAGGCACTTATAAAAATGGCATATTGCTTTATACTCCCAAAGACGGACGTATCACCCGGATAGGAGATAAAGGCTCGGAGTTCCTCGATATCTGCTCCTTCAGTGAGGATATAAACGGTAAGATATGGATAGGTACCCAACGGGAATTTATTCTTATTTTAATAACCAATTGTCGTACGAGAAAGAATTAAACGCCCAGTTACCCGATATTATGGTACACGGTATCATACGGGACAAAAACGGAAAATTATGGGTAGGAACATTCGGCAAAGGAGTAGTGGTGTTTGATGAAGATGATAAAAAGCTTTATAATTTCACAACAGACCATTCATTTCCATCCAATGCCGTGAATTATATGATGGAAGATTCTCGCAAACGCATTCTTGTTGCCACCCGGGAAGGTATTATTATTTTTAAAGATGTAAGTCAACCTAATGTCTTTGTGTCATTCGGTGCAAAGGAAGGTTTGGAAAACACACAGGTACGTGCCATACAGGAAGACCATGACGGCTATATATGGATAAGCACCAATGGTGGCATTTCTCGTCTAGATGAAAAAAACAAAAGATTCTACAATTATAATTATCATGACGGTATACCTATGGGTGATTTCATGGATGGCTCCACTTGCATCACTCCAGACGGTACTCTGTTTTTCGGCTCCCAAAACGGGTCATGTTATTTCAATCCGCGTGAACTACTCATCACCACGCGAAGTTTCCCCTGTTACCATCACCCAATTCTTTATCTATAATAAACAGACAGAAAGCAGGGATACCCGGTTACCGGTTCCAATCAGTAACAGAATTGTTGAGCTACCTTATAATCAAAACACTTTCAACATATCTTTCAATGTGTTGGATTATACACAAGTTCACAAGTAGAATTTTCATATATGCTGGAAGGACTTGAGAATGCATGGTACAGCACCCAAGGAGATAATCAGGTCACCTTCCGTAACATACCGCA
>ENA-OQIR01000970-OQIR01000970.1-human-gut-metagenome-genome-assembly--contig:-NODE-970-length-10924-cov-1.927480_pt1 | contig 10924 bp, 17 predicted proteins | sample MGYA00242580_ERZ504745 | MGnify/ENA primary metagenome ERZ504745 (study PRJEB26092, sample SAMD00036214) | human gut metagenome | host: Homo sapiens | study: EMG produced TPA metagenomics assembly of... | reverse complement strand
TATATTTTCTAGAGCTACTCCCTTTTGTTTTAAACTATCTAATTTCTTAGTTATAATTTCATATATATCATTTGTTTCTTCATATTCTATATTTTTACTATTAGGTCTAATAACTATATCTTCAGAAAACATATTTAAATAACTTGTAATTGATTTATCTAACTTTAAATAATTCAATAATACATCTCTAATTTCTTTATTTAACATTTGATATCCAACATATATTCGTTGATTATTTTGTAAATATTGTAAAAAAGCATTTGCACATAAAAGCTTTATTTCTGACCTTAATTGTCCAATATTACCTCCAATGAAATCAAATAATGCTAAAGCTTTTAAAACTTCTGGTGCTATTAATATTTCTTGTTGTAAATTTATTGCTTCAAAACGAAAAAATTGTTCTATAAGTTCTATTTTTCCGCTATAGGTTTATCTTTATATCTTGGTAAAATTATATTTACTGGAACACGTCTAATAAATGTATTTAATAATGTAGTAGATGGATCTTCTGTAGTTGCTGCTATTATTAAAACATTACTTTTTCTTTTACTTCCATCTCCTAATCTATTATATTCACCTTTGTCCATAAGATAAAATAACATTTCTTGTCCATCTGGTGGTAATCTATGTACTTCATCTAAAATAAAATTCCTCCATTAGCTTTTTCTACTAATCCTATTTTATCTGTATCAGCACCAGTAAATGCACCTTTCACATGTCCGAACAACTGCGATAATAATAACTGAGGATTATTAAAATAATCTGCACAATTAAAGGTTACAAAAGGATAATCTTTATTTTCTTTATTATTCATCAACAATCCATATGCATGCATAGCTTGAGCAAATGTTGTTTTCCCGACTCCACTTTCCCCTAATAATAGCGTATGTAATCCTTTAGGCGGATATACAATTGCTGCTTTTGCCTGTCTAACTTGTGATAGTAAACTACTATTATATCCTAATAACATTTCAAATGGATCATTTATAGATGTATTTAATATATATTCCCTTAATTCATTAAAAGTATATATATTTTTTATTGGTACATTATATTTTTTATTCATTTCATTTAATATTTCTTTATCTATAAATGTAACTGGTCTACTATTAATTTTTACTAATTTACCATTCTTACACAATAGATTTAATATACTACTAGCATTATTACGTAAAATACCATATTCATTTTGTATCTCTAATGCTGTTATACCTAAATTTTTACCATCTTTTAAACCCTTTATAAAAACCTCAACCTTACAATTGCGTTTTATAAAATCTAAAATATCATTTGCTTGACTCATCTTATACTCCTTATTTATTAGAATTTTTATAAAAAAGATAATATATACACTATTCATTTTATAATATATACACTAGCATAAAATTATAATTTGATGTATATATTTTTTATCTTTTATTATATTATTAATATACATTTTTAATATACATTAAGTTGGCACAGAAATTGCATTATAAATATTACAAAAATATATTTTAAGGAGGTGCTTGTTATGTCTACTTCTATGTTACATGAAGATTTAATATTTTTAAATTATAAAACTACTAACTTTAAAAATTTGATCGAAGAATTATCTCATATTTTATATAAAAAAGGTTATGTAAAAGAAAGTTATACTTCTGCTATTTTAGAAAGGGAAAAACAATTTCCTACTGGATTAAAAACACCTGGTATTAATATTGCTATGCCTCATACGTATCCAGAACATGTAATAAAACCTGCTATTTTAGTAGCTACTCTAGAAAATCCTATTGATTTTCATGAAATGGGTAATAGTTCTAATACTGTTCCAGCAAAATTAATTTTTATGTTAGCAGTTACAGATCCTAAAGGACATTTAGAAATATTAAGTAAGTTAATGTCTATATTTTCTCAAGAAGATAAACTTATTGATCTATATAATTCTACTCAAGCCAAAGAAATTATAGATAAATTAAATAAAGTTTTAAATTAAAAGGAGTTTGATTATCATGAAAAGAATTTTTGTAGCTTGCGGTTCTGGTGTTGCAACAAGTCAAACAGTTGCTTCTAAAATTCAATCTATGTGTGAAGATGAAGGATTAGATGTTTCTGTTGAAGCTGTAGATATTAAATCTTTAGAAAGTATTATTGATCAGTGTGACATTTATGTTTCAATTGTTTCTGACAATGCTGATGAATGGGATGTTCCAACTATTAAAGGTATTCCATTCTTAACAGGTGTAGGTATGGACGAAGAATTTGAAAAATTAAAAGAATTAATTGAAGCATAAAAAAAGCGGACTCTATGATATAAAACACCATAGAGTCCAAAAAAATATATATTGCACGACTATTATAACATAAAAATAATTCATTACAAAACTACAATCAAAGGAGGAAAACTGTATGTTTAATGATATATTAAATTATATTCTTGGCCTTGGAGCCGCTATATTTTTACCTATAATAATGATTATACTTGGTTTATGTGTAAAGATGAAATTAAAAAAAGCTATTATGGCAGGTCTTACATTAGGTATTGCTTTTACTGGTATGAATGTTGTTTTAGGCTTTATGTTTAGTAGTATTAGTCCTGCCGCTCAAGCGCTCGTAGAACGTACTGGATTAGAACTAACTGCTATTGATGTTGGTTGGTCCCCAATAGCTGCTATTGCTTGGGCATGGCCATTTGCTCTTTTTATGTTTCCTCTACAAATTGGTATTAACTTAGTTATGCTTGCTTTAAAATTAACAAATTGTTTAAATGTCGATTTATGGAATGTCTGGGGAAAAATATTAACTGCTACTTTAGTTGCTTATATTACTGGAAATATTGCCTTCGGTTTTATTGCTGGCGCAATTCAAATAATCTTAGAATTAATTAGTGGTGATTTAATTCAAAAAGATGTTATGAAGCTACTAAAATTCCTGGTGTTACTTGTACTCATCCAATGTTTTTACAAGGTCCTATTTTATTTTTAATTAATCGCATTCTAGATTTTATTCCTGGTATCAATAAAGTTAACATTGATGCTAATGAATTAAAAAAACGTATTGGTATATTTGGTGAAAATAGTGTAATGGGATTCATTGTTGGTGGATTAATCGCATTTTTAGGTGGTTATGCTATTAAAGAAATTTTAATTACAGCAATGTCTGTTGCAACTGCAATGATCTTATTCCCAATGGTAGCAAAACTTTTCATGCAAGCACTTGCCCCTATTGCTGACGCTGCTGGTGCTTTATGAAAAGTAAATTCAAAGGCCGTGATTTTTATGTTGGTTTAGATTGGCCATTTATGGCTGGCTGTTCTGAAGTCTGGGTTATTGCTATTGTATTGGTTCCTATTGAATTAATTCTTGCTGTTGTTTTAAGCCAATTAGGTTTAAATACATTAATTCCACTAGCTTCTATTATCAACGTTGTTTTAACACCACCAGCTATGATTATTGCTAGAAAAAATCTTGTTCGCATGTTTTTAATTTCTATTATTGCTACTCCATCTTATTTAATTGCTGCTACTCAGTTTGCACCACAAATTACAAAGATGGCTGCTGATACTAATACACTTCATGCCGAAGCAGGTCAATTCATATCTTGGATGCAAGTTGAAGCTCCTGAGTTTAGATGGTCTATCGTACATGCATTTAATGGCGATTTAACTGGTATTATTGGAATTATTATCTTTGCTATTTTATTTGCTTGGTATTTCCTAAGCATGAAAAAAAGCAATACTCAAGATAGTGCTAAATAAATAAATTACTTAAAATATTAATTTTGAAAGGTTATATAAATATGTTAGAAGAATTAAAAAAACAAGTTGTAAAATATGCTCTTCAAGCTGATAGAAGTGGTTTATGTAAACATAGATCTGGTAATTTTAGCGTTCGTGATCCTAAAACAGGATATGTATGTATTACTCCTACTGGAATGGATAGAGAAGAAATGACCTATCATGATGTTGTTGTTATAGATCTAGATGCTAATGTTATTGAAGCAGAAACTGCTCAACGTAGACCGACTAGTGAAAGTTTAATGCATTTGGAAGTATATAAACAACATCCTGATATCAATGCCGTAGCTCATACTCATTCAAAATATGCTACTGCTTTTGCTGTTCTAAAAAAACCTTTACCTGCCGTTGTTTATGAAATCTTAGGTCTTGGTTGTAAAGAAGGAATTGTTCCTGTTGCTGATTTTGGTAGACCAGGAACACCAGAACTAGCTATTAACACTGTAAAAGCTTTAGAAAAATCAGATGTTGCTTTAATGCAAGCACATGGTGTAATCGCTATTGATAAAGATTTAAAAGAAGCTCTCTTAAAAGCTAGTTATGTAGAAGAATTAGCTGAAATTTATTATCATACTCTTGTTATTAACAATGGTAATGAACCTCCTTATGTATCAGATAGTGAACTTCAAAAATGGGAATATCCTAAAGAAATTAAACTATTGGATTCATTAACTAGAACATCTTCAAAATAAAACTATAATAAGGAGGATATATTATGAAAAAATTAATTAATAAACCAGAAGACTTTGCTCGTGAAACAATAGAAGGAATTGTCTTAGCTCATCCAGAATCCTTAAAAATGGTAAATAATAGTTGGCACTGTTTAGTTCGTGCAGACGAAAAAAAAGAAGGAAAAGTAGCTATTGCTACTGGTGGTGGTTCTGGTCATCTCCCAGTATTTTTAGGATATGTTGGTTATGGTCTTGCTGACGGAGTAACTGTTGGTAATGTATTTGCTTCTCCAAGCGCAGAAGCTATGCATGAAGTTGATAAAGCTATTAATTCTGGTGCTGGTGTATTACATTTATATGGTCGCTATGGTGGCGATATTATGAATTTTGGTATGGCTTCTGATTTAGATGAAATGGAAGACATTCCTGTAAAAGAAGTATTAGTAACCGATGATATTGCTTCTGCACCTAAGGGTAGTGAAAATAAACGTCGTGGAGTTGCAGGTTTAGTATTTGCCTATAAATGTGCTGGTGCAGCTGCCGAAAAAATGTATAACTTAGACGAAGTTGCTCGTATAGCTCAAAAAACTGTTGATAATACAAGAACAATGGGCGTTGCTCTTACACCTTGTATTGTTCCAGAAGCTGGTAAAGCTACTTTCAGTATTGCTGAAGATGAAATGGAAATCGGTATGGGTATACATGGGGAACCAGGTATTCATCGTACTAAATTAATGAAAATTGATGATGTTGTTAGTAATATTATGGAAAAAATCCTTGAAGATCTACCATTTGAAGATGGTTGTGAAGTTGCTGTTTTAGTAAATGGTCTAGGTGGTACACCAAAAGAAGAATTATATCTTGCTTATCGTAAACTTTATCAAATCTTATCTGACAAAAATATTTCTATACATCGTAAATATATTGGTGAATATGCTACTTCTCTTGAAATGGCAGGAATGTCTATATCTTTATTAAAATTAGATGATGAGTTAAAAGAAATGATTGATGCTCCTTGCTATTCTCCATTTTTTGAACAAAATCATTAATAAAGGAGGATTTTCTTATGGAAACTATTAATAAACTCAAATTAAAGGAAATTCTTGGTAATATTTTGGAGTCTATGCAAGATGCTAAAGATGAATTAATTGCTCTTGATGGTGCTATGGGCGATGGAGATTTAGGTCTTACTATGTGCAAAGGATTTGAAGCAATTTATCAAGAAATTGATATACTAGAAGAAACTGATATGGGGAAATTAATGATGAAATTAGGAATGAAAATGAATTCTGTAGTTCCTTCCACTATGGGAACATTAATTTCTACTTGTTTCGTAAAATCTGCACCAAAAGCCAAAGGCAAATCTGAATTAAATCTAACAGATTTAGTAGAAATGGGCAAAGCTGCTGTTGATGGTGTTATGCAACGTGGTGGTAGTAAAATCGGTGATAAAACTATGCTAGATGCTTTAGCTCCAGCAATTAATGCCTTAGAACAATCATTATCTGAAAATAAAACATTAGCTGAAGCTCAACAAGCTGCATATCAAGCATCAATAGAAGGTGTAGAAAAAACAAAAACTTTAAAATCTGTTCATGGTAGAGCTGCTTATTATAATGAACAATCTATAGGCAAGCAAGATCCTGGAGCTACTGCTGTTATGTATATTTTCCGTGGTATTGCTAAATCATTTTAAAACCTTTTCTTCTAAAAAAGTCTAGAAATAACTTATATAAGTTGTTTCTAGACTTTCTTATTTTTCTTATTATAAAGAAATCACTTCTGCTAAATGTCTTAAATCTTCTTGGTATTCTTTTTTATTAGTGATTGCATCACGTAAATCAATGCAAACAATATTTCCACGTTGCATACCAAAAACAATATTATGAAGTCCAGAAACAGCTGCAAGTGTTGCTTGTTCGCCTAATACACTTGCAAATACACGGTCATTAGCTGTTGGTGAACCACCACGTTGAACTAAACCTAAAACAGTCAAGCGTGTGGAAATTCCTGTTCTAGCTTCTAATTCTTTTACTAACTCTTGCATATTGCCAGTACCTTCAGAAGCCAAAATTACTAAATAAGATTTACCACCATCATGTAATTTTTGTACTTTATTGATAATTTTTTCCTTATCAAATTCTTCTTCTGGTACTATAACCATATTTCCGCCACCAGCAACGGCTGAATATGTAGCAAGCCAACCACATTTATTGCCCATTACTTCAATAATAAATGTACGACGATGTGCTTTTGCAGTATCACGAATTTCGTTGATTGCCTGTAAAATAGTATTTACAGCAGTATCTGTACCAATAGCATAATCTGTTCCCCAAATATCATTTTCAATAGTAGCTGGAATACCAATTACAGAAAATCCTGTTTCACGTTCAAATTCTTCTGCTCCACGTAAGCTACCATCACCACCGATAACAATCAAAGCATCAATATTATGTTTTTTAGATTTTCATAAGCTAATTGACGACCTTCTTTTGTACGGAAACGCTTACAAAAACTTGTACCCAAGAAAGTACCACCACGCTGAATAATATCGGCTACAGATATAGAAGTTAATTCTTCCATATTATCATCAACTAAGCCTCTATATCCATCATAAACGCCCCATATATGCACGTTATTATTAATTGCAGTTCTCACTACAGCTCTAATAGCCGCATTCATTCCTGGTGCATCTGTACCACTTGTCAATACAGCAATATTTTCTACTGACATAAAAAAACCTCCTCAAAAATTAAAAGCATTTATATATTTTATTCGCTAAATAATAACTAATATCCTTGTAAAAATCCCTAAAAAACAAAATCTCCAAAATATTATTGCTTAGCTTGACAACTCATACTCTAAAATGATAAATTTTAGTTAACAATCTGTGTAACTGACGGAAGTGGAATTAACCACATGAAGCACAGATTTATACAGCCGACCGTCTGGGCAACAAAATCTAATAGTATTATATTTATTTTACAGGAGGAATATCGTAAATGAATTCTATGGAATTAAAATACGGATGTAACCCTAATCAAAAACCTGCTCGCGTTTTTATGAAAGATGGACAAGATTTACCATTCACAGTTTTAAATGGACGTCCAGGTTATATTAATCTTTTAGATGCCTTTAACAGTTGGCAATTAGTTCGTGAATTAAGAGAAGCTACAGGTCTTCCATCTGCTGCATCTTTTAAACATGTAAGCCCTGCTGGTGCAGCTGTTGCTGTTCCTTTATCTGAAACATTGAAAAAAATGTATTTCGTTGAAGGTATCGAACTCACACCTATGGCTACAGCATATATTCGCGCTCGTGGTGCTGACCGCATGTCTTCTTATGGAGATTTTGCTGCACTTTCCGATGAATGTGATGCTGCTACAGCTCGTTTCTTAGCCCGTGAAGTATCCGATGGTGTTATTGCTCCATCTTACAGTGCTGAAGCTTTAGAAATCTTAAAACAAAACGTAAAGGTAACTATCTTGTAATTCAGATGAACCCTGATTACAAAGCACCTGAACTTGAAACAAAAGAAGTTTTTGGCGTTACTTTTGAACAAAAACGCAATGATATTAAAATCACTGAAGAATTATTCAATAACATTCCTACAAAAATAAAAATATCACAGATGAAGCAAAACGTGATTTACTTATCGCTTTAATCACATTGAAATACACTCAATCCAATTCCGTATGCTATGCTAAAGACGGACAGGCTATCGGTATCGGTGCTGGTCAGCAATCCCGTGTACATTGCACTCGTCTTGCTGGTAATAAAGCAGATATCTGGCATTTACGTCAAGCACCTCAAGTATTAAACTTACCATTTAAACCAGATGTTCGCCGTCCAGACCGCGATAATGCAATTGATGTATATATCTCTGATGAATATATGGATTTACTCGGTGGCGACGATTGGAAACGCGTATTCACTGAAAAACCTCCAGTATTCACTAAAGAAGAAAAAGATGCTTGGCTCGCTCAGGTAAAAGGCGTAGCTCTTGGCTCTGATGCATTCTTCCCATTCGGTGATAACATTGAACGTGCTCATAAATCCGGCGTAGAATTTGTCGCTCAAAGCGGTGGTTCTATTCGTGATGATAATGTTATTGAAACTTGTGATAAATACAATATGGCAATGGCATTCGTTGGAATTCGTTTATTCCATCATTAATTTCTATAAATAGAATTATAATGAATATTAATCTTTTTTATTCAATATGTATTTTAATTTTAATAAGTATTTTTTGTATATTTTTTCTTAAATTATATAAAAAAACAAACTCATTAAAAATATATTTGATTTTACTTACACTTATTAGTCTAAATTTATATTATTCTAGTCATTCACCAATTACATCTTATCCAGATATATTACCAATAAAAGAAACTATCCACATGACTGATAAAGAAATTGTTTATACTATTGTCAAACAAGAACTATCTTATCATAAAAATAAAAGTCTTTTTGCTAATGGTAAAATCTTTGATTATAAAGATATCTCTGTATATAGTGTATCTAATGAACCAACTATATATTCTGTAGTATTTTCTATTCAGTCAGGTGATGACGATTTTTGGTTGCCTGGTAATGGGACTAAACAAGAAAATAATTGGATTATTAATAAATCAAATTACATGCAACTTATTAAAGAAAAAGATTATTATCGTCTTATTTCTATAGGGACAGGATTATAAAAATGGCACTAACTATGTTAGTGCCATTTTTTTATTTATAATACTTATCTTTATATAAATCTACATTCATTTTATACATATCTGCTCGATAAGATGCCAATGAATATTCAAATGGAATATCATTTTGATTATATGCAACCGTTGTTATATATAATAATGGAGCATTTTCCATAATACCCAATAAATCAGATAAATAAGGGTCAGCAACTGTTGCATGAATTTGACGATTAATATGAGCAATCTCTATATTATATTTTGTTTTTAAAGTATCGTATAAAGAATTTTGCTCTAAATCTTCATCAATTAAACCCTTACATAATTTCACAGGTATAAAAGTTTTAACATAAACTATAGGTTTATCATCGGCATAGCGTAAACGTTCAAGACAAATAACTTTATCTTTTTCTGTTAGCTTCAATTTTTCCATAACTTCAGCAAATACATCTATTTCTGATATAGATAAAAGCTTCGTTTTAGGCTTTAATCCATAATATTGCATCTCTTGATTATATGTTTGGATCTTTTGAATGAAATCCCCAGCAATTTTAGGGCGAGTAACAAATGTCCCTTTTGATTTAATTCTATTTAAATAACCTTCATGTACTAATTCTAAAAACGCTTGTCTAACTGTCGGTCTTGAAACATTTAAATATGCGCATAATTCTTCTTCTGGTGGAACTAATTCACCATCTTTTAAGCTATTATCTTCAATATGCTTTATCATAAAAGTTTTTATTTGATAATATAGCGGAATAGGAACTGTTCTATCTATTTTTAATTGTTCATATATCGAATTCATTTATAATCTCCTTTCAAAAAAATTATAAAATATTAACTATCTTTTATCAATAAGTTATTATATATTGACTTAATTTTGTTATTTTGTTATTATGTAATTACATAATAACAAAGAAAAGAGCAATAACTATGAATAAATTTAGTAAATACTTTGATCACACATGTTTAAAACCTTATGCTACTAGAGAAGATATGGCTAAACTTTGCGAAGAAGCTAAAAATATGATTTATGATGGTAGCTATCAATTCTACACAGACAAAATTATGCAAAGAGCTTTTAAAAGGAACTGACATTCATGTAGGTGCTGCTATCAGTTTTCCTTTAGGGCAAACTACAATTGAAACTAAAGTCTTTGAAACTAAAGATGCTATTGCAAACGGTGCAGATGAAATTGATTATGTAATCAATATTACAGAATTAAAAGAAAAAAATTATGACTATATCAAAGAAGAAATGACTCAAATCGTAGATGTTTGCAGAAAACATAATGTAATTTCTAAAGTTATTTTTGAAAACTGCTATCTTACTGATGAAGATAAAATTAAATTATGACGAAATAGCATTTGAAATAAAACCAGACTTCAATCAAAACTTCTACAGGCTTTGGTACAGGTGGCGCTACAGTTGAAGATGTAAAGCTCATGAAAAGCATTGTTAAAGACACAGTAAAAGTAAAAGCCGCTGGTGGAATTCGCGATTTAGATACTTGCTTAAAAATGATTGAAGCTGGTGCTGAAAGAATTGGTACATCTTCTGCTATAAAAATCACAGAAGCATACAATAATAAATAATTAGGAGCATACCTATGGGTAAATACTTACTAGCTCATGACTTAGGAACATCTGGAAATAAAGCCACTTTATTTTCCACAGAAGGGCAACTCATCGCTAGTTGCACATATAATTATGATGTTTATTACCAAATGCTGAGCGTAAAAGCCCCCAAATTTATTTATGGGGATATAAGCTCTGCTTAAAAA
>ENA-OQIR01000968-OQIR01000968.1-human-gut-metagenome-genome-assembly--contig:-NODE-968-length-10959-cov-2.187038_pt1 | contig 10959 bp, 16 predicted proteins | sample MGYA00242580_ERZ504745 | MGnify/ENA primary metagenome ERZ504745 (study PRJEB26092, sample SAMD00036214) | human gut metagenome | host: Homo sapiens | study: EMG produced TPA metagenomics assembly of... | reverse complement strand
TAGAGCTCGCCCGGCGGGTGGGATCTATTTGAGAGTTTTTTCTGCATTTTTATAAAAATAATTACCTGCGGCTCTGCGTCGCCTTTTGGCAGTCTGCATTTTGGAAAGCTGTGTTTCTCCTGTCGGCCCTCTCCCTTCCCTGCCGGTTTCCCCGGATACGCATGATTTAATTTGCCGTTTTGTACATTATATATAAATTATTACGCTTTGTTTCTTTTGTGCTATTTTTGCAGCGGAGAAGATTTCTCGCAATACTTTTTGCTTTTTTTCATATACTTTTACGTACTATCGAAGATCCGGGAGATTTTTTTTGTTCAGAATAAAACTCGCAATACAAAAAGGAGAATTTTTCTATTTTTTTCTTCTGTTGTCAGAAAATTTCTCTCAATAAGCCTTTTTCCCCTCTGCCCTCTCTTTTTTGTCACTGTGCTCTCCCATGCTCCGCCGGAAAAGCCGCGAACTGATTTTTTACTGCGCAGCATTTTTCTCTCAATTCGGCAGAAGAAAACTCGCATTTCGCTGTCTGCTTTGCCCGCAGCCGCTTGCGTACTGAGAGTTTTTTCTACCGAATTGAGAGTTTTATTCTGGCAAAATCAGCAGAAGAGAACTCTCAGCACAGCAGAATATTTCTCTTTTTTCGTGGGAAGAAAACTCTTTTTTCACAGGAATTTTTCTCTCAATTCAGCAGAAGAAAACTCGCAATCTACTTATTATATATAAAGAGATAAATTTATAAAATAATAAATAATAATTATAAGTAAAAAAATACAAATGGCACATTTATTTTTATTGCGAGAAGCCGTTGACATTTTCCGCAATTGCGTGTATGCTTAATGTACTGTATTTGTGGAGGTGTAGGTCTATGTCTGAAAAGCGGAAAAATGACACAATCATTGAAGGCGAATACTATGACCCGGACCTCCCTGCGGAGGAAAACACGCCGCCACAAAAGCACCGCCGCAACCGCTCTGCAGGCAATGTGCCCAAGTACAACCCGGCGTCGGAATCAATCATCACCAAGAGTAATGACCTGATCCAAAAGACAAAGTATGCCCTGCCAAAGCTGGAGCAAAAGGTGCTGCTGGCAATGATGGCACAGATCAACCCCAAGGAGACCCCGGATGCGGACCGCGTTTATTCGTTGAGCTTTTCCGACTTCGGGCGGTTGGCCGGGGTCAACATGCACGACAACACCTATCTGGAATACCTGAAGGACACCGTCAAAAGTTTGGAGGACCGCTCCTTCTGGAGCCTGGACCCGGCCAGCGACGGCCACCAGTACAAGGTCCTGTCCTGGCTGCAGCGCGGCTCCACCGTGAATGACCGGGACAAGCAGATCCGCGTGCGCTTCAATCCGGAGATCCTCCCCTATCTTTCCCAGCTGAAAAGCAACTATACCTCCTACAACGTGGAATATCTGCTGACGATGAACAGCACCTACTCCATGCGTTTTTACGAAATTTTGCTCTCCTACGACAACGGAGACACCGATTACGGCTACACGAACGGCCTGGTGTTTCAGCCGGTCACAAAAGAGATACTGGACCGTTTCCCGGACAAGGCGCAGGACATCCGCGGCTTCAAGTACAAGGTGTTTGACATTCAGGAGCTGAAGGAGCAGCTCTCTCCCCCACCGGAAAAGCGCAAAAAGGACAAGGAAAAGCCGCTGACCGAAAAGTACAGCAACTTCCACGATTTTGAGCGCTACGTCCTGACCAAGGCCAGGGACGAGATCAACCAGATGACCGACCTCTGGTTTGACTATATCCCGGTCCGCATCCGCGGCGGCAGAAAATACGAGCGGCTGTACCTGTTCATCCGCTACAAATCCGCGCAGGAGATGGACGCAGTGCGCCAGCTGCACGCGCAGAAAAGCGCTCGCAATGAGGAAGTCCCGCGCCGCAGAAGGACGCGGAAAACCACCGAGCCGGAACGAAGCGCGGCAGCTGTATCCGTGGCAGAGCCGCTGGGGGACGAGCTGTTTACTATGACGGTGACGCGGGCAGTTCGCGTGCTGGAAAGCAGGGCGCGCAGCCAGACCCTGCAGGAAAAAATTTCACCGGAGCTGTACAGTGCGGTGTCCTCGGTGCTGGTATACACGGCGCGTCTGCTGACCAACACCAACAGCGAGAAAAGGGCAAAGCAGGCGCAGGAGACCCGCGACGCGCTGAACCGCATCCTGGCCCAGCAGCACGATTTGACCTGCTGGGCGCTGGGCATGGCGCGGATGATGCTGACCAAAAGGAGCACGGCCAGCTCAAGTCGCCGCAGTACAACGCGACCATTGTATACAACGCGATGGAGGATATTACGATCATCCCGAGCGGCAGGGACGAGCTGCGCAGCGCTGGTGCAACGGATCATTTCAAGGCAGATCTGTCCGTCTTTGATGAATAAATTTGCCACGGAGTTATAAGACCAAAAGGCATAACAAAAAGCGTATGGATACCCGGTCCGCAAAAAGCTGCGGCATGGGCGTGTCTATATGCTTTTTTCTTTATATAAAAATTTGCCACGGAGTTATAAGGCTTTTCTGCCGCAGAAAAGCCCTGCCAAAACTGCAAAAGTGCTGTTGACGATGCTGGCAAATGTGGTATACTATACATAGACGAAAACGACATAAAAAATAATTTGCCACGGTGTTATAACTACATAATGAAATGGGGAACAAGCGAATGGCTGCAACAGTAATAACCATTGCGGTGGAAAAAGGCGGCTGCGGAAAAACCGTAACGACCTCTAACCTTGCCTATCTGATGGGCGACGAGGGCAAAAAGGTGCTTTGCCTGGATACCGACCCGCAGGGCAACCTGACGTTTGCCCTGACAGGCGGCAACGCCATTACCAGCAAGGCCTTTGCCAACCGCAGTCTGTATGATATGATCGACGGCTTCCGCTACAACACACAGACCAGAGATTTTATCGTCGAGTCGGAATATGAAAACGTGGACCTGATCCCGGCCAACGACCAGACGCCGCGCCTGTCCAAGCGGCTGGAGGATCTGTACACGGACGCCCAGCGGGACTATGACCGCGGCGACCCGAAGTATCTGGCCAGCGATACCGACGTGCTGGACTATTTCCTGCGCCAGGTCAAGGACGAGTACGATTATATCCTGATCGACACCCAGCCAAGCCGGGACAGCCTGCTGCTCTCTAACGCAATTGCCGCGGCGGACTATGTGCTGATCCCGCTGAAGTGCGATTCCTTCTCGGAGGACTCGGCGTTCCGCACCTATGTGCTCTGCAATGAGATGCGCAAGAGCAAGACCTCCCGCATCAAGGCGTCGGCGTAATGCTGACGATGGTGCAGAAAAGTGCAGCCTCGCAGGACATCCGCAGTGACTGCCGGGCCAAGCTCGGCGCAACGCTGTTCAACGCGGAAATCGCCTTTGGCAAGAGTGTGGATAACAGCATCAACCGCTGCGTGCCGGTTTGCTACTCGGCCCGCACGCAGCCCCCGGCCAAAAGCTATGTGGCGGCGTATGAGGAGCTGAAAAAGCGCCTGGCGGAATTGGAGGAAAAGTAAGATGGCTATGAAAAAGAAGCCCGGCAGATCCAAGGTCGAGGTGGGCATTCCGTCCACCGAGGCGGTTTTCAGCGCCGGAAACAACAACGCCTCCGGCAGCCTGATTGCCAACCTGGCCACGCAGAACCGCGCCGAGCTTGCCTATGAGCTGCGGGAAATTGCCTTGCAGGACATCGAGCTGAACCCGGACAATGCGATTTTCCGCCAGCTGGACACCGACGAGGATGTGGAAACACTGGCCAACGACATTGACCGCAACGGCCTGATGCACAATCTGGTCGTATATCCGCGGACGGATGGCAAACAGACGAAGTACGTTCTGCTCTCCGGCGAGCGCCGCTATAAGGCATTGAATTATTTGCAGGCGCGCGGCGACGCAAAGTGGAACACAGTCAAAAACTGCCGTGTTGTCACAACACCGCTGAGCGACAACGAGAAAAAGGTCATGCTGCTGAGCGCCAACCTGCAGGTGCGCGGCGGCTTTGCCAACGAGATGATCCGCCGCAAGGCGGTTGCCGAGCTGGTGTCCTGCCTGCAGGCAGAGCCGTACAACCTGACAGCAGCCGAGGCAAAAAAGGCCATCAAGGAGGCAACGCCCATCAACGGGCGGCAGATCGATAAGGATCTGAGCATTGAAAAAAATCTGAATGAGGGTCTCAAGGATCTGCTGGATCGTGGCTTTGTGCTGCGCAGCGAGGCGGAGAGCTTTTTGCGGATGACGCCCGAGGAACAGAGAATCGCTGCCCAAATGCTGCAGCAGCTCTATGCTATTGCGTACAACGGCCCGGGCAGCGCAGCCATTCAGGACGAGAAAAAAGCGATTCGCGGGCGGTTCGTAGATGCACTGCGGACGGTGGCCGATACCAGCAGTATGCAGGATGCCCACGAGGCGTTGGTCGCTGCGGTGTTCACGGTCCAGAAGGAGATGGCGTGCCTGAAGGCGACCATCCGAAAGGTCAAGGCCATCCCGCCGGAGCAGCCCGCCGCGCAGGTCGAGCAGACAGAGGTCATCCGGGAGGTCAGGGAAAAGACCGCCAGCGCCAAGGCACAGAGCAAAATTACGGGCAAGCTGTCCAGCCAGACAAGCCGCCTGGAAACGATGCTGCGCAGGAAAAACCCCGAGAAGCGCCTTGCAGAAAAATATACCACGAGGAGCGCCGGCAGGCCATGAAGGAGCTGGACGAGATGATCGCCACGGCCACGCGGCTGCGGGAAATAATTGCAAAGGTGGAGCGCAGCGCCGATGAAGCCCAGGAAGTATAGGCTGCGTATCCGCCTGCACCGCAAAATTTACGACCTGCTTGAGATGGAAGCATTGTGGCAGGACAGTAAGATCGGTACGCTGGCCAACCGCATTTTGCAGGAGGAGCTGGTCAAGCTCCGGCAGGTCGGACTGGACCACTGCGTGTGCGGGGATGAGGACACAGCATCCGCGCGGCGCATCGAGGCAGAGAAGCACCCCGAGAGCTATTACATACTGCCGTCGTTTGACTGCCGCGAAAAGTATATGCCGACCCATGGCGCGGCCTTGACACGAAGGGACAGGTCACGCTGCTGGTCACAGCGGAGCAGCTGCAGCTGATGGACGCGTTGTTTGACCGGGAAAGCGGCTGTGTCCGAGGGCTTTACTCGGAATCCCAGGGGCAGACGGTCAAAAGCTACCGCTATCAAATCGTGGGGCTGCTGCTGCACAATCCCTTGCTGCAGGAATTACAGAAGCAATAATTGCTACAGAAAAGGACTCGCAATGGATTTGCGGGTCTTTTTTATAGGAAGTTTGTGGCAGGGCAGGGAGAGAAAAGGGTATTGCGAGAGAATTTCTTGAAAAAATGAGAAAAAGTAAGAAAAAAGCACCTGCTTTGGTTATAGAGAGAATGTAGGGGCGAACAATGTTCGCCCGCCAACCTGGTGCAGCAAGGCTTTTCCGGGAAGGCCTTGCACATAGCGCGCGGGAACGGGCGAGCAATGCTCGCCCCTACAGAGTTTTATAACGGCAGAATGATTTACAAACAGTAATAGTAAATTAAATGTTTCCAAATTGTACTTTTAATACCCTGTATTGCGAGAAACTTTCTGCGAAAAAAAGAAAAAATCTCCGCCTTGCAACTGCGTTTTATATCTGCTACAATAGCGGTAAAAATAGGGGAGGTCTGCACATGGAACCGGAAAAGCTGTTGGAGGCGCTGCACACAGCGGAAAAACTCAAGGACACAACACGGCATTGCTATACATCGAAGGGACGGCATGAGAGCGTGGCCGAGCACAGCTGGCGTATTGCGCTGATGGCGTTCTGGCTGCGGGATGAATTTCCGCAGGCGGACATGGACAAGGTCATCCGCATGTGCCTGATCCACGATCTGGGCGAGTGCTTTACCGGGGACATCCCGGCGTTTGACAAGACCGCCGCCGATGAGGCCGCCGAGGAAGCACTGCTTTCCCGCTGGGTCGATTCACTGCCCGAGCCGGTCTGTACAGAGATGCGGACGCTGTACGCGGAGATGGCCGCCTTGCAGACGACGGAGGCCAAAATCTACAAGGCGCTGGATAAAATGGAGCCATCGTCCAGCACAACGAGTCCGCGATTGCGACCTGGGAGCCGCAGGAGTATGCGCTGAACCTGACCTACGGCGTGGAGCAGTCGCAGTTCTCGCCCTATATGCAGGCGCTGCGGGAGGCCCTCCGGCAGGAAACGCTGCGCAAGATGGAGCAGGAGGGCGCGACACCGCAGACCGTGAGAACGGTATAAAAAATCCTCCTGGCGGGCAGAATAGAAGGTGATGATTCTGCTGACAGGAGGAAACCAAATGCGAGAAATGTTCTGCTTTCAGTGCCAACAAACGGCGCATAACACCGGCTGCGACGGGCAAGGCCGGTGTCTGCGGCAAAAAGGCCGACACCGCCAACTATCAGGATGAGCTGATCGGGGTCACTTATCGGCTGGCGCGGGCGGCGCGGGCTGGGACACCGACACCGCACACCGATGAATTGATTTTGAAGGGCCTGTTCACGACGATCACGAACGTGAACTTCAACAACGAAACTATCCTGCAATGCAAGGCGGAAATCGAAAAGGAAAAGGCTGCCGTCGGCCCCGGGCAGCTTGACGATTACGACCTTGCCGCGCTTTGGGCGGCGGGGGAGGACGTGCGCTCGTTGAAATCGCTGATCCTCTTTGGGCTCAAAGGCATGGCGGCCTATGCGTACCACGCCCGCGCACTGGGAGAACAGACCCCGCTGTGAACGCTTTTTTCTATGAGGCACTCGAGGCCATCGGCGCAGAGAAACGCCTGACGAGCTGCTGGCGCTGGTGCTGAAAACCGGAGAAGTCAATCTGGCCTGTATGGCGCTGCTGGACGCAGCCAACACCGGCGCATACGGTGACCCCGTGCCGGTCACGGTGCCGCTGACGATTGAGAAGGGCCCCTTCATCGTGGTCAGCGGCCACGACCTGCACGATCTGAAGCTGCTGCTGGACCAGACCGCGGGCAGGGGCATCAACATCTACACCCACAGTGAGATGCTGCCCGCCCACGGCTACCCGGAACTGAAAAAATATCCGCACCTCAAAGGCAACTTCGGCACGGGCTGGCAGAACCAGCAGTCAGAGTTCCACAACATCCCCGCGCCCATCCTGTTCACAACGAACTGTCTGATGCCGGTGCGGCAGAGCTACAGTGACCGTGTGTTCACGACGTCGGTGGTGTCCTACCCGGAGCTGACCCACATCGGGGACGACAAGGATTTCACCCCGGTCATTGAAAAGGCGCTGGAATGCGGCGGCTACCCCGAGGATCACCCGATGACCGGGATGAACGGCGGCAGCACGGTCATGACCGGCTTTGCCCGCAATGCGGTGCTGTCCCACGCAGAGCAGATCGTCCGGCTGGTCCGGGAGGGGAAGATACGCCACTTTTTCCTGATCGGCGGCTGCGACGGTGCAGCACCGACGCGCAGCTACTACACGGACTTTGCACGGATGACGCCGCCCGACACGCTGATTCTGACGCTGGCCTGCGGCAAGTACCGGCTGAACGATATGGATCTGGGCAGCATCGAAGGCATCCCGCGCGTTCTGGATTGCGGGCAGTGCAACGACGCTACAGCGCCATTCGCATTGCGCTGGCGCTGGCCGAGGCGTTTGGCTGCGGCGTCAACGACCTGCCGCTTACGCTGGTGCTGTCGTGGTATGAGCAGAAGGCTGTCTGCATTTTGCTGACGCTGCTGTATCTGGGGCTGCGCAATATCTACCTTGGCCCCACGCTCCCGGCGTTCGTCTCACCGAATGTACTGGACTTCTCGTTAAGCAGTACAACCTGACGCCCACGGGCGACCCGAAAACAGACTTGGAAAAGATACTGAACCGACAATAACAACATCCGCCGTGCAGAGAGACGCCTCTCTGCACGGCGGTTGCTTTTTGCGGCTTTTGGCTTATTCAGGCAAATGGGCGTTTACACCTTCACCAGCTCATACGCCTGCGTGCCGATGCCAAGGGTCTCGGCGCTGTCGATGGTGTGGGTGCCGTGGCGGCTGTTGACGCGCTCCATAAGTGGTCGCGGCCCGGGTCATTGCTGTTTATGACCAAATCGATGCAGGCGCGGTCCAGCGCGACGGGGTCAAGGCTCGAGAGGATGCCCATATCGTTCATGCAGGGGTCCCTCGGCCCACGGCGCTCAGCAGTCGCAGTCAACGGAAAGGTTCTTCATGACGGCGACATAGGCAATCTTGCCCGCAAAGTGCTTTGCCACGGTGGAGGCGGCGTCTGCCATGGCTTCAAGGAAGGTGTCCTGCTCGGCGCAGTTCTCCCACAGGATGTGCTGGTCGGTGACCTTGCCGCCGGAATGGATGTACGCCTTGCCGGCGCTGGACGCGCAGCCGATGGACAGCTGCTTGAGCGCACCGCCGTAGCCGCCCATCGGGTGACCCTTGAAGTGGATGAGCACGAGCATACTGTCATAATTCTCGATGTTCTTGCCCAGATAGTTGACCTTGAGGACCTTGCCGTTCTCGACGGGCCATTCGACGTCCGGACCCTCGGCGTCCATGATGTCAACATCAAACAGGTCGCTCCAATGATGCTTCTTCATCAGCTCGATGTGCTTGGCGTCTCGTTGCGCGCGCCGCTGTAGGCTGTGTTGCACTCAACAACGGTGCCGTTGACGGCGTCGATGACGGGCTTCATAAACTCGGGGTGCAGGTAGTTCTGGTTGCCATCTCGCCGCTGTGGACCTTGACGGCCACCCTGCCGGGCAGCTCGATGCCCAGCTGGCGGTACATCTTCACAACGGCTTCGGGGGTGAGTTCGTTGGTGAAATAGACAGTAGATTTAGCCATAATAGGGGGACCTCCGTTTAAAATAGTAGCGTGATAAAAGGCTTCCCCCTCGGGGGAAGGCTATTGAAACCGCAGCGGCGATTCCGGCTCGCACCCTCACTTTTGCCTTTCTGCTGTCTCTAGCATAGCATGAAAGCCGGGTTTACTGTCAAGTGGTTTTGCAAAAAATGAAGCAAAAGCCTTGTAAAACACGACAAACTGTGCTACTGTAAATTTGTACAAAAGGGGAGCTTGCGTAAAGCGGGCTGAGAGTGGGCTGTATCGCCCTGACCCAAAAGGCAGCGCCGCCGCGGTGCTGCCTGAACCTGATTTGGATAATGCCAACGTAGGGAGATACCGTAGCACTGCGCTTCTTGTGAGCTTTTGTGCGGATATGTCTTTGCAGGCGTATCCGCATTTTTACTTATAAGGAGCGTTTTGTATGCTGGGTACCTGTCTTGAAAATGTGCGCAACACTGTGCCGCTGGTGCACAATATCACGAACTATGTCACGGTCAACGACGTGGCCAACATTCTGCTGGCATGCGGCGCAAGCCCGATCATGTCCGATGAGCCGGAGGACGTCGAGGACATCACGTCGATCTGCGGCGGCCTGAACATCAACATCGGCACGCTGAACCAGCGCAGCATCGAGGGCATGTTCCGCGCGGGCGCGAAGGCGAATGCCCTCGGCCATGTCGTGCTGCTCGACCCCGTCGGTGCGGGCGCGTCGGCCCTGCGCACGAACACCGCCGTCGAGCTGATGGAGAAGATCAAGTTCACCGTCATCCGCGGCAATATCTCCGAGATCAAGACGCTGGCGCTGGGCAGCGGCACGACGAAAGGCGTTGACGCTGACGTTGCGGACGCCGTGACCGACGCAAATCTGGACAGTGCCGTCAAATTTGTCAAGGACTTTGCGGCCAAAAGCGGCGCTATCGTCGCCGTCACCGGTGCCATCGACCTTGTCAGCGACGGCACGGCCTGCTATGTCATCCGCAACGGACGCCCCGAGATGGGCAAGATCACCGGCACGGGCTGCCAGCTCTCCGGCATGATGACGGCCTTCGTCGTTGCGAACCCCGACAATAAGCTCGAGGCTGCGCCGCGGCGGTCTGCGCCATGGGTCTGGCGGGCGAGATCGGCTGGAGCCGTATGGCCGAGGGCGACGGCAACTCCACCTACCGCAACCGCATCATTGATGCCATCTACAATATGGACGGTGCAACGCTGAATGGGGGCGCCAAGTATGAACTGCGATAAAAATGATCTGCTGCTCTATGCCGTCACGGACCGCCACTGGCTGGACGGGCGCAGGCTTATCGACGTTGTGCGCGAAAGCCTTGACGGCGGTGTGACGATGGTCCAGCTGCGCGAAAAGACGCTGGAGGAGGGGAAGTTCCTCGAGGAAGCGAAGGAGCTGCAAACGCTCTGCCGCGAGCGCGGTGTGCTGTTCCTTGTGAATGACAACGTCGAGATCGCCCGCGAGATGAACGCGGACGGCGTGCATGTCGGCCAGAGCGATATGGAGGCGCAGGACGTCCGCGCGATTTTGGGCCCGGACAAGATTCTGGCGTCTCCGCCCAGACCGTGGAGCAGGCCGTCCTGGCCGAAAAGCACGGCGCGGATTACCTCGCGTCGGCGCGGTGTTCCCGACAGGCTCGAAGGACGACGCCGACGATGTGAGCTATGAGACGCTCAAGGCCATCTGCGGGGCCGTGTCCATCCCCGTTGTCGCCATCGGCGGCATCACGCAGGAAAATGTCGCGAAGCTCGCGGGCAGCGGCATCTGCGGCGTCGCGGTCATCAGCGCGATTTACGCGGCAAAGAACATCCAACAGGCATCCGCCGACCTGAAGGCCGCCACGGAGAAAATGCTGCATGACTAAGGCTGCTGTTTTTGATCTGGACGGCGTACTGCTCGACTCCATGGGCATCTGGAACGACCTTGGCGCGCGGTATCTGCGCAGCTGGGCGTCACGCCGGAGGAAGGACTCAACGAGATTTTGTTCTCGATGAGCATGGAGCAGGGGGCGGAGTATCTGCACACGCACTATGCACTGCCGCAGTCTGCCGCCGAGGTCGGCGCGGGCATTGCGGACATGCTGCGGGATTTC
>ENA-OQIR01000967-OQIR01000967.1-human-gut-metagenome-genome-assembly--contig:-NODE-967-length-10964-cov-2.063025_pt1 | contig 10964 bp, 17 predicted proteins | sample MGYA00242580_ERZ504745 | MGnify/ENA primary metagenome ERZ504745 (study PRJEB26092, sample SAMD00036214) | human gut metagenome | host: Homo sapiens | study: EMG produced TPA metagenomics assembly of... | reverse complement strand
TTATGCAGCGATGAAGAGGAGTACAATGGTGGTGGAGAGAATTCTCCGATGCTTGAGGGTGAGGATGATTTTATGAATTGTTTTTGCCGGGTTGGAATAAAAATGGAATTCAATTCCGCATCAATATACTTCTCCAGCACAGGGAACTGTACACCACCGATCTTCAGTACCTGGCTGTGGAAAGCTTTCAGATCAAAGTCCTGGCCAAGGCGGTTCTGTTCGGAAGTGCGTAAGTCCAGAAGGCTTAAGTAGCCCCAGTAGTATTTCAGATAATTTCCCGGGGTTTCCAGGATATACTGGTAGATCTCGGAGACAACGGCGCTGTCTTTGATACCAAAGGCTTTCAGAAAGCTGGCAGCTTCGGCCTGAGTCCAGCCGTTGTAATGAATCTCAATGTCCAGAAGGGAGTACATGCATAAATTGATGCTTCGGTTCAGCCAGGAGATCCTGGCAAGCTCTGTGGCAGAAGGATCCTGAATATAATCGGCGGCGTACTGGTAGGCATAGGTTCAATGTAGGTGGCCCATCCTTCCGCAAAGCCGGAGGTGCAGAGAAGATTTCGGATGTTGGAGGATTTTTGGCGCTGGAAGGTGACAGTTTGGTAAAGATGCCCCGGGAATCCTTCATGTGCCAGTGTGGTAAAAAGCTCCAGACCCTGGTAACTGGCAGCCGGATTTATGTAGATCACATTGGGGGTTCCGGTATCCACAGGTGGGGTGAGATAAAAGGCGGGGCTTAGATATTCTTTCATGGAATCGTGGACTGTGCGGAGCTCAAAGGTGACATCTGTGAGAGGTGGGAAGTCTGTTTGGATCTTCTGCTGCAAGGCATTCAGCATCCGGGCAGGCTTCATTTTTCTGAAAGTGATTCCCCGGCTGAGAGTAGTCAGAAGCTCCGGGTTTTGTCGAAGCATGGTTCCTGCGATGCCGATCTCGTCGGAAAGCTGTCTGGAGAGTCGTTTTTCCATTTGCTTTACAGGAACGTAAGAGCCGGTCTGACTCTGAAGAAGATAGAGATAGTAGGCTTTTCCTCTCTTGAAATAAGCCAGGCCACGAGTGTTTTTTCCTGTGCCACGCAAAGCTTCCAGACCGGTCATAAGTTCCTGATAGGCTGGGATGACTTCTGTTTTCATAAGATTTTGGTGGGCCAGGAGCAGAGCGTTCTGCTCTGGCACGAAAGCTTTCCGTATTCAGAGAGTTTTTTCTGAAAGATATTCAGCATATAGCTGCTGTCGGGATTCCGGATAAAAGAACTGCATTGTGCCAGGATCCGGTCCAGTGTGGTGTCACTCATAAAAAACCAGCTTCGGATTTCTTTTTTTCAAATTCCAGGATGCTCCGAAAGTATGGGCGGATGGTGGTGAGAAGAGTGAGATAGTCGGTGATATCACGATCTTCATAAAAGGCATATTCCGCCAGAAGAACCGGAAGCTGAGCTTGAATACCAAGACTTGGGCCAAGAGGCTCCTGAAGCAGATAATTGTCGCCCAGTGATTTTTCCGTGTGGTAATAGAGGAGCATGGAGTCCAGCGTCAGCTGATTTTCCGTGGAAAGGCGGCTGTAGCGGAGGATTTCAGCTTTTTTTCGTACTGGCTGCAGATCTGGTATGTATTTTTCATATCTGTGGGGACAGTGCCAAGAGAAGTTTTTTTTCGCCGGATGCCCTGTTTTTCCGGATGTGCCAGGGTATAATGGAGAGTAAGGGTGCTGCCGGAAACTTCATTTTGAAAAACTTTTCCGGAAAAGGCCTCGAATTTTCCGTTTTCTGTGATCCCGTGAACGGAAAAATAACCGGCAGTAAGGCCGGTGAGAAGTGCCAGGATAAGAAGCAGAGTGATGAAAATAGGAGATTTATTTTCCTGATTTAAGAGACATACGACAGTCTTTCGTTACTGTTTACAGACATATGCCATGTGGAGAGTGCTGATGGTCTCGAAGCAAACAGTAACGTCCTTTCAGAGTGGCGCTTTGTTCTATCATATTGGAAAATTACGGAATCTATGATATTATGTGAGCGGAAATATACAAAAATGGAGAAATAACATGAGTGATATTTATGATCTTGCAATTTTAGGCGGAGGTCCGGCAGGGATCACGGCGGCGATCTATGCGTCCAGGGCCAGGTTAAATACCATATGGATCGATAAAAACTTTGCACCGGGCGGCCAGGTCACAGCTACCTATGAGGTGGATAATTATCGGGAATGCCGGGGATATCGGGCATGGATCTCGGGGAAGCTTCGGGGAGCATGCCCGGAAGCTGGGATTGGAACCGCAGCGAGAGAAGATCCTTTCCCTGGAAAATATTTCCGGGGAGATCAAGACGATTCGCACAAAAAAGCATGAATATCAGGCGAAAGCTCTGATCCTTGCATTTGGGGCAGAGCACCGGAAGCTGGATATCCCGGGAGAGGATGATCTGAGCGGCCTTGGTGTTTCCTACTGCGCTACCTGTGACGGAGCTTTTTATAAGGATCGGACCGCAGTGGTAGTGGGAGGAGGAAACGTGGCAGCAGAGGATGCAGTTTTTCTTTCCGGCCTCTGTGAAAGAGTATATCTTGTTCATCGCCGTGATGCGCTTCGAGCAGATAAGGCACTTCAGGAGAAGATCTTTGCCTGTGAGAATATAGAAATGGTGTGGGACAGTGTTCCCCTTGAGATCCTGGGACAGGACGAAGTGACCGGTCTTAAGATCCGTAATATAAAAACAAATGAAGAGAGGGAACTGACCGCAGATGGTATTTTCATTGCTGTGGGGATCGTTCCTAACACGACACTTGTAAAGGACCAGCTCAAGCTGGATGAAAATGGATATATCTGTGCAGGAGAAGAGGGTGTTACCAGCGCACCTGGGGTTTTTGCAGCGGGGGATATTCGTACCAAGGCACTTCGCCAGATAGTAACTGCTGTTTCAGACGGAGCCAATGCAGTGGCTTCCGCACAGAAATATCTCTGGAGGAAAGATAATGGCAACGATTAAGGAAATCGCGCAAAGAGCAGGCGTGAGTACGACAACTGTTTCCAACGTCATACATGGAAAAACAAAAAAAGTATCTCCTGCCAATATTCAGAAGATCGAGAATCTTATCCGGGAAATGGGATATGTCCAGAAAATGGGACTGAGAGTTCTGAATAAAGAAAAATCTCAGCTGATCGCAGTTGTGATCAATTATCATAAAGACTTCAAGGATTCTATCATCGGAGATCCTTTTTATGGAAAGATCATCGGTTTTATCGAGAAATACGTGCAGGAACTGGGATATTATCTGATGCTGTATTCCGCAAAGGATACAGATAAGATATTCCAGATGGTCATGGGTTGGGATGTAGATGGGTGTTATTGCCAGTTTCCTTCAGCAAAAGCAAACTGCCGAAAAGATCTATCAGCTGATCAACAAACCGATCGTTTCCATTGATGCATACGGTGAGCTTGATGCAGGCCAGGGAAACCATGTTCTGAATATCGGACTGGATGACGAAAGCGGCGGCTATCTTATGACCAAATATCTTCTGGAATGCGGCTATGAGCATATCCAGGTTTGTGCAGCCCGTGATAATGGTGTGGATCATCTTCGTTACATGGCGCTCAGCGGGCGGCGAAGGATTTTGCAAAGAAAAAGCAGAAGGTGCAGTTTACCGCTCTTGGAATGAACTACGCCAAACGAAAAGAAAGCTATGCGTGGCTGCTCCAGCGGAAAAAACCAAAGGCCGCACTGTTTTTCCTGTCGGACCTTTATGCATTGGAGGCTATCAGCTTTTTCAGCGGTCGTGGAGTAAAGATTCCGGAGGAGATCGGAGTTGCAGGATACGATAACATCAGCTATGCGGAATTTTCCGTGCCCCGTCTGACTACTATCAGCCAGAATGTGGAGCAGAAGGCGTCTCTTGCAGTGGAAATTCTGATGGAACGGATCAATGGAGTGGAAAAAGAGCGTGAAAATGAGATCATGCTTCCGGTCACGCTGATCCCCAGGAAATCGGTACAGCCTCAGCATGAGGAAAAGTAAGAGTACAGAGAATCTAAGATATAAAGATATCAAAAGCCGAAATATACGGGAACTGTCAGTACCTGACGGTCAGAGTATTTTCGGCTTTTTTGTAAATTTACCTGAAATCGTAAAAGAGTTATCATGTGCAGGATCGTACTGAGGAGGTGGATAGAGAGCCTTTGCTGTTCTATGTGAAACCTGCAAAAATCATGATTATGAACTTGTCATAATGATGGATTATGTACATAACCTATTTGCGCAATGTAGCTTTGATACTATAGTGTGAGCATAAAAGGTTAGGCGCATAACCAGAGGGAAAGAGTACAGAAGGAGTGAATACCAGATGAAACAGATTCTGATCGCCACACATGGAAAAATGCCTCCGGCATTCGTTATACAGCAGAATTGATCGTTGGAAAAATGGCTGAGATCACAACCATTGACGCCTATGTGACACCGGAAGACAATGTGGAGAAAAAGTTTGAAGAATATTTCGAACAGCATGAAAACGACAGGATTTTCGTTTTCACAGATCTGATGGGAGGAAGCGTGAATCAGAAGCTTCTGGGATACAGTCAGAAAGAAAATGTTACGCTGATCACAGGAACCAACCTTCCGGTTCTGATGCAGGTCATGATGCAGATGACGATGTGACAGAGGATGAGATCCAGGAGTTTATCGATGATGCCAGAGAAGAGCTTCAGGTGGTGGACCTTGGCGGTGGAAAGAAATCCACACCGAAAAAAGCTCCGGCTCCCCAGTCCTATGACAATTCCACAGCAAAGATCACCGCACTTCGTGTAGATGACCGTCTGATCCACGGACAGGTTGCCATGACCTGGACCAAACAGCTGGCTGTACAGGGAATCGTGGTAGCTAACGATAATACCCAGAAGATGGCATTGAAAATGGCCGTACCGGGCGGAATCAAATCGCTGATCAAACCGGTGGATGAAGCCATTCGTATCTTAAACAATCCGAAGGCATCCAGGATGCGTATCCTGGTTCTGACAAGAACGGTAAAGGATGCTCTGAAGATAAGACAGAGTGTTGGTGAGATCGGATTCCTCAATGTAGGAAATACGGGACGTTTTGATGGGATCGATGTTTCCGAGAAGCTTGTCCTGACACCAACTATCATGCTGACCGATTCAGAGCAGCAGGCACTGAAGGAGCTGGTGGCTCTTGATCCGAAAACCTGTATGCAGCAAGTACCAAACGATGAGCAGAAGCTTGTGAAGGATGTGCTGGACAAATTAAACTAAAGTCAATCGGATATTCGCAACACACAAAAAAAGGGAGGAAAGAAAAAATGTTAAACGCATTTCTTGTAGCACTTGCCGTATTTATCTGTGTCGGCGGTGCAGAGCTGGTCGGATTTACTATGCTGAACCGTCCGATCGTCATTGGGTCACTGGTAGGTCTGTTCCTTGGAGATATTCACACAGGAGTTATCATCGGAGCTTCATTGGAAGCTGTGTTCATGGGAGTTGTAAATATCGGCGGAGCTTCTGCAGCAGAACCCGGAATTGCCACAGCTGTAGGAACTGCCTTTGCCATCATGCTTGGCAAAGGCCCTGAAGTTGCCCTGACACTTGCACTTCCAATCGGTATCCTTGGTCTTCAGATCAAGACCGTTCTCTACATCTTTATTGTAGGTATGTTTGCAAAAACTTTCGACCGTCTGGCAGCAGAGGGAAAAGAGAAACAGATCATCGCCCTTCACTACGGACTCTGGGCCGTAAACTGGTTCCTGTATTCCCTGTTCGCATTCTTTGGAATCCTGTTCGGATCTGATGCAGTCAGTGCACTTCTGGATGCCATCCCGGATGTTGTTATGAATGGTCTGACAGTTTGCGGCGGACTTCTTCCGGCAGTAGGTATGGCAATGTTGATGAAGATGCTCTGGGATAACAAGATCTGTATGTTTTATTTCCTGGGCTTTGTCCTTGCAGCATACTTAAAGCTTCCACTGATCGCTCTTGCCGTGATCGGTGTGATCATTGCCATTTCCATTGGTATGAATGATTACAGACTGAACCAGCTTGCGGCACAGAGAGTGACAGCTTCACCGGCCGGTGGTTCTGACGAATATCTTGATGAAGAAGAGGAGGAATTTTTCTCATGAGTAATTTAACGAAATCCATTCCTGCAGATGAAAGAAAAATGCTGAGAAAAGCGTTCTGGCGTTCCTTCACTCTGTATGCGGCAGTAAGCCCGGCAAAACAGGGAGCTTCCGGTTTCTGCTATTCCCTGATGCCATTTATCAACAAATTTTACAAAAACGATGAGAAAGGCAAAAAAGCTGCCCTCACAAGAAGTATGTCCTACTTCAATACAACCATCACCTGTTCCACTTTCATCATGGGTCTTGTAGCTTCCATGGAGAAGAAAAACAGCGAGCAGAAGGATTTTGACGCAAGCTCTATCAATGCAGTTAAATCCTCTCTGATGGGACCTCTGGCCGGTATCGGTGATTCCATTTTCTGGGGCGTTCTCCGTGTGATCGCAGCCGGGATCGCAGTAGGTCTTGGTGCATCCGGAAATGTTCTGGCACCGATCGTGTTCCTGCTTCTTTTCAACATTCCGTCTATTCTTGTGAAATATTATGGAACATTCCTGGGCTACAAGCTTGGTTCCGAATATATTCAGAAGGTTTATGCAAGCGGTCTTATGAACATCCTGACAAAAGCTGCCAGCATTGTAGGTCTGATCATGGTCGGCGGCATGACTGCCAGCATGGTAACCTTTAATTCCACTTATGAGCTCACCATGAAGGGGGAATCTGTTCTGAACCTCCAGAACATGCTGGACCAGATTTTTATCGGCATCGTTCCTCTTGGACTGACTCTTCTTTGCTACTATCTGCTGAAAAAGAAAAATATCAGCATCACAGTTCTGATCATCGGTGTTATCATCCTTAGCATCATTCTCTCTCTTCTTGGAATTGCATAAACCTTAAGGATAAAGATCAGAACTATGAAAAGGCGGACCTCGGGTGGTCCGCCTATAAAAAACCTGAAAAAAGTTATATTGAAATAACTGATCGTAAAAAGGGCAGTTGAAGAGTATCTGACGGGATATAAATAAGCGGCAAATACGGATTATAAATATCTGCTCAATGCAAAATAAAGGAGACATAAGAAATGAAAGATTGGTGGAAGAATTCCGTTGTATATCAGATTTATCCAAGAAGCTTTAAGGACTCCAATGGAGACGGCTTCGGCGATCTCAAGGGTATTATTGAAAAGCTCCCCTACCTTCAGAACCTTGGGATCGATGTGATCTGGCTCAGCCCTGTTTTTGACTCCCCACAGGATGACAACGGTTACAATATCAGCGATTACCGTAAAATCTACGCGGGTTTCGGAAGTAACGAGGATATGGATGAGCTGATCGGAAAAGCTCATGAGCATGGTATCAGGATCATTCTGGATTTTGTTGTTAAGAACAAAACCATTTCTGAGGATGATTTCCGCAAGGCAGTATGGAACAAGAGTCGTGACAATGCCAGGGTTCCGATGCAGTGGGATGACAGCGAAAATGCAGGATTTACAACCGGTAAGCCATGGTTCCGCCTTTCTGATCGTTACCAGGAGATCAATGTAAAAAAAGCTCTGGAAAAAAATGATTCCGTGTTTTATTATTATAAGGATCTGATCTGTCTTCGTCATGAGGAAGAGCTTCTTACAGAAGGTGACTATCAGCTCCTTCTTCCGGAAGACGAGAAGATCTTTGCATATTTAAGAACTTCCGACAAAGAGCAGTGGATCGTGGTGGCAAACTTTTCTGAGGACACGGTAAGTACGGAAGGTCTTGTGAAATATGTGTCCGATAAAGAGGATATTAAGATTGCAAACTATAAGGACAGAACAGGAATCAAAACGGACTTAAGACCGTACGAGGCGTTTATGATGAGAATCCGGTAATTCCTGAGCTGTTGTATATGTAGTAAAGTGGAAGAATACAGAGAGCAGGTATGAGTATTTGTGCGTATCTGTACTGCCAAAAGATATCCGGGTGCAGTGCAGATGCGCTTTTTGCCTGTGGGGAAAAGACAAACGGGAGGAAATTATGGAAAAATATATCATTGCAGTGGATATGGATGGAACTCTTCTGAACAGTGAGAATAAGATTTCTGAGAGGAACAAAAATGTTCTGCAGCGTCTGATCGATGACGGACATTATGTGGTGCCGGCAACCGGAAGGACCAGAGAGCTGATTCCCCAGGAGTTTTCTGTGCTCCGGGGTGTGAAATGGGGAATCGTGGAAAACGGCTGTGTTGTCTGGGATTACGATAAAAATGAGATGATCTGGCGAAAAACCATGCCAAAAGGAATGGTAAGAAAAATCCTGAAAGAGGTGGAAAACAGCGGTGCAAAAGGCTGGATCGCAGAGGCTTATGCAAACGGAATCGCCTATTCTGATGCGGACGCCAGAGATTATGTGGTATCTGTAGCGGATAAAGATCTGCTGGAAAAAACTTTTGTAGATTATTTTCTCAGCAGACATGAATATGTTAAGGATTTTTATCATCAGAAAGATATTCTGGATCAGGCAGAGAAGATCAATATTTATTTTGATGATATGGAGACCAGCAGGGCACTTCGTGAAAAATGGAAGAATCTGGATGATGTGGCAGTGACTACTTCCATCAGCGGCAATGCGGAGTTTAATGCAGCAGGCGTGGACAAGGGTGTGGGTCTTGCCATGCTTCGCACAAAGCTTGGTATTGACCGGATGCATGTGATCGCTTTCGGAGATAATGAGAATGATCTGGAAATGCTGGAAGGAGCAGGTATCGGTGTTGCTATGGGCAATTCCAAACAGTATGTAAAGGATGCTGCTAATGAGGTGACCGGAGATAATGATCATGATGGTGTGGCGGAATTTTTGGAGAGGTTTTTCGGGCTGTAAGCTGTGGTTGATCGTGATCGTTGATATAAGGGGCAGGGAAATGTATTTTTCTCTGTCTTTTTTATTTCCATTTTGATGATATAAGGTATGATAAATGAAGAGGATGCGGGGAGTGCCGGTTTTGACCGGTAGTTGCCAGTGAAAATTATTTGAGGAGATCAGGAGGATAATTTTTAATGAAAAATCTGATACCAAAGCGTGTGATGGAGTATATCATTATCACATTTGCTGTTGTTCTGATGGATGTGGGGATTTATGTGTTTAAGTTTCCGAATAATTTTTCCTTTGGTGGTGTTTCGGGTATGGCGGTTGTGTTTTCACATTTTATTCCGATGACGTCTGCGCAGATCAACCTGGTGATCAATCTGATTTTGCTGATGATCGGGTTTATTGTTCTTGGCCGGGATTTTGGAGTGAAGACGGCTTATGTTACGGTTGTTTCTTCTTTGCTTCTGAATGTGTTTGAGAAGGTTTTTCCTATGGACAGGGCGCTGACGGGGAATATTATGCTGGAGCTTTGCTTTGCGATCATTTTGCCGGCGTTGGCTGCGGCGCTGCTGTTTTTTGAGAATGCTTCGGGTGGTGGCACGGATATTGTGGCGATGATCATTAAGAAGTATTCTACGATGAATATTTCGGGTGCGTTGTTTGCGGTGGATTGTGTGATCGTTGTTGTTTCGTTTATGGTGTTTGATCTTACTACGGGGCTTTGCTCTGTACTGGGGCTTATAGCTAAGACGTTGCTGATCGATAAGTCTATTGAGAGGATGAAGCTGAATAAGTATTTTACGATCATTTCCAGTAAACCGGATGAGATCTGTGAGTTTATTATGAATGGGTTGGATCGGAGTGCTACGGTTTATCATGGGGAGGGTGTTTATTCGCATAAGGATAAGAAGATTATTTTGACGGTTGTTGATGTGAGACAGGCGGTGCTGCTGCAGAGGTTTATTGATGAGGTGGATCCGCAGGCGTTTTTGATGGTTACTAAGAGTAGTGAGGTTATTGGGAAGGGGTTTATGAGTTATATTTGATGCGATCGTATGGGATTGTATGCTGATCGCAGGCGATCGTGTATGATTGTAAGCTGATGGAAATTAGGAGAGCGTTCTTTGTGGGCTGGATGGGCTGCGGGAGCGCTCTTTCTTTGTGGTGGATGGTGGATGGCGGATGACGGACGCCTGGGAGACGGGTGCCGGTTTGCTCCGGGCTTCGTCGGGGGCTGCTTCTAGGTTGCCGGAATTCTGCTAAAACCGTTTTTAAAAAGTCCGAACTCGCGGCTTGCTGCCGCTCAGACAGCGGACTTTTTAAAAACAACGCAGATTCCGCCAGCCAAGAATCAGCTCCCCTCCTGCAGAGTCGTAGCCAACCCGGCACCCGTCTCCCCGGCTGTTCGGTTCCGGGCGGGAGGTAGTGGTGGGGGTGTGGGGCGACTGGCGGAAGTGGGGATTGATGAGGGCTGGAGGATTGAGTGGATTCCCGGGAGTTGGATGAGCCATCAGCGCTGCGCTGGATGGCTGGGAGGAAAGGCTGAGTTCCTGTGGTCTGAAGGTGAGGGATGAGCATCGTGCTGCGCTGGATGGCTGATTGGTGTGTGAAGGTTTTGTGAAAGGGTTTGACAGGTGGGGATTTTTATGGTAGGATACACACTTGCGTAACAAAATTAACAAAATTGTAACAAATTAGTGAGCGAGGAGCGTGGCGAAGTGGATTGTGAATGTCTGCCTGAATGGGTGGGTGCTGCTGCGTGGTTTTCTGAGAGGAGTTTTATTGTTTATGTTTTATAAGAAATTTGCTGCTGTTGTTCTGAGCGTTGTTCTTGTGGGTGTGGTTCCTTCTGTTGTTTTTGCGGATGTGGATGATGTCAGTGCTGTGTCTGATGGGGATGTGGAGGAGCTTTCTATTGAGGATGATTCTCGGATGATGCGGATTCTATTTCTGCTTTTGCCAGCGCTCTGGCGGATAAGACGGTTTCTGAAGTTCAGGGGTATCAGGAGGCGAAGGCTGAGGCTGAGGTGATCGCACAGGAGAGGCTTGAGGCTGAAGCGGCTGCTGAGGT
>ENA-OQIR01000966-OQIR01000966.1-human-gut-metagenome-genome-assembly--contig:-NODE-966-length-10973-cov-2.918219_pt1 | contig 10973 bp, 15 predicted proteins | sample MGYA00242580_ERZ504745 | MGnify/ENA primary metagenome ERZ504745 (study PRJEB26092, sample SAMD00036214) | human gut metagenome | host: Homo sapiens | study: EMG produced TPA metagenomics assembly of... | reverse complement strand
GGCAAGCCGGCTGAAGGCCTCAAGCAGATCGTGCTGCATATCGGCAACGGCGCTTCCGCTTCCGCGGAGGTCTCCGGCAAGCCGGTCGAGACCTCCATGGGCTTGACCCGCTCGAAGGCCTCATGATGGGTGGCCGTACCGGCGATATCGATCCGGCCGTCGTCTTCCACCTGATCCGTAACGCCCACATGAATGTGGATGAGCTCGACGCTCTGTTCAACAAGCGTTCCGGCATGATGGGCATGACCGGCTTCGGCGATCTCCGTGAGGTTCACCGTCTGGTCGCCGAAGGCAACGAGGACGCCAAGCTGGCTCTCGACGTCTACGTGCACCGTATCGTCGGCTACATCGGCAACTACACCGCTCAGATGGGTGGCGTAGACGTGATTACCTTCACCGCAGGTGTTGGCGAGAACGATGACGTGGTCCGCAAGATGGTGTGCGACAAGCTCGCTCCGTTCGGCGTCAAGCTGGATGAAGAGAAGAACGCGACCCGTTCCAAGGAACCGCGCATCATCTCCACTCCGGACTCGAAGATCACCATCTGCGTCATTCCGACCAACGAGGAGCTGGCAATCGCCCGCAAGTCCGCGGCAATCGCAGAAGCAGGCGAAGACACTTACGGCAACGTCTTCTCCAAGTGATGCTGAGTCTCGCAGCATGCTGACTGACGGGACAGCGTAAAAGGGACCGCATGTCCATTGGTATCGGCATTGATACCGATGGACATGCGGTCTTTTTCGTCTGAATATTTCTTTCGCCGTTTCCGAGGTTCGTCGTCCATCAAACGGATTCCACCCATTCCAGACAACAGCGTTCCATGCCTGTTCATAATCCGCATAATGGGGGAGGGGCTGGTAGTACGATACGAGACGTTGTGACTATTACGCGCATACGTCGCATGTTAAGAGAAGCGGTTGGTTGTTGTGGTAAGACGTCGTTTTGTCGGTCTGAACGGTCTCAAAGGCATTGCCTTGATCGCAATAGTGTTGTATCACTGCGACCAGGGCGCATTGCGGGGCGGATTCCTAGGTGTTGACATATTCTTCACCATTTCCGGTTTCCTGATTTTCTCGTCGTTGCTGAACCATATTGATTCCGGTAAGGGAATAGGTTTCAAGGAATACTGCCTCAAGCGTCTGCGCAGAATATATCCGGCGTTGATTCTGATGGTTCCCGTCACCGTATCGTTGGCATGGTTTATCAACCAAGACATGTTGGTGGGCATTAAAAACCAGATAGTGACGGCCATGTTGGGCTGTTACAACTGGTATGCCATCGGCAGCGGCGACAGCTATTTCTCGCAGATGAATCCAGACATGTTCCGTCATCTGTGGTTCATGTCAGTGCTGATGCAGTTCTATCTGCTGGCTCCTCTGCTGATCTACCTGCTTCGGAAAATTCTGGTACGTTGGGTGCCGGTGGCGGTACTTGCTGGACTTGCCTTGTGCAGTGCGCTTTCCATGGGATTGCAGTATCACCCGGGAACAGATCCAACCAGAGTGTATTTCGGTTCGGATACGCATGCCATGGGACTTTGGCTAGGTGCCATGCTGGCATGGCTGCTGATGATCATACGGCGTAGCAACGGTCGTTCGGAAGAAACTGCGATCATGGAATGCGTTCGTCTGGTCTGGAGAAAGATTGGCCCTACGGCGGCTTTTGTGGCATTGCTGATTCTGTTATGGATGATGCATCACGTTGAGCAGGGGCCTGTTGCTTCCGTGGAGGGATTTTCGCGGCTTCGCTGCTTTCAGTGGTTCTGGTCGCCGGTTCCATTCCTTTCGGATCTTGGATGCAGGATCTGCTGGTGTTCAAACCATTTGATGTGGTCGGCCGGCATTCATACGGCATTTATCTGTGGCATTGGCCTTTGTGGTTGTTCACCAAGGCGATGTTTCCACAGTGGGGTGCGCGGCATTTGGGATGGATGCTGCTAATCACATTCGCTCTTACCGCATGTTGTACCGCCATGTCGTGGAAGTTGGTGGAACAGCCTGTTGCGCGAGGCGGATTCATCGCATGATTCGTCCTCTTCCGGAAAACGGCATGTGGGATGCTGCCAGATGCTGGATAACGATCGTAGTGGTGCTGAGCACATGCATGATGTCTGGGTACGCTGTGACTCATGCCCCGCAGCAGACCAGTGTGGAACGCGTATTGTCTGAAAACGCCCGAATACTGAAAGAACAGCAGAAACAGCAAGTGCGGCAGGAGAGCCATGCCGATATCAGCAGAAACGAGGCGCCCAAGCCCAGAAAGCCAATTCATACCATGCCTGATGGCGGGCAGATGGTCGCGTTCGGTGATTCGGTGATGTTGCTTCAGCCAAGGTCTACAGTCGGTGTTTCCCGGAATCACCGTCGATGCGGAGACCTCACGTTCGATGGTCAAGGCTTTGGGCTTGGTGAATCAGGCCAAAACCCAGCGGGGTGGATTGCGCCAGTGGGTGCTGGTCGGTCTTGCCACAAACTCCACGGTGACCGATGAACAGCTGAATGATTTGCTGAACAGTGTGGGACCGAATCATGTGCTGGTGCTGGTTAACGCGCATGCACCGGTATCGTGGGTTCCGGGAACGAACGACGCGTTGCAAAGGTTTGCGGACGCTCATGCCGACAATGTGGTGCTGGTAGATTGGGATACGGTGATTTCCGCACATCCTGACGAACTTGCAGGTGACGGTATTCATCCGGGAATGACGAATACCCTATATGCACAGGCCGTCAAAGACGCTATTGCCAATTGGATCAAGCGGGGGCACTGAAAGAAAAAACAGTCCTTTCCGCAAGACATCGATTATGAAAAATCCCCCTGACTCGTTTGAGCAGGGGGATTTCTCATGTCACTTTAACTGAATAGTCTCAGTTTTCCTGATGCTGCGGAGCCGACAGGAAATGCTCTTCACTCGGCAGCAACGCATTCAACAGCACAGCCACAACGAACGACACAGCGATGCAGTTGGATGCGAAGATGGACTGGAACAGCGACGGGAAGTTGACGAAAATGTCACCGACCTGCGTGAAACCGATGCCGATGGTGAGGCTCAACGCTGCAATGGTGATGTTGCGCTGCGTGTAGCCGGCCTCGGAAATCATCTGGAAGCCAGACAGGATGATGTTACCGAACATCATGATGGTGCAACCGCCAAGCACGGCCTGCGGCAGGGAATTGAACACTTCCGCCACGGCAGGAACGAAGCTTGCGATCACCAGAATCAGACCACCGGAAAGAATCACCTTACGGTTGACGACCTTGGTCATGGCGACCAAGCCGATATTCTGTGCGAACGACGTCAACGGAAGGCAGCCGAACAGACCGGAGACGGAGGAGATGAGACCGTCTCCTGCGATGGCGCCCGCAGTCTCCTTATCGGTAGGCTGACGGTCGAGACCAACCTTGGTGAGCGCCGCGGTATCGCCGAGCACCTCTACGGAAGACACGACGTACAGCAAGGCGAAGGAGATAATCGCACCCGGATCGAATTCAAGCTGGAAAGGCATGAAATGCGGCACGGACACGACCTGCAGATTCGAGAATCCAGAGAAATCAACCTTGCCCATGAAAATCGCGACAATATAGCCGACAACCAAGCCGAACAGCACGGAAAGCTGCTTGGCGGTACCCTTCATCAGCAGCTGGAAAGCCAGGCAGGCGACCAGCGAAATCAGACCGAGCGTGAGATTCTGCCAGCTTCCGAAATCCTTAGCACCGGAACCGCCGCCGAAACTGGTGGCACCAACGGAAAGCAGTGAAAAGCCAATCGACGTAACCACGATCGCGGATACGATCGGCGGCACGAAGCGACGCCAATACTTGGCGGTCAAACCAAGCACTACCTCCAACAGACCGCCAAGCACGACCGCGCCGGCAACCGCGCCATAGCCTTGATTCTGGGAGATCGACATGGCGGCGGCCACATATGTGAAGGAAATGCCCGTGACCATTGGCAGTCGGGAGCCGATCAGCCACACGCCGTACAGCTGCAGGCAGGTGCCAGACCTGCCACCAGCAGACCGGCCTGAATGATCGTGGCAGACTGTTCGGCACTCATGTTGGCGGCGGAAGCCACTAGGAAAATCGGAGCCAGATTGGCCACGAACATCGCCATGACATGCTGCAGACCGAACGGGATGCCCTTCCAGAACGAAACAGGTGCGTCCAAGCTGCTTAGCGCTTCAAAGGAAACGCCCTTCTTTTTGTTCGTATTGTCTTTCTTCTCTTCGCTCACAATGAATCCTCTCTTATTCATACTGTGATGAGCAACAGGTTGTAATGGTTTCTGATGCGCGTCCGTGAGATGCGACAATCAGGAGCGGAACTCGATGGTACCGGTTTCCGGATCCATCGACTCCACGATTGCCAGGGAATCAACGTCGTAGCCCGCTGCACGCAGCTCATCGCCGCCGCCCTGGAAACCCTTTTCCACCGCGATGCCGATGCCTTCGACCGTTGCTCCGGCATCATGGCACAGATCGATCAGGCCTTCAGAGCCTTGCCGTTGGCCAGGAAGTCATCAAGCAGCAGCACATGGTCGCCTTCGTTGAGATACCTCTTGGACACGATGACGGGGAATTCTTTCTGCTTGGTGAAGGAGTAGACGGTGGTGGTGTACTGGTCGCCATCGAGATTGATGGACTGCGCCTTCTTGGCGAACACCACAGGTGCATTGCCGAAATGACGCGCGGCAACACAGGCGATACCAATGCCGGAAGCTTCAATGGTCAGGATCTTATTGATGGTCTTACCGGCAAAATGCTCCGCCCAAGCGGCACCCATGTGGTCGAACAATTCGACATCGCACTGATGGTTAAGGAAAGCGTCCACTTTCAGCACATTACCCGGCTTGACGGTACCCTGCAGGCGAATGCGCTCTTCGAGCTCCTTCATGAATCCCCTTAGATTGTTGGCCGCATAAGGCGGCGTTGATGTTGACATACGGTGAACCGCATATAAACGTTCAGCATACGCGCGTCAATTGACCATGCGAGTGTTGCGCTGACCTGCATGTGTGATAGACATGAATTTCGCAGTAATCGACTTCGAATCTTCATGGAAAGAGGAACCGGTGGAGCAGAATATGGGGCCAAGCCTGTGCGATCCGCAAAGTCTGATCAAGGACCTCAATCCGCAACAGATGGAAGCGGTGAAGTACTACGGTCAGGCCCTGCTTATCGGAGCAGGCGCCGGATCCGGTAAGACCCGCGTGCTTACCAGACGCATCGCATGGCTGCTGGCACACGGTTTTTGGGCGAGCAGCATTCTCGCCATCACCTTCACGAACAAGGCCGCAGCGGAAATGCGTGAACGTCTTGCTGCCCTCGTAGGGCCTGAAGCCGAACATATGTGGATCTCCACTTTCCATTCCGCGTGCGTGCGTATCCTCCGACGAGACGGCAAGGAAATCGGCCTTACCTCAGGATTCTCCATTTATGACACGGCTGATTGCGAACGTTTGGTCAAGCTCATCAGCGGCGATTTGAACATCGATACGAAGCGGTATACGCCGCGCATGCTGCTCGGCAAAATCTCCGACTGCAAGAATTCATTGACTTCATGGCAGGACCAGTTGAAAAGCGTGAACTGCGACTACAAGCCAGGCCAGCGCGGATATCAGGTTTCGGCCGGCGACGTCGATGAGCTGGTCGCCGTGGTGTATGCGGAGTACCAGCGCCGTCTGGCCATGGCGAATGCCGTGGATTTTGACGATCTGATCATGCGCACCGTCGAATTGTTCCAGCGTTGCCCACAGGTAAGCGAATACTATCGGCATAAGTTCCGTTATATTTTCGTGGACGAGTATCAGGACACCAACCATGCGCAATATGTGCTCGTACGCGAGCTTTCCGGCATTGACTCGGGAGAAGAGCCCGATCAACATATGCGTGGCGCGGGCCGTGTCGGACCATCTTGGATTACGGTGGTAGGCGATTCCGACCAGTCGATTTACGCGTTCCGAGGTGCGGACATTCGCAATATTCAGGATTTCGAGCAAGATTTCCCTAACGCGAAAACCATCATGCTCGAACAGAATTATCGTTCGACGCAGACCATTCTCGACGCCGCCAATGCGGTGATTGCAAGAAATGAAAATCGCAAGCCGAAAAAACTGTGGACGGCACTTGGCGAAGGCGACAAGATCGTCGGATACGCGGCCGACAACGCACAACAGGAAGCAGGATGGATCGCCAACGAAATCGCGCAAATCCACGAAGAGGAAGGTGTTGCATACCGCGACATCGCCATCATGTACCGTGCCAACGCGCAATCACGTTCGCTTGAAGAGGCCATGATCAACGCCAATCTTCCATATCAGCTGGTCGGTGGCACCAAATTCTACGAGCGTAGGGAAATCAAGGATGCGCTCGCATATCTGCAGGCCATTGTGAATCCCGCGGACAATGTGAACGTCCGCCGTATTCTCAACGTGCCGAAGCGTGGATTGGGCGTCGTGCCGAAGGCCTCATTGCCTCGTATGCGGATGCTCACGACACTACGTTCTTTGGTGCGATTGAGCATATGGAGCAGATTGAAGGTATGTCCGCGCGTACGTCGAAGCCGTTGGGTGTGTTCCGCGACATGATGCATGGGCTTGCGGATTTCGCGAAGGAACATGATACGAAACCATCCGAAGTGGTTGCCGAAGTGCTTTCCAAGAGTGGGATTTTGGAGGAGTTGCAGCGTTCCGAGGACCCGCAGGACGCTTCCCGCGTCGACAATCTTTCCCAGCTGCAGTCGGTGGCTGCGGAATTCGAGCAGAACACGCCTGATGCCACGTTGGCGGGATTCTTGGAAACCACGGCTTTGGTGGCCGATTCCGACCAGTTGCCGGGGGAGAACGAGGACTCCGGCAAAGTGACGATGATGACCCTGCATACGGCTAAGGGTCTGGAATATCCGTACGTGTTCCTGACCGGCATGGAGCAGGGAACATTCCCGCACCAGCGGGCCATGGAGGACACCAGCGAGCTTGCAGAGGAGCGTCGCCTTGCCTATGTGGGCATCACCCGCGCGAAGCGTCGCCTGTATGTGACGCGTGCGGCCGTGCGCGCGCAATGGGGGCAAGCCAACGATATGATGCCCAGCCAGTTCCTTGATGAGATTCCCGACAAGCTGATCGATTGGAAAAGACGTGAGGCCGGAGTCGAACGCATGCGTGCCAGCTGGCGGAATGATGACGATGAGTTCGGCGGCTGGGACGATGACGACGATTTCGGATCAGTGACGTTCGGTGGTTCCTCATATGGAAAGACGAGTTACGGTGGTTCCCCATATGGTTCCAGCACGTATGGATCGCGGTCCTCGTATGGGTCGTCTTCGTATGGGTCGGGCGTGCGCAATACGGTGGCTCGTCCACGCGCGGCGCATCATCCTCACACGGCTCCAGCTCGCGGCGTTCGTATGCAGGATCGGGATCGAGCTCCTCATACGGTTCTTCATACAGCTCCGTCAAGTCCAGCGGAAAATCCGGCAAGGTCACTACTAGGCGTGTCAAGCCGAAAACCAAACCCGTGGACCTGACCAAATCCTCACAGGCAAGCCAAACCGACAATCGGAGCGGCTGAGCATCTCGGACGTGCATGTCGGAGACAGGATCACGCATGACCATTTCGGCATGGGCACGGTCATCGAAACACAGGACAAAGGCGCGAATTCGGTCATTACCGTTGATTTCGGCAACGGTGAGGTCAAACGTCTGCTGCTGCGTATTGCACCCATTGAAATGCTGTGATGAAGCCGGAAAGCGGACGAAGCCTTTCCTCATAGCACGAAGTTGAAGAAAAAACAAGGCTTTCTTTTTCAAAAGGACCCTGCGATAATCGGCGATGTTGTCTTTTTTGAGAGGAAGATCATGAATAAGAAACTGTATGCCGGTATTTCGCAGATTCTGCTTGGTGCTTTGGTGGCCGTCGCGCCACAGACCTTCGCCCACGTGTGCGCGGTCAAAGAAATGCCGATGGCATGCCATTACACGGCTCAGGCTGCGCTCGGCATCGGCATTGTGATTGCGGTGCTTGGCGTCGCAGGGCTGTTCGTTTCCGATCAGACCCGTGCCGGCCTTGACATTGCCAATGCCGTGCTTGGCGTGCTGACCATCACTGTGCCGACCGTGCTTATCGGCGTGTGCAAGGGTGCCATGATGCACTGCCATATGGTCACCTTGCCGACGCTGATAGTGCTTGGCGTGCTGTTGGCCGTGCTCGCGGCAATCGCTGCGTATCTTGATCTCAAGCCGGCAAAGCGCGCCTGATCCTACGATGCCGAATCACATCACCCTCGCCGGTTTGCCGCTGGTCAACCTCAAGCGCAAACGTTCCGCACGGCAGCGCTTGCCATCGTCGTCACCATGCTTACCGTGGCCTTTTATGGAGGTTCGCTGCTGTCCATGAACCTCGAAGCTGGTTTGAACAGCATGCAGGAACGTATGGGCGCCGATCTTATGGTCACGCCGCAAAACACCAAGAACGAGGCCGAGGCGTTGCTGACCAATGGATCAGCAAGCACGTTCTACTTCACCAAAGACATCACCGATGAAGTGGCGAAAGCGACGGCATCGACGAAATCACGGAACAAACCTATATCTCATCGCTGGCCGCCGCATGCTGCGACGAAAAAGTGCAGATCATCGGATTCAATCCCGATACCGACTTCGTAATCACCCTTGGATCGCATCGCAGTTCGACGGCACGCTCCAGCGCGGTCAGATCGTTGCCGGAGCCAGCATCAGCGTGTCGGGCGATAACACGGTCAAACTGTACGGGCACGAATTCCCAGTGGCGGCGCAACTTGCCAACACGGGTACGTCACTCGACAATTCCGTATTCGTGAACATGCAGACCGTTCCCGACGTGGTCGCTATTCCGCCAAGGTGGGTCATGCCGCCATTCCGGAAGAATACGCCGACAAAGCCGTTTCCGCAGTGCTCATCAAGGTCAAAGACGGTTATTCCGCTCAGCAGGTCGCTTCGAACATCACCAAAACGACCGGAATCAAAAGCCTCGGATACGTGTATCCGGGCGGTATTACGGCTACCACGAAATCCAATCTGAACGTGATTATTCGCTACGTGACCCTTTTCGTCGCGGTGTTCTGGATTATGGGTCTGATTGTGCTGCTTGCGGTGTTCTCGTCCGCCATGAACGAACGTAAGCGTGAATTCGCCGCGTATCGCATTCTTGGCGCCAATCGTTCCACTTTGGTCGGCATCATTGTGAAGGAATCGGCATGATTGGAGCTTTGGGCGGAGTCGTTGGCATTGCGGTCGCATCGCTTGCGATTTTCCCGTTCAGCACGCTTATCGGACAGCAGTTGCAGTTGCCGTATCTGCAAACCAACATATGGAATGTGTTGGCATTGATCGCAGTGAGTTTCGTGTTCGCAGTGCTTACCGGACTACTCGCCTCCGCGGCGACGGCGGTGAAACTCTCCGCTCCCGAAACCTATCTGACTTTGAGAGAAGGTGAATGATGACGGAAAACACGGTTCTCGAAGTAAAAGAGCTCACTCGCGAGTTCACACGTCGCGGCAAACCGTTCGCGGCTGTGGATCATGTCGATTTCACCTTAAGTCAAGGCGAATTCGTAGCGATCGTCGGACGTTCCGGCAATGGTAAAAGCACATTGCTGAATCTTATAACCGGCCTGCTCAAACCCACGTCCGGATCCATCGATTTGGACGGTAACGACGTGACGCGGCTGAATGACAGGCAAATGTCGATCGTGCGCAATCGCACCATCGGTTTCGTCACGCAAAGCCAGACGCTGCTGCAGAATCTTACGGCACTTGACAATGTGATTCTTCCTTCCGTACTGCAGAACGGCAAAACAGAGCAGTGCGATACCCGGATGCTTGCAGATCCTCACTATTTACAAGTGACGGAAGAGAACGCTTCTGATTCGTCTTCCGAACAGACGGTCGATGACGGACTCCCGGATGTCATTGCGGCAGTTCCGGCGGCAAAAGCGCAAAACAATCTCGTTCAGGATCATGCCGTGGAACGTGCGCACGCGTTGTTGCGCCGGCTACAGGTCGATGACTTGGCGGAATGCTATCCGAAAGAACTTTCCGGTGGCGAAATGAGACGTGTCAGCATAGCACGAGCTTTGATGAACGGTCCGAAACTATTGATTGCCGATGAGCCCACCGGCGATTTGGACGCCGAAAGCACCGCCATCGTTATGAGGCTACTGCAGAAAGTTGCCAAAGACGGTACGGCCGTACTCATGGTCACCCATGATCCGGACGCACTCGCATACGTGGATCGAACTTACCGCATGGACAGGGGCGTACTGGTCGAAGCATAGCGTCGCAATGGCGGCGTGACATGCCGAAGAGGGCGGAACGGCAAGCTCGTCCCGCCCTCATGTGTATTATTAACGATTGGTGTGCGCCCACAAGGGAACATGCCGTCTGGAGTCTTAGCCCATCAGTGGGTCGGCGGCCGATACGAGCTGTACTACGGCACGTGTTCAAGCCGTTCGTGTTCTGCACGAAGAAGCACTGGAGAGGCTGGCTCAGCGCATATCGGGAAACCGGTTTGCGTTCCGTTCAGACAACGACAGAACAAACAAAGGATTAAACCAATGACGAACGTTCAGCGTTCTCGCCGCCAGGTGCGTCTTTCCCGCGCCCTCGGCATCGCACTGACCCTAAGCTCAGCGCATTTTCGAAAAGCGTCCGTATGCTCCGGGTGAGCACGGTCGCACCCGCCGTCGCACTGAGTCCGATTACGCAGTGCGTCTGCGCGAAAAGCAGCGTCTTCGCGCTACAGTATGGCATCTCCGAGAAGCAGCTTCGCGCCGCTTACGAGAAGGGCACCCACACCGCCGGCCAGACCGGTAACGCCATGCTGACCGACCTCGAGACCCGTCTTGACGCTCTGGTTCTGCGTGCAGGCTTCGCCCGCACCACCGCCCAGGCTCGTCAGTTCGTGGTCCACCGCCACATCCTCGTTGACGGCAACATCGTCGACC
>ENA-OQIR01000965-OQIR01000965.1-human-gut-metagenome-genome-assembly--contig:-NODE-965-length-10978-cov-1.771634_pt1 | contig 10978 bp, 10 predicted proteins | sample MGYA00242580_ERZ504745 | MGnify/ENA primary metagenome ERZ504745 (study PRJEB26092, sample SAMD00036214) | human gut metagenome | host: Homo sapiens | study: EMG produced TPA metagenomics assembly of... | reverse complement strand
GGCGTGCGGGTCAGCCAGCGTGAGGGCCCAGGCGGCGCGCCAATAGCAGGCTGTGGACGCAGATGAAGGCGGATATTACTGGAAAGGAAATCCTGGTTCCCGGTTCGGATGACCGCGGGAGCGCTGGGAGCCGCTATTTTAGCTGGCGTAGGCGCGGGGCTTTACCAAAGCTTTGAGGAGGCGGTAAGCCGTACTGTGACGATTCGCCGGTCTCATAAGCCTGCCGAGGAAAACCGTCCAATCTATGAGGAAGCCTACCGGCAATACCGGTACCTGTATGAAAACCTGAAGCCTATGATGAGCGATAAGGAGGAACAATAAATGAAAGCAGCAGTTTTGTAATGGCAACGAAGATCTCAGATATGATGATTATCCCACTCCTGAGGTAACGCTGGTACGGTCAAGGTGAAAGTCGGGGCTACCGGAATCTGCGGTTCCGATGTGCCTCGGGTGCTTCACCATGGAGCCCATTTCTATCCCGTTGTGCTGGGCCACGAGTTTTCCGGCGATGTAGTAGAGGTGGGGGAAGGCGTAACCAAGCTTAAGGTGGGAGATACCGTGTCCGGAGCGCCCCTTCTGCCGTGTATGAAATGCGATGACTGCCAGAATGGAAACTTTTCTCTGTGCAAGCACTACAGCTTTATCGGCTCCCGGGAGCAGGGAAGCTTTGCGGAATATGTTGTGCTGCCGGAACAAAACGCGGTAAAATACGACAGCTCCATCCCCTATGAGCAGGCGCTATGTTCGAGCCGTCTACCGTAGCCTTGCACGGCTTGCTCTGCAATGACTATCAGGGCGGCGGTAATGTGGCGATCCTGGGCGGCGGAACCATCGGCCTGTTTACCGCTCAGTGGGCAAAGATTTTCGGCGCCAAGCAGGTGGTGGTTTTTGATATTTTGGATTCCCGTTTGGATCTGGCCAAACGTTTGGGCGCCGACGCGGTGATCAATTCTAAGGAGGAAGGCTATCAAAAACAGGCCTTGGAGCTGACGGAGGGCAAGGGCTTTGATTATGTTTTTGAGACCGCGGGAACCCAGTGACAATGCAGATGGGCTTTGAGCTGGCGGGCAATAAGGCTAAGGTTTGCTTTATCGGCACGCCTCATGTGGATATGACCTTTACGCCGAAGCTCTGGGAAAACATGAACCGGAAGGAGTTTAAGCTTACCGGCTCTTGGATGAGCTATTCTTCCCCGTTCCCAGGAAAGGAATGGGAGCTGACTGCTCATTATTTCGCTACAGGCCAGCTGAAGTTCGACCGGGAGCTGACCTATAAAACATTTCCTATGAGCCGGGCCCAAGAGGCTTTTGCGCTTTATAAAATTCCCGGCGAGGTAAAGGGAAAAATTATGCTGGTAAATGAGTGAGGCGGTTTCTATGATCACAACAGTAACGCTGAATACCTCGGTGGATAAGTTGTACCTAGTGGAAAAGCTGGAGGATTACACCGTAATGCGGGTAAAAAAGGTAAGCAACACAGCGGGCGGCAAGGGCCTGAATGTATCTAAGGTAGCTTATCTGCTGGGAGAAAAGGTATCTGCTCGGCTTTGCCGGCGGGTTTAATGGAAGCTATGTGTCCAGCCTGCTGGAAGCGCAGGGAATCCGGGCTGGATTTACCCGTATTCAGGCGGAAACCCGTTCCTGTATCAATATCCGGGAGCTTTCAACAGGAAGGCATACGGAATTTTTAGAGCCGGGAGCACCGGTCACCCATGCGGAATGTGATGAGTTCTTGAGCGGATACCGAGAGACTTTGCCAAATTCCCAGGTAGTAACAATTTCCGGCAGCGTTCCTGCCGGCGTGGAAGTGGATTTTTACGGAAAATTGGTTTCCTTGGCGAAACAGGGGGGGATTCCAGTAATTGTGGATACCAGCGGAGCTTTGCTGGCGGAGACCGTAAAGGCAAAGCCCACGATGATTAAGCCGAACACGGATGAGATTGGACAGCTTTTGGAAGAAGAGTTCAATCCCGGCAGGAGGTCATCGACGCCGCTTGGGAGCTGCACCAATCCGGGATTCCTTATGTGGTGGTGTCCTTAGGAAAGGATGGCTCGGTTATGGCCTGCGAAGAAGGAATCTTCCAGGGGATCACCCCGGACATTCCAGTAGTGAATACCGTGGGCTGCGGTGACAGCATGGTAGCTGGGTTTGCGGCAGCTATGGCACGGAGAAAGGGGCCAGAGGAAATGCTGCGTTTGGCGACGGCGGTTTCCACCGCGAACGCTTTGACAATGCAGACAGGACATTTTGAACAGGAAGATCTTGACCGGGTTCTTCCCTTGACGGCAGTTAAGAAAATAAAATAGCGGGAAGATACGGGGCAGGAACGATAAAAGCGGCCTAAAGAGCGGAGAAACCTAGAATAATCAGAGGCTTCGCCGGCGGTTTCCTGAAATGGATAAAAATTGGCTTAACCAAGATTGGGGGAAAACGCCTTGATAGGACAGCTTGAATCAGCTTCTGTTAGAGAAGATCAAAATAAGGCTGAATGCGGAAAGCAAGAGATGACCGTATCTAAATTTAGTAAAAGCAAAGCAAAGTTAGAAGAAATAAAACAGATAGGAGAGAAGAGGATGAGCAAATTCATTGATCCGGCGAAGGTGCCGAAGCGCAGGCTGTATACGGGAGAGGAAATCCCATGTATCGGAATGGGGACCTTTGGTTCCGACCGTTTTAGCGCAGAGGAAATTTCGAACGCGGTTTACGGGGCGGTCCAGTGCGGCTACCGGCTGTTTGACTGCGCGTCGGTGTATCAGAACGAGGACCAGATCGGGGAGGTGTTTGAAAAAGCGTTTCGGAAAGGTCTGGTGAAAAGGGAAGAGCTTCACATCACGTCAAAGGTGTGGAACGATATGCACGGAAAGGGAGACGTTCTGCTTTCTCTGGCGAAGACCTTAAAGGACTTAAAGCTGGATTATGTGGATACTTATTTTCTCCATTGGCCATTTCCGAATTATCACGCGCCGGGGTGTGACGGAGACGCCCGGAACCCGGATTCGAGGCCGTTTTCCGTAGAGGAGTTTATGGCGACCTGGAGGCAGCTGGAGCGGATTCAAAAGATGGGGCTGGCGAGGAATATCGGCATGTCCAACATGACGGTAGCGAAGCTGGAAGCGGTGCTGCCGCTGTGCGAGATCAAGCCGGTTCTTATCGAGATGGAGCTGCATCCGTGCTTCCAGCAGCAGGAGCTGTTTGATTACTGCGTAGGACAGGGCATCCAGCCAATCGGTTTCTGTCCCATTGGTTCCCCGACAAGGCCTGAACGGGATAAGACGGCGGAGGACGTGGCGGATATTCAGGTGCCCGAGGTGGTAGAGATCGCGAAGGCTCACAACGTCCACCCGGCGGTAATCTGTCTGAAATGGGCGGTTCAGAGAGGGCAGATTCCGATTCCGTTCTCCATTTATGAGAACGAGTATGTAAGCAACCTGCGCTGCACAGTGGAGGATCCTCTGACGGAGAAAGAGATGGAGGTTATGAAAACTGTGGACCGCAACTGCCGTCTGGTCAAGGGGCAGGTATTCCTCTGGGAAGGCGCCAAGGGCTGGGAAGACCTCTGGGATTTGGACGGCACGATTACAAAGTGAAGGGATTTTTAGTAGTGTTATAGACTGCAACAGAGCGCTTTTTGCAGTTTCACTATGGGCCCATTAGGAAACCTATAATTATGCGGCGCAAAAAAATTGGCGCCGGTACAGATGACCCTGTTTTACAAGTGATATCCATTTTTGTGCTGTCAGCTGGCGCGTAATAGGAAAGCCGGCTGACAGCTGTTTTTATTTTTTACTGATCAAGACTGCTTTTTGGCGCTGACTCTTCCTATTCCGCATAATAGCAGGAACGATAGGCGTCAGTTAGGTAATCCGTGAGCCCCAGCCTTGTTTAAAGAAATTTTAGAATCACAGATGTTGAAAATAGTTTGTCGGAGCGGCCGAGTTTATAAGTTTGCTTCTCCGATTTTTTTATTGTGCAATACCTGGCGATAGGGAGATATGCTTATGCTTTACAAGCTGCTCTTATGAAATATAAAAGTCAGTTTTTTTATAAAATCTAAAAAAAATAAAGGTGCTTTTTTCGCTTTTTTAGTTGAAGTTTTTTCTAGCTTTCGGTATACTAGTCCCATATCTATTTTAATTGCGGAGGGGAATTTAAGTGAAGAAGGGAAATCCTTGGGCTCTGCTGCCTATTCTTTGTTTTCTAGTTGTGTTTATCGGTATGGGAGTCTGGCTTAATGATTTTTACGCTATGCCGGCAATCGTAGGATTTCTAATCGCCCTAGGGGTGGCTTTTTGTCAGAACAGAAAACGCTCCTTTTCGGAAAAAATGGAGGATGTCACTCATAGTATGGGGGATTCCAATGTGATGATTATGTGTCTGGTCTTTGTAATGGCTGGGGGATTTTCCGGCGCAGTACAGGCTGCCGGAGGCGTAGACAGCACAGTAAACTTTTCACTCTCCATTTTACCGCCTTCTGTTGCGGTAGCCGGCTTATTTATTATTGGATGTTTTATTTCTACCGCAATGGGCACCTCGGTGGGCACCATTGCGGCCTTGGCTCCGATCGCAGTGGGAATTAGTGATAAAACCGGAATCGCGGGAGCGTTGTGCATCGGTGCCGTGGTTTCAGGCGCAATGTTTGGAGATAATCTTTCGATGATTTCAGATACCACGATTGCGGCCACTAGAACTCAGGGCTGTGAGATGAAGGATAAATTCCGCGAGAATTTCAAAATCGTGCTTCCCGCGGCAGTAATATCCTTGGTTTTATTTTTAATACTTGCCAGCGGCGGCGACTATACGTTTACAGGGGATCGTTCCTATAATCTTTTTAAAATCCTTCCTTACCTGGTGGTTTTGATTGGGGCGCTGCTGGGAATGAACGTCTTTGTGGTTCTGGCGCTTGGAATTGTTTTATCCCTTGTAGTCGGAGTAGCTACAGGTGCGTTTGCTTGGACGGATATGTTCCGCGTGGTATTTGAAGGGACCTGATGGAGCCGGCGGCATCAAGAATATGTACGATATCACAGTGATTTCAATTGTAGTGGCAGGCATTATCGGACCTGGTAAAGGCAAACGGTGGAATTGATTCATTTTAAACGGCATTAAGAAGCGGGTGAAAACTCCCAAAGGAGCGCAGCTGGGAATTGCCGCTTTAAGCTCATTAGTGGATATTTCCACGGCTAACAATACGGTTGCTATTGTAATGGCAGGGCCGATTGCGAAGGACATTTCAAATGAATTTTCTATTTCGCCTAAACGTACGGCGGCTATCCTGGATATTTTTACCTCCGTGTGGCAGGGAATTATCCCCTATGGCGCCAGATTTTATATGCGTGCGCAGGTGCGGCCGCGGTGGGTATGACCCTGTCGCCAGTGGAATTGTTTCCTTACTTGTTTTATCCGATTTTAATGGGAATCAGTGCGGTAGTGTTTATCCTGTTTTTTGGGAATCGTAAAAAAAGTAAAAATTAGAGTCCGCAGCGGCAAATAAAAAATGGAGATGACACTGTCATCTCCATTTTTTTATTTGTTTTTTTATCTTTTTTGATGTATTTAGGCACAAATAGTCTTTTTAACTTTAACAGATAATCCAATTAAAGCGAAAAAGCGCTTGTTTTATGTCGAAAAGATAAAAATGGCTTAATACCGGGCTTTTTTAGACTTTTTTAGATGCAAAAAATTGTAAGGGAAAATATATTAATATCAGTAAGTAAACAATATTTAATTAAACATTGTTTACTAAAGCAAGAAAGAAACTATTTTTGAAATTATTATTGACAAATAAATAATAAAATTGTATACTAATACCAAGCTTAAAGGAGCTTTTACAAAAAAGCTTTTTAACTTTTTGAAAAACTAGTCAAATTTAGTAAATGTATCTGGCGAAGATAAAAAAATCTTTTTTTAATTTAAAAAGTAATTACTAGATTATTACATTTAATTTTTGTTTAAACTGAATTTTACATCGGGATTTAATTACCTTTTATTAAACGATACAAATAAAAATTATGCAAATTACTATTATTTATTTCGATAAATAAAAATAGTTAAAATTGAATAAAATAATGGAGTTAAGAAATTAAGGATTATACCAGTGGGGTTTAGAAGGAAATTATGCTTAAGAAAGCGTTTTAAATTGAAATTTTGTTTAGTTTGTGAATGTATACTTTTGTGGACGAGTTTATTTAGGCAAAAAGGAAGCGTTATTTTGCCTAAATAGCAAAATAACGCTTCCTTAATCAGGGATTGCCTTTTATCTTTAAAAGTATAGATTTCACAATAGAGTTCTCAAGACTAATGGGTATCTTATGAGCAACTTTGGTAAAAATGTTTGTGATGGTTTTCTTTCTGCTTATCAGCATGCGTGGTGAAGACGTTCGCTGAAAAACGAATGGGAAATCAAAAACATTTTGGTATAGTCAATTAATTCAGAAAACAGGAGGAGAAGTTATGTTTAAGAAATTATTGGCTGGCTTACTTGCTGCTTCCTTAGTGCTGTCTTTAGCAAGCTGTAATAACGGCGGCGGAGAGACTTCCAGCACCGAGTCTACCGGCGGCGATTCTTCTGCCGCTGAATCTACCGGCGGCAATGAAGGCGGAGACGGAGAGTATTCCGGCACCTTGACCATCTGGAAGGTGATCCCACCAGAGCTGTTTGCGGCGACGCTTACAAGGCTTACTTCGCTGAGAAATATCCGAATCTGGAAATCAAGATGGAGACTAAGACTGAGGATACCTATCAAAGCGCATTGTCGTCTGCTTTCGGCGCCAACCAGGGTCCCGATGTATTCTGGAACTGGGGCACCAAGAATGGTATCCTGGAGAGCATAGTTGCTGAAGATTATGTAATGCCTTTGACTGACATCGCTGATATGTCCTTGTTCGAGAAGGACGGCGAGAAGACCATGATCAGTAATATCTGCTATGTGGATGATACACTGTATGGTGTTCCTACCGCTGCTATCGATACCCGTACGATTTACTACAATAAGGATATCTTTGAACAGCATGGCTATAAGCCCAGCACTAGCCTTGCTGATTTTGAAGCCATGTGCGATCAGATGCTGGCTGACGGTATCATTCCGTTGACTGTTGCCGCTACCGAGTTTTCTTCTCTGTTCCATGTCTATGACTTTATTCTCTGTGCTGTAGAAGGCGGCCCGCAGTTTGTTAAGGACACGGAGGCCGGTACCGCGAAGATGAATGATCCAGAGGCGTGGCTGCTCTTGAAAGTATATGTCCTGGAAAGACAAGGGTTACTTCTCCACTGCTTCTACCGGCAACGATGCTTCTGCCGCTGTTCTGGAGTTTGCTCAGGGCGGCACCGCGATGATCATCTGCGGCTCTTGGCTGCTGTCCAACGTCAAGAGCGCAACGAAAGCTTGAACTTTGACGTTTACAAGCTGGCTAACGAGGAAGACAATAAGACTTACTCTTGTGTAACCGCTAACGGTGCTTACAGCATTGCCGCTAATACTCAGAACCTTGACAATGCCAAGATGTTCATCAACTGGATGTGCACCGCTGAAGCTCAGAAGACCTGGATGGATGCCATGAACTCTGTACCTGGTATTCCTGAGGTTGAGGCTGCCGATCCGATCGCTACTGAAATCGGTACTTCCGATGAGCAGATTTCCGGTTACTATGAGCTGCTGTCCGGTACCGCAGAAAATGGTACTCCGAATAAAGTCTACGAGGAGAACTGGGTGCCGCTGTGGAACGGCCAGATTACTGTGCAGCAGTTTGTGGATGCTGTTTCCGAGCAGCAGGATGCTGTTAAATAATTGATAGTTATCTTATTTGGTTGAATGTATTGTGGCGGGCAGGGGCTTCACCCCCCTGTCCGTGATTCATATTAGGGATGCGGCTGATTAAAAACACCGTGTCGCCAAAAAGGAGAATGGTTCTATGAAGAAGTCAAAGCCTTATATCTGGTATATGTTACCCGGCTTGATTTTTTATTCGGCGTTCATGATTTTGCCGATCTTTTTGACTGCTTTAATCAGCTTAACTGGGTTTAACGGCGTTAACTGGAATACGCTGACCTGGGTGGGCGGAGACAACTATATGAGATTGTTTACCGATCCTAACAACTCTGCCACTTATTGGAATGCTTTGCTTAACAATTTGAAGTTTATCGCGGTTGAATATGTTATTATTATTCCTATTCAGCTGCTTGTATCTTATGCGTTTTACCGCAAAATTCACTTCCACAAATTTCTGGAAGGCGTTTTCTTCCTGCCCTATGTGTTCAGTGCCGCAGTTATCGGCTTTTTCAGCACAATCGTTTTCAACGAGAGTTTTGGCTTGATTAATAAGGCGCTAATCGCAATGGGTGTTTCAAGAATGAACTTACCGGTGTTCTATGCGGATACCAGCCATGCTTTCGCTTTAATGATGGGAACCGGTATTTGGTACAGCTCTGTTATCGGTATGATGATTCTTCTCTCCAATATGAAAAATATTCCTGCGGATGTTATGGAAGCGGCTACCGTGGACGGCGCCAATGAGTGGAAGAAGTTCATTCACATTATTTTACCTGACCTCGGACCTGGTATGATTAATATTATCGTACTGGATGCTATTTGGGGAATCACTACTTTCGATCTGCCCTATATTTTAGGCGGCCCTTATGGCTTAGGCGGCTCAATCGACTTTGTAAACATGATGTTCTACCGTACTGCGTTCGGCAGTGGTGCTGTAAGTACTGTACAAACAGATTACGGCTTGGCCGCGGCAATCGGTACTACTACTTTTGTGGTTATCTTAATTTTGACTGGTATTTTGCAGTCCGGCTTAAGAAGAGTAAAAGTGTGGAACGAGTAAAAGCGGATTGATGACTGACCCGAAACTGAAAACCGAGGTGTTACTATGAAAAAGAAGATTGGGAGGACCAGTTGGATTCCGACATTTTATTTCTGATCTATGGTTTGATCGTTTTCATCCTGCTTTATGTAACGATCGTGTCCTCTTTTAAGAGCAAGACTGAAATTACCACCAATATGTTCGGCTTGCCTCAGCAATGGAGGATTGAAAACTATGTTAGAGTTATTAAAGACGAGCATTTCCTTACTTACATGCTTAACAGCCTGATCCTGTTGGTAGGTTCTGTCATTGGGTTGCTGATCGTATCATCTCTCTTGGCCTATGGACAATCCCGCTATCAATTTAAAGGCAAGGCGTTTTTAGAAACCTTTATTTTGTTCGGTATGATGTTTCCGATCCAGCTGGGCGTTTTGGTCAACTATCAGGTTATCAACGCTATGGGCTTGATCAGCACTCTGTTTGGCCTGATGCTGGTTTATATTGGAAATATGTCCCTGGCATGTTTTCTGTTCATGAAGTTCTTTAAGCAGCTTCCTGGCGAGCTTTCTGAAAGCGCTAAGATTGACGGGGCCAATGAGTTCCAGATTTTCTATAAAATCATGATGCCCTTATGTAAGCCTGTAATCGGCACTGTGACCCTGGTTTGCGGCTTGCAGATTTTCAACGACTTCTATATGCCTTTGATTTTCCTGTATGGCGATTCCAGAACCGCACCGGTTATTATCCAGACTTATGTGCAGAACTTCCTGCTGTTTATTGATGTTCTGTTCCCAATGGTAGTGATCAATATTATTCCGATTTTGATTCTGTTCCTTGTGGCGCAGAAGCAGTTAGTAGAAGGCTTAACTGCCGGCGCTGTCAAGAGCTAAATCTTGGAATTTGATGATTGATTTTAGTTTTGGATATCCCTTCGTCATTTGACTGGATTATATAGCGTTTGCCCAGAAAGCAGGGCGGATAAACTGCTTTTGCTTTTAGACAAAATAATAATTGCGTACGACGAGTAAATCATTCTCTTTTTGGCTTATCCATCAGAAGAAGGGTTTCTTCACAAAAGCGCGGCCACGAAAGCGGCCGTGCTTTTGTGCGTTCTGAGAGAGATCAAGACATGGAAGTGGTTAAGGTTGATTTTTGCATAAAAACTCCCTATAATAAGGATAGGTGAAAATGCTTTTATATGCCGGAGCTATAAAATGAATTGTAAAACGCTGAGAGGTGCTATTATGTATTATCCTCCTTATCCGCCAAGATCGCAGCAAGATTTAAGGAATTATCACCAGTTTGTGCCCAGCTATGAGGAATATGAAGAGAAAAATCAGATCAGAAGACAAGCCAATAAAATCGGCTTAACTATGGTGGGAAACCGCTTTTTTTATTTGATCTTTTCTCTTTTCAGCAGCTTTTTCCTGTTGCTCATCGGACTTATGAGCGTGGACTATTACAGCGGAACTTATGAATATGATCTAACTGGTATGACTCTTTTTTCCATGATTATTTACAGCGTATGCTTTTTTTTTCCCTTCCTGATTTTGGCAAAGGCCGGTGATGAGTCTATCAGCAGCCTTTTGCCTTTTGAGAAGGTAGGAGGAAGGGTTACTGCTCTCTTGGTGCTGGCGGGTGTAGGAATCTGTATGAGTTTGAATATTCAAACCAGCATGATGCTTACTATAGGGGAAATTGTGGGAATCCACATTCCTCTGCCCGAGAGTCCTTACGAAAATACGGTTTCCTATATCATTGTTAGTGTATTAACCACAGCCCTTTTACCAGCCCTTTTGGAGGAATTCGCTTTCCGGGGCGTTATTTTAGGTTCTTTGCGCAGATTTGGAGATGGCTTTGCGGTGATTATTTCCGCGATGCTGTTTGGGATTACTCATTTTTATATTACACAAATCCCCATGGCCTTTATTCTGGGCTTGGTGATGGGATTTATTGTCGTAAAAACCAATTCCCTCCTGCCGGGAATTTTGATTCATTTTTTTAACAATTTTTTTGCCGCAGGAATTGACGCGCTTTCCCATAATATTTCTCCGAAGCTTTATATTCTTATTTTTATGTGGCTACCTATCTTTTGCTGGGAATTGGAATCCTTTGTGTGCTGAAGCTTTCAAAGTCCAAAAGCAGACTTGATCTCCTTTCCTGAAAGAAGCAA
>ENA-OQIR01000964-OQIR01000964.1-human-gut-metagenome-genome-assembly--contig:-NODE-964-length-10992-cov-2.019512_pt1 | contig 10992 bp, 18 predicted proteins | sample MGYA00242580_ERZ504745 | MGnify/ENA primary metagenome ERZ504745 (study PRJEB26092, sample SAMD00036214) | human gut metagenome | host: Homo sapiens | study: EMG produced TPA metagenomics assembly of... | reverse complement strand
CTCGCTTGAGAAAGCAAGCTCTCTCTCGCTCGTTCGACTTGCATGTGTTAGGCGCGCCGCCAGCGTTCGTCCTGAGCCAGGATCAAACTCTTTATAAATGATATTTATCACTTAAAAGTGTTAAATCTTGTTTCGCTCAGCACGCAATCGCTTGCGTCCTGTGTGAATTACTTTTGTTTGGAATTGTTTACCGTGTTTTTCCAACACGAAAATAGGTTCCGTTACAAGTTCTTTCGATATTGTTCAATTTTCAAGGTCCTGTGCGCCGCAGCCTTTCGGCTGGCGACTCGATTATTTTACCACAGAAGCGGTTTTTTGTCAAGCACTTTTTTTGAGAAGCTTTTGAACTTTTCTGAACTTGGAGCGCTTCAGGTTTCTCGGTATCAGCCGGAACTTTTCAGCGTCTATTGGTTCTTTTCAAGGGCTTCCTGCTGAGGCTTCAGAAGTCATTCTTTTGTCTCAGCGCTTGGCGCTCAAGTATAATACCACACACCGGGGCTCTTGTCAACACTTTTTGACATCTTTTTTAAAAGAAAATTGAGTTTGCTTCACTTATATTGTGTCCATCTCCTCTCCCTCATACAAAAAGGCCGTCCATGCACTGCACAGACGGCCTTGGGTCTATATATAATTACTTATATAATAAGCTTTTAGCGGATCTCGATGCCCAGCTTGAACTTCAGGTTGCCGAGGATCTTCTTGACCACGCGCTCCACTTCCTCAGCAGAGACTTCCTTCTTGGGATCAGACAGGGACAGGCTGAAGGCCATGCTCTTTTTGCCTTCGCCAAGGTTAGCGCCGCGATAGATATCGAACAGCTTGACCTCGCTGACCAGCGGGCTGGCCTTGCGGATGGTCTCCTCGATCTCGCCGCAGGATACAGCCTCGCCACAGACCAAAGCCAGATCACGCTTGACCGGTGCATAGGAGCTGAGGGGCTTATAGCGCAGCTCGCCCTCTACGCAGGACATCAGAGCCTCATAGTCCAGCTCGCCCAGATAGATGTTCTGGCTGTCCTTCTGCTCCTTGGCGATCTCCAGCTCGGCGTTGATCTCGTTGGCCAGCTTGCCGAACACGCCCAGACGCTTACCGTTGGCAGTACACGGCGGCGCTGATGCGGGTGCAGCCATGCGGCGGTCTCGCGCCGATAATCAAAGGTCAGGCCAAAACCTGCTGCCAGCGCTTCCAGCGCACCCTTGACGGTGAAGAAGTCCTCCTCGGGGCCGAAGGCACCGATGCAGAGAGTCTGACGCTCGTGGGGGTGCTCATTGATAGGCAGTTCCTTGGCCAGATAGACCGGTGCCATCTCGAACAGGCGACCCTCAGCGTTGCCCTTTTTCAGGTTGTCCACGATGACGTTCAGCATGGAGGGGGTCAGCAGGGCGGCGCATGATGGACAGGTTCTCGCTGATGGGGTTCAGGATGCGGATAGCCTTGCGGGCTTCGTCCTCGGCGGGGATATGCAGCATATCCAGCTCGGCGTTGGAGTAGAAGGCCAGCGTGGAGGCCTCGTAGAAGCCTGTGCAGCCAGCAGACGCTTGGTCTTGAGCTGCTGCTTCTGGTCGTAGTTCAGCCGCCGTTGGTAACGGAGGCAGTGTTCAGGAAGGTGGGCACGATATGGTCGTAGCCGTACTCACGGATGACCTCCTCGGCCAGATCCGGGAAGCTTTCCACGTCATCACGGTACAGGGGTGCGGACACGTCCCAGCTGCCATCGGCCTGCACATCCACGGTGAACTCCAGACGCTGCAGGATGTCGATCATGGTCTGGTCGGGCACGGTGATGCCCAGCACGCCGCAGATCTTTGCCGGGGTGGCGACGATGTGCTTGCGCTCCAGCGGACGGCCATCGGTCAGGTCGTATTCCAGCGTGGTGATATCACCGCAATCCAGCTGCTGGATCAGGTGCAGAGCGCGTGCCAGACCCAGCTGCGGAGAATAGCGATCCACGCCCTTCTCGTAGCGGGCAGAGGAATCGCTGTTCTGACCCAGTGCACGGCTGGTCTTACGTACGCTGTCGCGGGCAAAAGTAGCGCACTCGAACAGCAGGCTGGTGGTGTTATCGTCCATGCCGGAGTTTGCGCCGCCCATGATACCGGCCAGTGCCACCGGCTTTTCGGCATCGCAGATGACCAGATTGTTGGGGTTCAGGGTGAACTCCTTCTCGTCCAGCGTGACGATCTTTTCGCCCTCGTGGGCGCGGCGCACATCAATGGTGCGGCCGGCGACCTTGTTCAGGTCAAAGGCGTGCATGGGCTGACCCATTTCCAGCAGGGTGTGGTTGGTGATATCCACACGTTGCTGATGGAGCGCAGGCCGCACAGGGCCAGATGACGCTTCATCCAGCGGGGAGATTCGCCCATGCGGATGTTGCGGACGTAGTGCGCCATATAGCGGGGGCACAGGTCAGGGGCCTCCACCTGGACGGTGATGGGAGCATCCGGCTCACAGACAGCCTTGTAATCCATGGCGGGCATATGCAGGGGCTTACCCAGAATGGCAGCGACCTCGCGGGCAATGCCCAGCACGGACTGGCAGTCGGGGCGGTTTGCGGTGATGGAGATATCGAAGATATAGTCATCCAGGCCGACAACGGGTGCGATGTCGGTGCCGGGAACGGAATCCTCGGGCAGGATGAGCAGGCCATAGACCTCAGAGCCCGGGAACAGGTCGTCGTTCAGGCCCAACTCCTCGCCGGAGCAGAGCATACCATTGGACTCCACGCCCTGCATCTTGCGGGCCTTGATCTTGATGCCGCCGGGCAGGGTGGAGCCATCCAGAGCGGCGGGCACACAGTCGCCCAGCTTCATATTGGAGCACCGGTGCTGATGCGGATATCGTGGCCGTAATCACCGCAGTCCACCACACACTTGGTCAGGTGGGTGCCCTCCTGCTTTTCCATCTCCACGATCTTGCCAACGACCACCTTGCTGATGCCTGCATCCAGCGGGATCAGCTCTTCCACCTCAAAGCCGCAGGAGAACAGCTTCTCCTCCAGCTCCTGAGCGGTAACGTCGATATCAACGAATTCTTTTAACCAACTGAAAGGTACTTTCATTGTCTGTTCTCTCCCCTCTTATTCATGGAACTGCTTGAGGAACTGCAGGTTGTTCTCGAACATCAGGCCGATGTTGTTGATGCCGTACTTCAGCATGGCGATGCGCTCGATGCCAATGCCGAAGGCGAAACCGGAATATTCATCCGGGTCAATGTTGCAGTTCTCCAGCACCTTGCGGTTGACAACACCGCCGCCCAGAACTTCGATCCAGCCGGTGTGCTTGCACAGGGGGCAGCCCTTGCCGCCGCACTCAAAGCAGCTGACATCGACCTCCACACTGGGCTCGGTGAAGGGGAAGTAAGAGGGACGCAGGCGGGTGCGGGTGTCCTTGCCGAACAGCTTCTGCACAAAGGTGTTCAGCGCGCCCTGCAGGTCGCCCAGGGTGATGCCCTTATCCACGACCAGACCCTCCATCTGGTGGAACATGGGGCTGTGGGTGGCATCGGAATCGGAACGGAACACACGGCCGGGGATCAGCACCTTGATGGGCGGCTTCTGGCTGTCCATGGTGCGGATCTGGCCGCCGGAGGTCTGGGTGCGGAGCAGGAACTCGTCGGACAGGTAGAAGGTATCCTGCATGTCGCGGGCGGGGTGATCCTTGGGCACGTTCAGGCGGGTGAAATTGTGGTCGTCGTCCTCGATCTCAGGTGCGTCGGCCACGGCAAAGCCCATGCCGGAGAACACATCAATGATCTGGTTGGTGACCAGCGTCAGGGGGTGCAGACCACCACCGTGCGGGTCTTGGCGGGCAGGGTGATGTCCACGGTCTCAGCGGCGTTGCGGGCGGCCAGCTCGGCCTCCTTCACCTTGGCAGCGGCGGCATCGTAGTCTGCCTGCACCTTCTGCTTGAGCTCGTTGATGATCTTGCCCATGGCGGGGCGCTCTTCGGGCGCGACAGAGCGCAGATTCTTCATCAGCGCGGGGATCTTGCCGTTTTTGCTCAGATATTCCTGCCAGAACGAGGCCAGCGTCTCCTTGGAAGAGACCTGACCGAGGCTCTCTGCGGCCTGTTTGGCCAGCTCGTCGATCATTGCTTGCATGGAAATTCTCTCCTTCTCAGTTCGTGTTTTCAAAGCGGGGCAGCAAAAAAGGCCCCGTCCCCTGCCGGGCCATTTCTGGCCGGACAAAAGGGACGAAGCCTTTGCAAATCCAATGCTCCGCGGTACCACCCGGTTTCCGCCCTGCACAAAGAAGGGCGGCTCTCAAACGCCGTAACGGGGCGCGCCGTCCTGCCCTAATAGAAGCCGTTCGGGCAGGCCGCTCAGGAGCGAACTTCGGCACACACCCACGCGGAAGCCCTTTCAGCCGGTGAAGCTTCTCTCTTTGCTGTGGAACTGCGTGCGTACTCTCTCCGTCGCTGCGTTTTCAAGATATTCAGGTTTCATAACCGGATATCATCTTACCACACTTTGGGCCTGTTTGCAAGCCGGGGCGGCACTTTTTCCCTGAATTTTACGGTTTTGCTTGTATTTTGGCCGAAAGTATGGTATTGTAAACGTAACGTTTTACTGAAAGGAGGGTACACCCAGATGGGTTGGAATGGCTGCATCTTTTTCAAAAAAGGTCAGATTTAATACGTTCCGGCTCGAAGTGTACCCTTTTATTGGAAACAGAACCTCTCAGTCTGCGCTTTGGCGCAGCCAGCTCCTTTAGTAGGGGAGCTAAATCGAGGAAACCTTTCAGCAAAGCGTGGAGCATGATTTTCAGCGCCGCGCAGCTTTGCTGTGGGGCGCTTTTGTTTTGCAAAGGCAAGGCTATACTCTGTACAACCTCTCCGTCAATGCTGACGCATTGCCACCTCTCCTAGTAGGAGAGGCCTTGGCAGTCAGGCAAAGCTATACGCAATGCCAAGGGCTCCCCTACTAGGGGAGCTGTCGAACGAAGTGAGACTGAGAGGTTGGACGAAGGACAGCTTTTGTTTTGGGTACACTTTTTATTTTGAATTATTTACTATAAATAGAAAGGGTGTTCCCAATGGATCATAAACTCAATTTAAAAAAGCAGCTCGCCTGCATTTATACTTCTGATCTCTTCTCCGGCCTGCGCATCACGGATGCGGTATGGGTGGCCCTGCTGGCGGCCCGGGGCTTCTCCCTGTGGGAGATCGGTCTGGCCGAGAGCGTATTCCACATCGTCAGCCTGCTGTGTGAGGTGCCCAGCGGCATGGCGGCAGACCTGCTGGGCCGGAAAAAGACCCTCGTATCCGGCGGCGTGTGCATGGTCCTGCAAAGCTGCTGATGGCCTTTGCGTCAGACCTGTTCACCATCTGCTTTGCCATGGGGCTGAACGCGCTGGCCATGACCATGTTCTCCGGCACCTCCACGGCGCTGCTCTACGACAGCCTGAAGCAGGAGGGCTGCGAAGAAGAATACATTCAGGTCTCTGCCAACGGTCCCAGATCTCCATGCTGGCCAACGCCGTGGGCTCCATGGCCAGCATCCTGAACCAGTTTCTCGGCTACGCGGGCTTTTATCTGCTGAACGCCGCTTTTGAGGGCATTTCCGCTCTCGCCAGCCTGCTGCTAGCGGAACCCATTGTCACTGCGGCCCAGGCCAGCCGGGAAAAGCACCCGCTGCGCGCTCTGCCTGAACAGTTCCGCCAGCTGGTGCGGGACAGCCTGCATGTCCTGCACACCTGCCCAATGGCGGTGAAGCTTATCGCATCCAGCGCCTCATCAGCGTGCCCAGCTTCCTGACCAAGATGTTTCTGCAGCAGCGGCTCGTTGAGCTGGGCTGGCCCACGGAGCTGCTCTTCCTTCCCCTGCTGCTGGGCGGTCTGGCCTGCGTGGCGGGCACCGAGATCGGCCGCCGGGTGAGATGCCGCTCCATGCGGCGGCTCTACACAGCCTGTGCCCTGCTCTGCGGTGTGGCACTCTGCTGGTGGGTGCTGCGCCTGCCTGGGGCGGCATCCTGGGCATGATGCTGGTGCAGGGCGTGCTGGAGGTCTATCTGCTCCACGAGAGCCAGAAGCTGAACGATGCCATCCCCAGTGACCAGCGGGCCACCCTCATCAGCGTGGACAGCATGGCCTACAGTCTGCTGATGATCCCGCAAGTCCTCTGGTGGGTGCTGTCGGCGATGCCTTCGGGCAGGCCGGTGCAGGCCTTGCCCTGCTGGGCGGGGTCATCGTGCTGAGCGGCGTGGCGCTCTTGGGGAAAAAGCCGCAGGAATCCTGATACAGCAAAAAGCGGATGCGTTCCGGTGGGAGCGCATCCGCTTTGTTATTTTGCTCAGAACCGCCGCCAGGTGTCCGGCATAAAGAACACCAGCATGGGGAAGATCTCCAGACGGCCCGCCAGCATGTCAAAAATCATAACCAGCTTGGCGGGATTGGAGTAGCTGCCAAAGTTCATCATGGGGCCCACCTGGCAAGGCCGGGGCCGATGTTGTTCAACGTGGCGGCAATGGCGGTGAAGTTGGTCACCATGTCAAAGCCATCCAGACTGATGAGGAAGAAGGATGCCGCAAAGATGAAGATGTAGGCGGCCACAAAGACATTGGTGGCGCGGATGGTCTCATGGTTGACCACCTTGCCGTCCATCCGGACGGGGGCCGACCACCTGCGGTGAAGGGCCTGCTTGAGCTCCTTGCCCACAGTCTTGCCCATCAGCAGGAGGCGGCTGACCTTTATGCCGCCGCCGGTGCTGCCTGCGCAGCACCCACAAACATCAGCATGACAAGGATCTCCTTGGAGAGGGTGGGCCACAGGTCAAAATCACAGCTGGAGAATCCTGTGGTGGTAATGATGGAGCCCACCTGGAAGGCGGCGTGGCGCAGGGCCTCGCCCAAGCCGTTGTACATGCTGTAAATGTTGGCCGTGATGATGACCACAGCCACACCGATGATCACAAAGTAGGCGCGCACCTCCTCGCTGGCGGCAGCGCGGCGGAAGCGGCGCATCAGCAGCAGGAAATAGGCATTGAAGTTCACGCCAAACAGGATCATAAAGATGGTCACGACCCACTGGATATAGGGCGACATGCTGGCAAAGCTGTCATTGCGGAAGCCGAAGCCGCCGGTGCCCGCTGTACCAAAGGAGGTCAGCAGGGCTTCAAACACCGGCATCCGCCCAGCGATCAGGAACATGAATTCCAGCACCGTCAGGAGGAAATAGATGCCGTACAGAATTTTTGCTGTGGACTGCACCTTCGGCACCAGCTTATCCACCTGGGGGCCGGGGCTTTCGGCTTTCATCAGGTTGACATGGGAGCCGCCGGTCAGGGGCAGCAGGGAGAGCAGGAACACCAGAACGCCCATGCCGCCGATCCAGTGGGTGAAGCTGCGCCAGAACAGGATGCCCCTAGCAGGTCCTCCACAGCAGGCAGGATGCTGGCACCGGTGGTGGTGAAGCCGGAAACGGTCTCAAACATGGCATCCACCGGGTTGGGGATGCTGCCCGTGAGCACAAAGGGCACCGCGCCCACCACACTGATGAGCAGCCAGCAGAGCGCCGTGGTGGCAAAGCCCTCCCGCATATAGAAGATCTGGCTCTTGGGCTTGATGCGGTGGAGCAGAGCGCCCGCCACCGCAGAAAGCGCTGCCGTGAGCAGGAACACGCCCAGCACCCTCCATTCACCGTAGATCAGGCTGGCCATGGCAGGCAGCAGGAGCAGCGCGGCTTCGCAATAGAGGATGTAGCTCAGCAGCCGCAGAACGATCGCATAATTCATGCCGCGCCTCCGTTAATCTTCCACGATGTCCCGCAGGTCATGCAGGCCGTGCTCCAGCGTGACCACGATGACGTTGTCGCCCACCTGGATCTCATCGCCGCCGCGCGGGATCTTGATCTCGTTGCCGCGGGTGATGCAGCACAGCAGCAGGTTCTTTTTCAGGTGCAGCTGGCTCAGGGGCACACCGGTGGCGCGGCTCTTCTCATGGACCGTAAATTCCAGCGCCTCCACGCGGTCGTCCAGAATGCGGTACAGGGTCTTGATGTTGCTGCCTGCCTCGTTCTGCAAAGCGCGCACATACTGCACGATGTAATCGCAGGTCATGTACTTGGGGTAGACGATGCTGCCCAGATCAAGCCCAGCCAGGATATCGTCAAATTCCAGGCGGTTGATCTTGGTGACCAGCTTGCCGTTGGAATGCTTCTTGGCAAAGAGGGTCAGCAGAACATTTTCCTCGTCGATGTTGGTCAGGGCACAAAGGCCTCGGTGGAGGTCAGGCCCTCGGAGAGCAGGAACTCGCGGTTGGAGCCGTCCTCACACAGGATCTGTGCTTCGGGCAGGGCCTGGGCCAGCACATCGCAGCGGGCGGGGTCCCGCTCCACGATCCGCACCCGGACATGGTTTTCCAGCAGCTCCTGGCTCAGATAGAAGGCAATGGCACCGCCGCCCACGATGAGGGCATTGCGCACCGGGCGCACGGCCAGATGGATACGCTGGAAGAACGCGTGGGCCTTTTCCTGCGTTGCAAGGAAGGTGACTGATCGCCGGTCTGGAGCACAAAGTTACCGTTGGGATGATGACCCCGCCATCGCGCTCCACGGCGCAGACCAGAATATCGCTCTTGAGCCGGGTGGGGATCTCCCGGATGGCCACGCCGTCCAGTGCCTGTGCCTCGGTCAGGGTGAACTTGATCAGCCGCACCCGGCCTTCCGCAAAGGTATCGATCTTGCTGGCACCGGGGAAGCGCAGCAGGTGGGAGATCTCCCGCGCCGCCGCCATCTCCGGGTTGATGATGGCCGAAATGCCGATCTGCTTTTTGATGAAGTCCAGCTCATGGCTGTAGGATGGGTTGCGCACACGGGCAATGGCGTGGCAGTGGCCCGCCTTTTTGGCAAACATGCAGCAGAGCAGGTTCAGCTCGTCCGAGCCGGTAACTGCAATGAACACGTCCGCCTCCTCGATCCCTGCCTCGGACAGCGTTGTGATGGAGGAGCCGTTGCCGGTAATGCCCATCACGTCATAGGCTTCGCTGATATGCTCCACACGGGCCTTGTTGGTATCGATGATCGTGACATTGTGGCCTTCCTCGCTGAGCTGACGTGCCAGCGCTGTGCCGACCTTGCCGCAGCCCACCAGAATGATCTTCATAGAAAATGTCCTTTCCGTCCCTCCCGCCTTGCGGAAGGATGCTTTCTCAGTAGCGCTCCACGCCGTCCTTGGTGACCAGGGCGTAGACCAGCGGGGCCTCCTCGGGCTTTTCCGCACCATAGACCAGACCGCTGCGGTACTCCACAGCAGCGGCTTCAAACTTATCTGCCGCACCGTAGAAGGTGGCCAGGCTTTCGCCCTTGTGCACATAATCGCCGCGCTTTTTGTGCAGGGTGATGCCGGCCGCAAAGTCCAGCGGGTCTCCCTTCTTCTGGCGGCCAGCGCCCAGCAGCACACTGGCAGAGCCGATCTTCTCGGCATCGTTGGCCACGATGTAGCCATCCTGCTCGGCCAGCAGCTCAAAGCTGGCTGCAGGCTGTTCAAACAGGCTGTAATCGTCCAGCACACGGGTGTCGCCGCCCTGGGCCGCAAACATCTCCTTGCACTTTTCAAAGGCAGAGCCGTCCGCGATCACCGCCTGTGCCATGGCGCGGCATTCGGCGGGGGTGCCCTTCCCTGCCAGCACCAGCATATTGGCGGCCAGCTGCAGGCACACCTCGGTCAGGTCGGCGGGGCCGTGGCCCTTGAGCACATCCATGCTCTCCATGACCTCCAGGCTGTTGCCGATGTTGTGGCCCAGCGGGGTGTCCATGTCGGTGATCATGGCGGCCACCCGGCGGCATGGTGGGTGCCGATGGACACCATGAGCTTTGCCAGCTCAATGCTCTGGTCCACGGTTTTCATAAAGGCACCGGTGCCGGTGGTCACGTCCAGCAGAATGGCGTCCGAGCCGGAAGCCAGCTTCTTGGACATGATGCTGGACGCGATGAGCGGGATACAGCTCACGGTGGCGGTCACATCCCGCAGGGCGTACATCCTCTTATCCGCCACGGCAATGCCCTCGCTCTGGCCAATGACCGACAGCCCGATCTTGTTCACCTGGCAAAGAACTCCTCCTGCGAAAGGGCAGTTCTGGTGCCGGGCACGCTCTCCATTTTATCAATGGTGCCGCCGGTATGGCCCAGGCCGCGGCCGCTCATCTTAGCGATCTTCACACCGCAGGCCGCCACCACAGGGGCGATCACAAGGGTGGTCTTATCGCCCACGCCGCCGGTGGAGTGCTTATCCACCTTAATGCCGGGGATGGGGGAAAGATCGACCATCACGCCGCTGTGGGCCATCACGTCCGTCAGCTCGGCTGTTTCTTCGTTGGTCATGCCGCGCAGGTAGACCGCCATCATCCAGGCAGCCATCTGGTAATCGGCCACTTCCCCGCTGACAAAGCCGTTGACAATGGCCTCCAGCTCTTCCCGGGTGTGGGTACCGCCATCGCGCTTTTTCGCGATCAGATCATAAATACGCATCGCAATTCTCCTGTCTGACAGTATGACTTTCAATAAATTCCATTATAACAGACTTTTTGACAAAGGCAATCCACATTCCGTCTCCTTTGTCGGGTTTTGAACACCAAGGGCGCAGCTGCCCGGAAAAGCAGCTGCGCCCTTGGAACAAACCTCGCTCAGCGGGAACCCTTGTCGTAAGGGATACCCTCAGCCTTGGGGGCCATGCTGTTTTTGGAGGTAAAGGCCAGAATGATCATGGATGCGATGAACGGCATCATGTTATAGATGTTGCTGGACCAGTGGAGCTGCGCCAGGAAGGTGGAGTCCGCAATGTTTGCCAGGCTCTTGAACACGGCAAAGAACATGGCGGCGGCACAGATGTTGAAGGGCTTCCACTGGCCAAAGATCATAACAGCCAGTGCAAGGAAGCCCGCGCCAGCCACGCCGACCTCAAAGTTCCAGGTCTGCACCGGGGGCACGATATATGCCAGACCGCCGATAGCGCCAGCGCACCGGAAAGCAGCACACCCGCGTAGCGCATCTTGTAGACGTTG
>ENA-OQIR01000963-OQIR01000963.1-human-gut-metagenome-genome-assembly--contig:-NODE-963-length-10993-cov-2.353580_pt1 | contig 10993 bp, 20 predicted proteins | sample MGYA00242580_ERZ504745 | MGnify/ENA primary metagenome ERZ504745 (study PRJEB26092, sample SAMD00036214) | human gut metagenome | host: Homo sapiens | study: EMG produced TPA metagenomics assembly of... | reverse complement strand
TGCCCTTACCGGCAGCGAGCGCGCTGCGCCCTACAGCTGGCCCAGCAGACCCAGTGGCGGAACAAGGCCGTCAGCGACCTGTACGAGCCGGGCAGCGTGTTCAAGCTCATCACCTGCGCCGCCGCGCTGGATGCCGGGGCTGTGAGCAAAAACTCCACCTTTTACTGCGGCGAGTCCATCTCGGTGGCGGGCACACGGTTCCACTGCGCCAACCACAAGCGCCACGGCAGCCAGACCGTGACCCAGGCGCTGGAAAATTCCTGCAACCAGAGCTTTATCCAGATCGGCGCGCGGCTGGGCAAGGAAGCCTTCTGCGATTACTTTGCCGCTTTCGGCCTGCGGGAGCAACCGGGGTCGATCTGCCCGCCGAACCCAAAAAGAGTCTATACTACACCGCCGACCGCATGGGGCCGGTGGAGCTGGCCTCCTGCGCCTTCGGCCAGAGCAGCAAGATCTCCTATATGGAAATGGCCGCAGCCGTGTGCGCTGTGGTGAACGGCGGCAGGCTGATGCAGCCTTATCTTGTCAGCGATATCCTAAACCCGGACGGCAGCATTCTGCAGCACACAGAGCCGGTGTGCAGGCGGCAGGTGATCAAACCGGAAACTTCTGAAACCATGCGTGAGATGATGGAAGCCGTGGTGCTCTACGGCGGCGGCGCAATGCCCGCATCCAAGGCTACCGGGTGGGCGGCAAGAGCGGCACCAGCCAGAAGCTGGACAGCGCCGACGAAAAAGCCCGTATTGCCAGCTTTGTGGCCGTGGCTCCCATCGACGACCCGCAGTTTCTCTGTCTGATCTGCCTGGACGAACCCCACAGCTGGACGACCGCAGGCGGCAGCCTGTCGGCCCCGGTCTGTGCCGAAGTGCTGGAGCAGACGCTGGTGTACAGGGGCGTGCCCCGCACACGGAAGCCCCGGCTGCCTCCACAGCAGAGACCGCCGCCGACCTCCCCGCGGACGGCGACAGTTTTGACGGGGCCTGAAAACGGGCAGCAAAAAGACCGCCGAAGCGGTCTTGAATTGCTTGTTTTCAGTTCTGGTGCGGCTGCTCGCGGAACTTGATCTCGCCGGTCTCGCTGTTCATGGATTCCACAATGGCAAGGCTCTCCAGCTGGATGCCCTTGCTGCGGATGAGCTCGCCGCCCTGCTGGAAGCCCTTCTCCACGGCAATGCCAATGCCCTCGACCGTGGCTCCGGCCTCCTTGGCCAGATCCAGCAGGCCCATCAGGGCACAGCCGTTTGCCAGGAAGTCATCGATGATCAGGACATGATCCTCTGCGGTGAGGAACTTTTTGGAGACGATGACATTATAGATCTTCTTGTGGGTGAAGGACTGGATCTTGGTCTCATAGTTGTCGTAATCCAGGTTGATGCTCATGGACTTTTTGGCAAACACCACAGGCACATTGAACTCGCTGGCAACCACGGCGGCAATGCCGATGCCGCTGGCCTCAATGGTCAGCACCTTGTTGACGGGCTTGCCTGCAAACAGGCGCTTCCACTCCTTTGCCATCTCGCGGAACAGGGGGATGTCCATCTGGTGGTTGATGAAGCTGTCCACCTTCAGCACATTGCCCTCGCGCACGATCCCGTCTTTCTGAATGCGTTCTTCCAGCAGTTTCATATCCGTCTCTTCCTCCAAGCTTTGGTACAGCATTTTGATTTTACCTAGTATACCGGATTTGCCCCCCTGTTTTCAAGGTCTTTTGGCATTTTCTCTCTTGTTTTTCAGCAAAATCCGAGTATACTGGAAGCAACAGCTCCGGGTGGATTTCCGGGGCGCTCCGGGCACAGGGAAAGGTGCCCGTTTTCTGCATCCTGCCGTCTGTTCGGGCGGGATGCACTGTGCGGAGAAGGAGTATCACGCGTATGAAGACCGGATTGATCCTGGAAGCGGTGCCATGCGTGGCATGTTCACCGCCGGTGTTCTGGATGTTCTGATGGAGCAGGGCATCACGGTAGACGGTATGGTAGGTGTTTCGGCGGGAGCAGTGTTCGGCTGCAACTACAAATCCCACCAGATCGGGCGGACCATCCGCTACAACACCACCTATTGCAAGGACAAACGCTATGCCAGCTTCCGCAATCTGCTGCGCACCGGCAACCTGTACAGTGAGAATTTCTGCTACCACGAGGTGCCCGAAAAGCTCGACCCGTTCGATGACAAGGCTTTCCGGGAATCCCCCATGGATTACTTTGTGGTCTGCACCGATGTCCGCACCGGCGACCCCATCTATCATAAGTGCCGCACCGGTGATGCGGAGGATGTGCTCTGGATGGAAGCCTCGGCTTCCATGCCGCTGGCCGCAAAGATCGTCAAGATCGGCCATTACGCCTGCTGGACGGCGGCGTTGCCGATTCCATCCCCATCCGCTTCTTTGAGTCCATTGGCTACAAGCGGAACCTCATCGTCCTGACCCAGCCCAAGGGGTTTGTGAAAAAGAAGAACCCCATGCTGCCCGCCATCCGGCACGGTATCTGCGCTATCCTGCCTTTGTGGAGGCTGTGGCCGACCGCCACGAGCGCTACAACGAAACGCTGAGCTACATCTCCATGCTGGAGCAGGCCGGCAAGGATTACGTCATCCGCCCGCCCATCCCGCTGGAGATCGGTGCCATGGAGCGTGACCCCGACCAGCTGCGCCGCGTCTACGAGACCGGCCGGGCCGTGGCACAGATCCAGGTGGATAAGATCCGGGCCTTCCTTGAAGCTGCAAAGGCCGAAGCCGAGGAATGATCACTGTGCTATACTGGGGCAAATCAAAACAGGAGGCACTGATCTATGAACACTCTGGATGCCATTCTCACCCGGCGCAGCTGCCGGGAATTCACCGACAAGCCATCAAAAGCGAAACCCTGCACCAGCTGCTGGAGGCGGCCATGAGCGGCCCCAGCTGCGTCAATGCACGGGACTGGGCCTTCGTGGTGGTGACCGACCCGGAAAAGCTGGCACAGATGGCCGATGCCAATGGCCGCCCTGCTGAGCCGCTGCGGAAAGCTGCCGCCGGTATCCTCGTCTGCGGCGACCTTGACCGTGCGTTCCGCTTGCAAAGGACTACTGGGTGATCGATGGTGCCATTGCCGCCCAGAACATCTGCCTGGCTGCACAGGAGCTGGGGCTTGGCGCAGTCTGGCTGGGCACTTGGCCCCAGATGGACCGGGTAGAGGCCCAGCAAAAGCTCTTCGGTCTGCCGGAGACCATTGTGCCCCACTCCATCATCGCCCTTGGTACCCGGAAGCAGACCTTACTGCCCCGCGTGAGAGCCGCTATGAGGACGACCGGTACATTTTAACCAGTGGTAAATTTTCCAGACGCAAAAGGCCGCCTCCGTTTTTGAACGGAAGCGGCCTTTTCGTCAGGGAGCAATCAGTTGAGATCGTCACCCACGGGAGCGGAATTGTACTGCTTGATGACCTTTACAATGATGGAGCCATGCCCAGACCGTTGTGTGAAACGGCCCGGACATGGGGTTTTATGGTTTTTAATGCAGTTACGCCCAGTTCTTCCGCCCGTAGCGGGTGGTCAGCTGGCAGATCTCCTTTTGGAGCTTCTTGGTCAGCTGGGGCTTTTTCAGCCGCCAGCGCCAGTTCTGGCCCACGGTGGAGGGCTGATTGATGCGAGCGGAGTTGTCCAGCCCCAGCCAGTCCTGCATGGGAATGATGCAGGTCGCCGCTGCGCTGCGCAGGATCAGTGCGATCATGCTTTTATAGAGCTGCTCCTCCGGGGTGGCGTAGTCGAACAGATAATCCCGAACCATGGCGCGCTCCGCGCCGGTGATGGTCTGGTACCACGATACCAGCGTTTCGTTGTCGTGGGTACCGGTATAGGCCACGCTGTTCACCGGATAGTTGTGGGGCAGGTAGTCGCTGGCGCTGCCGGTATCCCGGGAGTCAAAGGCAAATTCCAGCACCTTCATGCCGGGAAAGCCGCTGTCCCGCACCAGCTGACGCACGGTGTCGCTCATGTAGCCAAGATCCTCCGCAATGATCTCCCGTTTGCCCAGTGCCTGCTCCACAGCACGGAACAGCTCGATGCCGGGGCCTTTTTCCCAGTGGCCCGGTGCGGCAGTCTCGCTGCCGTAGGGGATGGAGAAATACTCATCGAAGCCGCGGAAGTGGTCGATGCGCACCACATCATACAGCTCAAAGCAGTACCACAGGCGGGTGATCCACCACTGATAGCCGGTTGCGCGGTGCGCTTCCCAGCGGTAGAGCGGATTGCCCCAGAGCTGGCCGGTGGGCGAAAAGCCATCCGGGGGAACACCCGCCACCGCCGTGGGAATGTTGTCCTTGTCCAGTTGGAACAGACCCGGGTTTGCCCAAGCGTCTGCCGAATCCAGCGCCACATAGATGGGATATCCCCAATGATCCGGATGCCCTTGCTGTTGGCGTAGTCCTTCAGTTTGCGCCACTGCTGGTCGAACTTGAACTGGAGATATTTGTGGTACTCCACCTCAAAATACAGCTCCCGGCGGTAGTAGTCCATCGCGGGCTGCCAGCGCAGACGGATATCTCGGCCCACTCGATCCACGCTTGCCCTCAAAGCGGCCCTTCACCGCCATGAACAGAGCAAAATCGTCCAGCCACCACTTGTTTTTTTCGCAGAAGGCTGTAAACGTTTCGTTGTGGCCGATGTCGCTGCGGGAGTAGGCCAGCCGCAGCAGGCGGCCCCGCTCGGCATACAGGCGGCTGTAGTCGATATCATCTGCCTTGCGGCCAAAGTTTGCCTTTTTGCACTCGGCGGCGGTCAGCACCCCTTCCTCCACCAGTGCGTCCAGACTGATGAAATACGGATTGCCCGCAAAGGCGGAAAAGCTCTGATAGGGCTGTCGCCGTAGCTTGTCACACCCAGCGGCAGGATCTGCCAGTAAGTCTGCCCGGCTTCCTTGAGCCAGTCCACAAAGTCGTATGCTTCCTGCGAAAAGCAGCCGATGCCGTAAGGGGACGGCAGACTGCTGATGGGCAGCAAAATGCCTGCACTTCTCTGCATCTTCATTTCCTTCTTCCTTTATAACTCGATCAGAACACCCGCGTGGTCGGACACCTGCGGCTCCCGCAAGCCGTTGAACACCACCCGGCTGCTCTTTACAGGTACCGTTTTGGAGCACCAGATCTGGTCGATGCGCTTTTTTGCCGCCGCATCCGGGGCATCCCGCCAGCCATCAATGGCCTGCACGACGGTGTAGCCCTCGTCCCGCTGCTGTGCCAGACGGTAGGTGTCCTGCCAGCCGCTGCGGAGCACAAGGTCGTAGCCCTCGCCCCGCACATCGGCCTCGCTGTTGAAGTCGCCCAGCAGAAAGGCGGTCTTTTTTGCGCCTGCCGCCCGGGACAGCGTTTCCCACTGGGCGGCAAAAGGTTCCACTTCGTCCTTCCACCAGCAGATGCACTGTGTAATACCAGACATCTCCTGCACAGATGCCCAGGGTGCGGCGGGTCCTCCAGTTGCTGTAATCGCCGGACTTGCTCAGCAGCAGATTTTCGCAGCGGTGATGGGCGCACGGCTGAACACCGCCATGCCCTCATCGTACTTGTCGTAACCGATCTTTGCCGGGAGCCAGCTCCAATGGTACTGCACGCCCCGCTCTTCCAGCATCCGGGCTACGGCTGCGGCGTGGTTGTCCGCTTTCAGCAGCACTGTATTGCCGGAGCAAGGATAATACCTCGCCGGAATCTCTCCCAGCAGCGGAGCGGCGGCGGTCTGGTTCACCTCCTGCAGGGCGAACACCTCCGGCTGCTCCCTGGCAATAAAATTCACAAAGATCTCCCGCTTTGCCTCATAGTCCGGTCGATGAGGCTGTGGGTATTCAAAGTCAGCAGTTTCATAGTTTTTTACAGAATATCGTTGATGTCAGATTTCAGAACGTCTGCCTTGGGGCCGTATACAGCCTGAATGCCGTCGCCCTTCACCAGCAGGCTCAGAGCACCCTCTGCCTTCCATGCGGCAAGGTCGGCCACCTTGGCGGGGTCCTTCACGGTGACGCGCAGACGGGTCATGCAGCGTCCACCAGCACGATGTTCTCCCGGCCGCCCAGCAGGGCGATGATGCGCTTGGCCTGGCCGTTATCGGACTTTTTATCTGCTTTCTTCTCGGCCTTGGTGTCGGCTGCAGCATCGTCCGCGTTGTCATCGGTGTAGTTGCCCAGACGGCCCGGCGTTGCCAGCTTGAGCTTGCCGATCATGAAATAGGCCACGAAATAGCCGATGATGAAGAACGCCGCCACGCAGAGTACAAAGTTGATGATGTCGCCGCCCAGACCGGCCTGCAGGGACATGGGGATACGGGTGATGAATTCCAGATTGCCGAAAGAGTGCAGGCGCAGATGGATGATGCCTGCCATGGCAAAGGCGCAGCCCTGCAGCAGTGCGTACACGATGTACAGCGGCATAGCGCAGAACATGAACATAAATTCCAGCGGCTCGGTCACACCGGTCAGGAACACAGCCAGCGCGGTGGAGATGAACATGGACTTATACTTTGCGCGCTTGTCGGCATCCACACGGCGGAACATGGCCAGCGCAATGCCCAGCAGCAGACCGGTTGCACCGATCATCTGACCCACCTTGAAGCGGGCGGGGGTAACGGTCGTCAGCAGGTTGTTGTAAGCGGCCATGTCACCGGCTTTCTTGAAGTTGATGAGGTCGTTGGCCCATGCCAGCCACAGCGGTCCTGACCAAACACCTGGCTGCCCGCATTGACACCGGTGGCAATGGTGTAGGTGCCGCCGAAGGAAGTGTAGTTCATGGGGATGGTCAGCATGTGGTGCAGGCCGAAGGGCAGCAGCAGACGCTCCAGCGTGCCATAGATGAACGGAGCCAGAACGGGAGAAGTCTCGGAAGAGTTTGCGATCCAGATGCCAAAGTTGTTGATGCCGGTCTGGACCACAGGCCAGAACAGTGCCAACACCATGGAAATGACCACAGAATAGGCAATGACCACCATAGGCACAAAGCGCTTGCCGTTGAAGAAGGCCAGTGCATCCGGCAGCTTGCGGAAGTTATAGTATTTATTGTAAGCCACACCGCCCACGAAACCGGCAATGATGCCCACGAACACGCCCATGTTCAGGGCCGGGGCACCCAGCACGGAGGTGAAGTAGCCGTTGACGGCGATCTCCCGCCCGAACAGAGTGTGGGTCACGGCGTTGGGGTCTTCCAGCATGGCGCTGGTGACACCGAAGATGTTGCCGGTGATGACATTGATGAGGCAAACGCCAGCACAGCCGCAAAGGCACCGCCGGCACGCTCCTTTGCCCAGCTGCCGCCGATGGCCACGGCAAACAGGATGTGCAGATTGTTGATGACCGCCCAGCCAATGTTCTCCATGGTGGTGCCAATGGTCATAACTGCCGCAATGTCACCGCCGCCCATCTGCACCAGCTTGCCCAGACTGATCATCAGCCGGCAGCAGGCATGACGCGATGACGGTCATCAGCACCTTGCCCAGCTTCTGTAAGAAGTCAAAGTTGATAAGCCCCTTTTTCCCCGGAGCTGCTTGTGTTGTTGCCATAATGTTCCTCCTTGTTTCCTTTTGCGCCGTTTTACGCAATCGTTGCGCTTCTGTTGCGCAACTTTACGCAACAAGAATAATCCAACTCTGCAATTTTTACAAGAGTTTTCTAGGTCAAAAATATATTTTCTTCTTTTTGCACAACAGCCCGCAAGTTTCTTTGTTGAAAACATCGAAAGTGCGCAAAGGGTGCGGTTGCATGATCTGCGCAAACTCGTGCGCAAATCATTGACATTGCGTGCAAACCGCTTTACAATAGACCTATTACATCAGGGAGGAACAGACTATGGCAGTTACCATCAAGGATGTGGCAGCGGCGGCGGGGGTTTCGCCTTCCACGGTGTCCCGCACCTGCAAGGACAGCCCTTCCATCAGCCGGGAAACCAAGGAGCGGGTGCGCCGCATTATGGCACAGCTGGGCTATGAGCCGAACTTTGAGGCCGAACCGGTGGAGGCGTTCTCCAAGACCATCGGCATCATTCTGCCCTCCTCCCAGAGGGATGTCTACGAGAACGCCTTTCATCTGGAGATCATCCGCGGCATCGGGCAGTTCTGCAACCAGCGGAGGTATGTGAACACCGTCATCACCGGGCAGGACGATGCAGAGGTTCTGGATGCCATCCAGAGCATGGTGGCCAACGCGCAGGCGGATGGCTTTATCCTGCTCTATTCCAAAAAGGACTGCCCGGTGGCAGCTACCTGCGCAGCGAAGGGCTGCTCCATGTCATTGTGGGCAAGGCGGCGCAGTCTGCAAACCAGACCATCTATATCGACAACGACAACGCCCTTGCCGGTGAGGAAGCCACCGATTACCTCTATGAAATGGGCCACCGCCGCATTGCCTATTTCGGTGTCAGCAACGCCATGCTGTTTTCGGCAGAGCGCAGGCGCGGCTACCAGATGTCCCTGTTGAAGCACGGCATCACCCCCCGGGAGGAGGACTGTGTGGAGGTCAACACCCTGAACGACGCTTACGAAGAGCCGCTGAAGGCTCTTCTCACCGCACCGGACCATCCCACGGCCATGCTGGTCAGCGATGACATTCTGGCCGTGGTGCTGGAACAGTTCTGCGGCAAACTGGGGCTGCGCGTCCCGAAGGACCTTTCCATCGTTTCCTTCAATAATTCGCTGTTCTCCCGCATCACCAGCCCCCAGCTGACCACCGTGGACGTGAACCCCTATCAGCTGGGCATGGAGCCGCCAGCCAGACCATCAACCACATCGAGAACCCGAATCTGCTGGCAACAAAGATCCTTGTGCCGCACAAGCTCATCCCCCGGGAGAGCTGCTGCCCGCCGGAAGTCTGATCAAAAACAATGAGGCCGTTCCTTCTCCTTCTCAGAGAAGCGGAACGGCCTCATTTTGTTTATTTTTTCCGGTACTCCCGCGGGGTCATGCCAAAATGTGCCTTGAATGCCCGGTTAAAATAAGAGAGGTTTTCAAACCCGCACCGGGAAGCGATCGTCAGCACCGTCTCGTCCGTAGCATGCAGCGCTTCGGCGGCGGCATTCAGCCGGTATTCGTTCAGAAAGGCAACAAAGCTCTGCCCTGTCATCTGCCGGAACCAGCGCATGAAGTGGCTGGAACTGAAGGAGCAGACCCCGGCGGCATCGGCGACCCGAAGCCCTTCGGCATAATGGGCAGAGATCCATTGCAGAACGGCTTTCAGCCGCTGGGTATCGGCAGTTTCCACGGGGAGCTGCTGTTTTCCCTGCGCAATGAGCAGGGAGAGAAAGCGCAGCAGTGCTCCTTTGACCAGCAGCTCATAGCCGGGAAGCTTGGCGCGGTTGGCTTCCTCCACCTCCCGCAGGCAGGCGGCGGTCTGGAGATAACACAGGTCGTTGGGTGTCAGCCGCACAGGCAGCAGCAGCCGCCCGCTTTGCAGCGGAAGCAGGTATTTTTCGGCGCAAAGATCCTCCGCACCGCCCAGAAGCTCCAGCTCAAAGATGATATTCTCGTATTCCATCCGCTGCCCCTCTGCCTGCCGCAGGGCGTGGAGGGTGCCGGGCGTAAAAATAAAGATATCCCCCTGGTAGGCCGGGCAGGACACCGCACCCACCTGCACCAGCCCGCGCCCCGCTTGACAAAGACCAGCTCCATGCTCTCCTGCCAGTGGAGTGCCACCTGCGGAAAATCTCCCGGAATGGTGCAGGGATACAGATTGAAGGGGAACCGCACGGCACCGTGCTGCTTGGTTTCCTGCAATGATGCCTGATTTTGCATCTTCTCACCTCCAGATGATAGGATTGTACCACAATTTGCACTTTTAAGGCAAGATTTCGATTGTTTTATCTGGTATATCTTGCATTATAGATGTCAAACCTGTTTTCCGTAGCAAAGGAGGAGCCATTATGAGCTTTACCGAAACATTACAGAGTATCACCGGCAAGCTGCTGGCGGACTGCACCGATCAGGAGCTGTATCTGGCACTGCTGGAGCTGGTGCGGCAGAAGAGTGCCGACCGCGTGCAGCCCGTCACCGGACGCAAGCTGTATTATATCAGCGCCGAATTCCTCATCGGCAAGCTGCTGTCCAACAACCTCATCAATCTGGGGCTGTATGAAGAAGCCCGGGATGCACTGGCCGCTGCCGGAAAGAGCCTTTCGGACATTGAAGAGGTGGAGCCGGAGCCTTCTCTCGGCAACGGCGGTCTGGGCCGTCTGGCTGCCTGCTTCCTGGATTCGCTGGCAACGCTGAACCTGCCCGGCGACGGCGTGGGCCTGCGGTATCACTTTGGCCTGTTCCACCAGTCCTTTGAGGATGGTGTGCAGAACGAAAAGCCCGACCCCTGGCTCACCGCCCACAGCTGGCTGAAAAGACCGATGTGACCTACCCGGTGGAGCTGGCGGGCAAGGAATACACTGCCCGGCTGTACAAGCTGGCTGTCACCGGTTACGAGGGGCGCACCAACACCCTGAATCTGTTCGATCTGGATACCATCGACGAGAGCATCGTCCATGACGCATTGCCTTTGACAAGACCGCCATCGACAAGAACCTGACCCTGTTCCTCTACCCGGACGATTCCGATGAGGCAGGCCGCCGTCTGCGGGTGTATCAGCAGTACCTCATGGTTTCTGCCGGTGCCCAGCTCATTCTGGCAGAGTGCGCCGCCCGGGGCTGCAATTACCACGATCTGGCCGACTACGCCGCCATCCAGATCAACGACACCCATCCCAGCATGGTCATCCCGGAGCTGATCCGGCTGCTGGGGCAGCGGGGCATTGAGTTTGAGGAAGCTGTGAAGATCGTTACCAAGACCTGCGCCTACACCAACCACACCATTCTGGCCGAGGCACTGGAAAAGTGGCCCCGCGCTATCTGGATGCAGTGGTGCCCCAGCTGATGCCCATCATTGAAAAGCTGGACGCACTGGCCCGCACCCGCACCGAGGACGAGAGCCTTGCCATCATCGACAAGGACGACCGGGTGCACATGGCCACATGGACATCCACTTCACCCATTCCACCAACGGCGTTGCGGCGCT
>ENA-OQIR01000960-OQIR01000960.1-human-gut-metagenome-genome-assembly--contig:-NODE-960-length-11029-cov-2.452578_pt1 | contig 11029 bp, 11 predicted proteins | sample MGYA00242580_ERZ504745 | MGnify/ENA primary metagenome ERZ504745 (study PRJEB26092, sample SAMD00036214) | human gut metagenome | host: Homo sapiens | study: EMG produced TPA metagenomics assembly of... | reverse complement strand
GGAGAGCATCTGCGTGATCGACGCCTTCTGCACGTTTCAGAATCTTGCCTCGAATCGGCAGCAGTGCCTGGGAAACCGGCGTTTGCGGGCGCTTGGCGGTACCGAGTGCGGAATCACCCTCGACGATGAACAGCTCGGCCACATCGTCGTTGCCCGGCTGGCAGTCGGAGAGTTTGGCCGGCATCGAGGCGGATTCGAGCGCGTTCTTGCGGCGCGTGACCTCCTTGGCCTTGCGCGACTGGATGCGTGCGTGCATTTCGCCGACGATCTTCTCCAGCACGCGGCCGGATTGTTCCTTGTACCGCGCTTGGAGCCGGTGATCATCTCGCCGAATTGCTTGTCGGTGAGCCGGGTGACGATCGGCTTGACCTGCGCGGTGCCGAGCACGTCCTTGGTCTGGCCTTGGAACTGAGGTTCGGCCACGCGTGCGGTGACCACGGCTACGAGTCCGGCTTGGATATCGTCGCGCTCCACCTTCATGGCGGAGTCCTTCATGTTCACCTTGAGCTTGCGGGCGTTGTCTTCCACCGCCTTGCGAATCTGCTTGGTGATGGCGTTCATGAAACCGTCCACGTGAGTACCGCCGCCGGGCGTCTCCACGATGTTCACGAAGCTCATGATTGTGGTGTCATAGCCGTTGACCCATCGCAGGGCGATATCCACGCCGCAGGTGCGTTCGATTTCCTGGGCGTGCAGTTCGCCGCCCTCACCCACGGCCTGGGTCTCCTCCTTATAGGTGCCCTCGCCTTGGATGCGCCAGATGTCGGAGATCGGCTCGCCTTTGGACAGGAAGTCGACGAAGTCCTTGACGCCGCCTGTGTGCAGGAATTCCACGACGCGCGGGTGCGCGGGCTGTTCGCCGAACGCGCCATCAACGACCTGGTCGCCGGCCGTCAGTGAGAAGTCCTCCTCGGCCGGGCTCTCGGCATCGTCGGACGAGACATCCAAGGCCGGTGCCTGGTCTTGCGCAGGTTCGACTGTTGCGTCATCAGTGGCCTCGACGGTGTCAGTCGCCGCCGTTTCCGGTACGTTTTCGTCGATGATGGTGATTTTGAGGCCGGGCACCAGGAAGCTGGTCTGACGCACGCGGTCGATGAGCTGTTCGTATGAGAACTCGGCGGTTTTGTTGAAGATCTCCGGATCATACCAGTAGCGAATACGGGTACCAGTGGTTTTGGGAGATACCTTGCCGATGATTTCCAGCTCGGTGGGTCGGTTCTTGCGAGTGCGCTTGAACGGGGAATCGGGAGACGGATTGGCCGGGTCGGCATCCGTGTATACGCCAGGGTGACCTTGGTGGAAGGTCATGTGGTGCGTCTTGCCGTCACGATCCACTTCGACGTCCAGTCGGGAGCTCAGGGCATTGACCACGGAGGAGCCCACGCCGTGCAGGCCACCGACGGCGTTATAAGACGAGTTGCCGAACTTGGCACCGGCGTGCAGTTTGGTCAGTACGACCTCCACGCCGGACAGGCCGGTTTTCGGTTCCTTGTCCACCGGGATGCCTCGGCCATTGTCCGCGACTTCCACGGAACCGTCGGTGTGCAGGGTGACCACAATGTCGTTGCAGAAGCCGGCCAAGGCCTCGTCCACGGAGTTGTCGATGATCTCCCACAGGCAGTGCATAAGCCCCTGCGAGTCGGTGGTGCCGATGTACATGCCCGGACGCTTGCGTACCGCATCCAAGCCCTCAAGAACAGCTAGGTCCTTGGCGCCGTATTCTTCTTTGGGCATACAGTCCTATTTTTCTCTTCAAATGCTTGGCTCCCCTCACAGAGGGGAGCCAGATGATCATTGATCCAGGAAGTCGCGCAGGGTCTGCGAACGGGATGGGTGGCGCAGCTTGGACATGGTCTTGGACTCGATCTGACGGATGCGTTCACGGGTCACGCCATACACACGGCCGATGTCGTCCAGCGTCTTCGGCTGGCCGTCTTCCAGGCCATAGCGCATCTTGATGACGCCGGCCTCACGCGGAGACAGGGTTTCCAGCACCTGCTTGAACTGTTCCTGCAGCAGGGAGAAGGCCACGCGTCGGACGGAGCGATGGCGTCGGTATCCTCAATGAGGTCACCGAACTCGGAATCGCCATCCTCGCCAAGCGGGGTGTGCAGGGAAATCGGCTCGCGGCCGTACTTCTGCACTTCCTGCACCTTCTCAACCGGCATATCCAGCTCGCGGGCCAGCTCGTCCGGCGTAGGTTCACGCCCCAGATCCTGCAGCATCTGGCGCTGTACACGGGACAGCTTGTTAATCACTTCGACCATGTGCACAGGCACGCGAATGGTGCGGGCCTGATCGGCCATGGCACGGGTGATGGCCTGACGAATCCACCACGTGGCGTAGGTGGAGAACTTGAAGCCCTTCTTCCAGTCGAACTTCTCGACGGCACGAATCAGACCAAGGTTGCCTTCCTGGATCAAATCAAGGAAGAGCATGCCGCGACCCGTGTAGCGCTTGGCGAGCGAGACCACAAGTCGTAGGTTGGCTTCCAGCAGATGGTCCTTAGCCTTCTTGCCGTCGGCGGCGGCCCACTTGAGTTCACGCTTGCGCTTGAACTCCATGCCTTCGCTTTCGGTGTCGAGCAGGTGCTGGGCGTACAGGCCGGCCTCGATGCGCTCGGACAGGTCGACTTCCTGCTCGGCATTCAGCAGGCTCACACGGCCGATCTGCTTCAGGTAGTCCTTGACCGGGTCGGCGGTTGCGCCGGCCGCAATCACACGACGCTTCGGATTGCCCGAGGGGATGATGTTTTCTTCCTCATCATCCGTGTCGGAGACCACGTAGGCACCTTTTCCTTGGGCTGCTCGGGTGCCTTGGACTTGGCTTCTTCCTCGTCCTCGTCGTCTTCCACATCATCGTCGTCGGCATCGTCCTCATCGAGGTCTTCGTCGTCGGCATCGTCTTCGTCAACGTCGTCAAGATCCTCGTCGAGGTCGTCAACGTCCAAATCGTCGTCGTTGACCTCGGCATCGTCATCAAGCTCGTCATCGACCTGAGTGTCCTCGTCTTGACGAGCTCATCGTCTTGGCCTTCTTCGCGGTTTTCTTCGCAGCGGACTTGCGCGTGGTCTTTTTCGAGGGCTCTGCGGACTTGGACTTCTTGGCGGAAGTCTTGCGTGCGTGGTCGTAGAGCTGGCCTTCTTCTTGGTCTCGGTCTCCTCGCTGGACTCGGCTGTCTGCTTGGTTGCCGTCGTTTCCTTCGTGGCCAAAACTGCTCCTCCTGATCTCTCGCCGTGAAGTGCATATACCACATGGGCCCACTTCTGGCAAGGGCAAATCGTCAACTATGTGAGTAAACCACCCTCCACGGACGATTATTCCCACATCGTTGCCCGACGTGTTGCCGATCACCACACGCTTTCCTTCCGCGCATCGCGCGTAAAACCTCGGAAATCCGCCGTTTCTGTTCACTCAGCCGAGCACCATGCCGGTGCCACGCCTCGATCGGCGGCTGAGAATATCATCGCCGCCAGCGAACAATCCTCATCGAGCAGCAGGCATCGCAAGGCGAACACCATTGCTCGCGGATCGCCCAGCCACCATAAGGTGTCAGGCGATTACGGCCAATGGCTGTATGCAGTACGGCACCGGTGAGGCTTCGGCGATATCGAGCAACATACCGATGCCGGCATGGCAACGCTCCTTATCCGGCATCATGCTTCATCCTCGAATGCGCAAGTCAGCAGCTCGCCCATTCGTGTTCTCGTACGCGCCAGATGCGGTCGCGCCGCGAATTCCATAAGCCATGACTTGGGGCAACGGCTTTCATCAATAACCAACGAGAGAATCAGCGCATCACGAATCGATAAGGTCTCACGCATGCCCACCGCAAACGCGGCCATCGTCTCTCGGCCTAGGTCGGTGTTCCCGGCATCAAGACAAGACAGCCATTCGTCCAATGGTTCGGCCACCCAGTCGGCATTAGCCTGTTGCGCGCCTCGAAGTCGTCGATCATTGCGAAATTCCTGTGATCTCGTCTCCAACTCGTCAAAGCCAAAGGGCTCCGTCTGCTCGGCGGCGTGCCGTTTGGCGTGTCGGCTCTTACGCGGCTTGTGTGGCGTGTTGTTGTTCATCATGTCCTCCTTGACTAATGGTGTGCAATCTATTGGTGTTGTGGTGCACGCTGAGCCAGGTAGCTCACGCACCGAGTGGGTGTGCCCACTATGCTGAAAACGCCGTATGACGCAGGAAAAAACGACCATTGTGGTTCTAGCTTCAAAACCCTTGATTTCCAACGTTCTTGTGTTCTTCAAACCCTGTGGATAAGTTATTAGGCATGTGCACAACTGCTAACAACCGCGAAATCATCGAGCCACGCATCATTCAGTTGGTGCGGGAACTGACTGCCGCCCCCGCCACCGACGAGGTTGCCGACGCCTGAAACCGGTGATGGAACAGGTTGTGGACCAAGCCGCCTCCTCCAGCCAAGGAGGCAAACGACTGCGTGCGCTGCTCGCATTGGACGCCTTCGATATTCTTGCCGGCGACGTGACTCCTGATTGGCGTGACGCCATGATCGACCTAGCCTGCGCCATTGAAGTGTTTCAGACGGCCGCCCTGGTGCATGACGACATCATCGACGAATCCGATCTGCGCCGGGGCAAGCCTTCCGCACATCATGCCTTGGAGCAGGCCGTACACAGCGGTGCCATAGGCCGTGGCTTGGGCCTGATGCTCGGCGACATTCTGGCCACTGCCTGCATTGAAATCACACGCCGGTCCGCCAGCCGTCTTCCCAACACCGATGCCCTGAACGAGGCGTTTCTTACCATGCAGCGCGAGGTGGAAATCGGCCAGGTACTGGACTTGGCCGTCGAGATGACCCCGCTGTCTAATCCCGAAGCTCTGGCGAACGCCTCATTGAACGTATTCCGCTGGAAGACAGCCAGTTACACCACCATCGCTCCACTGCTGCTTGCACTGCTGGCCGCAGGAGAGAGCCCGGATCAGGCCAGACATTGCGCGTTGGCCGTCGGCCGGCCGCTCGGACTGGCGTTCCAACTGGCGGATGACCTGTTGGATGTCGTCGGATCAAGCCGACAATACCGGAAACCAATTGGCGGAGACATCCGAGAAGGCAAACGCACAGTGCTGTTGGCTGATGCTCTGTCTGCGGCAGATACGGCGGATAAGGCCGATCTGATTGCCATCTTCGAAGCGGATTGTCGCAATGACAACCAGGTGGCCCGCACCATTGAACTGTTCACGTCGACCGGTGCTCTTGATCGATCCCGCGAGCGCATCGCTGCCCTATGGGGTGAGTCCCGTAAGGCGATTGCCGGTCTTGAGCTGAATTCCGAAGCGCAACGCCGTCTGACCGAGGCTTGTGCGCGATTCATCCCCGAATCCTTGCGATAGTCCGCAATGCGAGCCGCCGGACCATGAGACCATGGACACCGGTGAAAACCCATGAAAACTATGCGCTGATGCTCCGGCCGCGTAACCGGGGCCATGTACACTGAACGTGTTTAGTCGTGATTAAAGGAACCGTACGATACAACATGAGTGAGAACGAGCCCGTGCAGATGATTGAGGGACGCTACCGCATCGTGCGCAATATCGCCGAGGGTGGTATGGCCACCGTGTATGAGGCCGTCGATGAGCGTCTGGGGCGCACCGTGGCGATTAAGGTCATGCACACACAACTCGCCAAAGGCCCGCATCGGGAGCAGTTCGTCGAACGGTTCCGCCGCGAGGCCAATTCGGCCGCGTCCATCGCCAACCCGCACATCGTTCAGGTGTATGACACCGGCGAGTTCAATGGACTTGATTTTCTGGTCATGGAATATGTGCATGGCGTCAATCTGCGGCATGAGATGAACACCCAAGGCACATTCTCCGTGCGTGAGACGCTGCGCGTGGTCGCGGAGACGCTGGATGGTCTGGCTTCCGCGCATCGCGCCGGCGTGGTCCACCGTGACATCAAGCCCGAGAACATTTTGATCAATGATCGCGGCCATGTGCAGATCACCGATTTCGGTCTGGCCAAGGCCGCCAGCCAGGCCACATTGAGCTCCACCGGCATGCTATTGGGCACCGCCGCTTATCTGGCTCCCGAAATGATCGAGAACAATCAGGCCACCGCGCAAGGCGACCTGTATTCGGTGGGCATCATGGCATGGGAGATGATGACCGGCAAGGTGCCGTTCGATTCGGATAATCCGGTGACGCTTGTCTTCAAGCATGTTCATGAGGACGTGCCGTCCGTGGCCACGGTCTGCCAGGGCATTGATCCGTCCGTGGCGGCGTTCATCGCCCATCTGACCGCGCGTCAGGTGGATGCCCGCCCCGCCGATGGCGCGGCAGCAGCTGAGGAATTGAGCCAGTTGGCCGCCAAATTGCCGCTGGAGGCGTGGCAATACCGTTTGCATGCCGAACCCATCGGAGGCGATCATACCGATGCCACCGCTGCAGCATTGGTAGGCAATATCGCCGAGCAGGCCCCGCTGACCGGCGTACCTGCCGGTGCAGCAACGTTCGAGCCGTCCGTACCGGCATTTTTGGTCGATGATGCCGCAAGCAATACCGCCGATACCGGTGGCGCCGCAGACGTCAATCCTCCGGCGCCTCCGGTCGCCCCCACCACGGCACTTGATTCGTCGATGTTAGCCGATGCTTCGGCTCCCCATAAGACGCAGATCATGGCACAGTCCGGCAGCGAGACACAAGTGCTGCCTCAGGCCGGCGATGCCTTCACCCGAGCGCTTGCCCTTTCCGATGAGCCGGACGTCGCTTCCAATGGCACCGGGCCAAAGAAGCAGCGCAGCAAAAAACCGCTCATCATCGTACTGGTGATAGTGCTGGTACTGGCTGCAATCGGCGGAACCGCCGGCTGGTGGTGGTTTGCCGGACCGGGCAGCTATTGGAGTGTGCCCAAGCCGGATGACGTGACCTGCGATGCGAATGCAGGCACCGAATGCTCGCTGGCCGGCGCGGATTGGGCCACGTATGAAAGCACGTTGAAGGCTCTCGGCATCCCCTACAAGACGCACAAGGAATACAACGACGACGTGGCGGAAGGCAAGATCATCTCTTCTTCCGTGAACAAGACCAAGGCCGTTGTGAACAGCCGCATAAGCAAGCGAGCCAATCAGGAGCTTACGGTGGTGGTGTCCAAGGGCGTGCGGATGGCCACCATCCCGAAGGATATTCTCGACGCGAATTCGGCCAATGGCAAAGACCCGTTGAACGCGCTCAAGAGGGCTGGCTTCGATAATGTCAAGCACGACGAGTCGAAGGACGAGTATTCGATGGACACGCCGCAGGGTGTGGCGTTGACGATCTCCCCTGATCCCGGTACCACAGCCAAGCACAACGATGAGGTGACGGTTACTTTGAGCAAGGGACCGATGCCGGTGACCATGCCTAACATCGTCGGTAAGACCCAGGATGAGATGCAAGCCGCGCTCGGCGAGTTGAAGCTCACGGCCAATGTCACCGAACAGTACGATGACAAGGTCGAGGCCGGTCAAGTCATTTCCGCGTCTCAGGAAGCCGGAGCCAGTTGAAGTGGGGAGACAGCGTGGACGTGGTGATTTCCAAGGGTCCGGAGATGGCGACGATACCGTCCGGCCTTGTCGGCAAACAGGAAAGCGCCGTGACCAAGACGCTTGAGGCTCTCGGTTTCGAGGTGAAAACCGACAAGGTGCTCGGTGGTCTGTTCGGCACGGTACGTACCGTGAAAAGCGGGGATACGGATCTATCCAACGGCGGCAAGATTCGCCTGCGCGATGCCAACGGCAACCCCACCGTCATCACCCTCGCCATCGTGTGAGAGTAATCAACTGGCTCCCCTCGCTGAGGGGAGCCAACACATATCATTCGGCTTCTTCGGCGGCCTGTTGGGCCTTGAGCTCGGCCTTGACCTTCTGGGCGTATTCGTTCACGAATTCCTGACCGCTCATTTTCTGGATTGCGACGGAAACACGATCGGTCAGCGAACGCAAATCATCATGTGTAATCTCATTGGCCGGCTTCTTGGCAACCTCAATCGGCTTGCCATACAGCACCTTGGTCTTGCCCTTCTTGGGAATCGACGTGCCAATCGGCTGCAGCTTGTCCGAGCCGATGATGGCGGTCGGCACAATCGGGCAACCGGTCTCGAGCGCAAGTCGTGCGACACCGGTGTGTCCCTTGTACAGTCGACCATCCGGCTGCGCGTGCCTTCAATGTGGATACCGAACAGGTGCCCATCCTCGATAATCTCGCGTGCGTGCTCGAGTGCGCCAAGCGACTTGCTGCCACCAGAACGATCAACCGGGAACACGCCACGGACGTGAACCACCACTTCTTGAACTTGCCCTTCAATCCCTTGCCCTCGAAGTATTCGGCTTTGCCCATGAAGTGCACCATGCGCGGGCAGGTAATCGGAATCAAAGCATCATCGATCACCGCCAGATGGTTGGCTGCGATAATCGCGCCACCCTCTCGAGGCACGTTATTCAGTCCGCTGACAGCAGGGCTCAAACGATGATGAGCAATAGGGCCGAGACCTTTGACGAAGAACCAGTAGAGCACTTGGCATTCCTCCCGCAGACGAACTAGCCATTGGCCGGTCGCCTGATTAGAGTGACAGTTATGACTGAGAACCAGAATAGCAATGCCGACGGAGAGCGGCCAACCCCCACGCCGGGCAACGGACAGGATTCCGATACTTCGTCCAAGTCGTCGACTCCCGGTGCCGCCGGACCGGCCACGAATGGTGCCGATACACCGCAATCGCATGACATGAACGATTTGGATGCGGCGTGGGCCGCGTTCGAAGCCGAGCATCAGGCCGACTTGCATGACGTGGCTTCCTCCAGGCAGGCCAAAAAGTTCGAGAAGCAGGCCAAGAAACGACGAGAAGGAGGCGCTGCTTTCCGTAGATGACTTGGATATCGGCTCGTTCACCGATGATGCTCGCCCGAGCCGTGGCGGCAAAAAAGGCAAGCAGCCAGGCCCCCGTGATTTCACCGGCTCCAGCTGGCTGGATACCGATAATGTGATGGACGCCTATGATGATGGCGGCTTCACTCCCCCGAACCCTGATCTTGGTCCGGTCAAAGCATCTACGGTACTGCTGACGGCGTTGCTCATCATCGGTCTCGCAGGCGAAACGGTGATGATATTCGTTCCCGGATTGAACGCGATTCCTCTCTTAGGCGCGCTGCTCAATATTCTCTTCGGGCTGGGCGTCATTTTGGGTCTGGGCGGATTGGTGGCCAAAATCCTCAACCGCAAAGACCGCCCCGGTGATCAGGGTGGCTATTACGACGACGGCGCGAGGGTGTAGTTCGCGTAGGTTGTGTAGTCCTTGGCTCCCCTCTCTGAGGCCGAGCCGTTAAGTAAACAGCCCAGTGGGCTGTTTGTAGGCGAGGTGTGAGCGATAGCGAACCAATGTATCACAGGCGTACCTCGTCCGTAATTGCGGCCGAGCCAAGATAGGTCACGAATTGAAGTCGATGGACTCCTGCAACTCGAAATAGTTGATAATGAAGGAAAGGTAAACATATTCGAGCAAACCCATTCCATATCACGCCTTGGACTTGGCGGTTTCGATCCACTTGTTGAACAGGGCTTCAGCCTTGCCGGAGTCGACAGCATCCTCGGCCAGCTTGTAGGCCTCGGCGAAGCGCTCGGCCAGTGTGCCGTTGCCGACCAGATTGCCGTCAGCCACGATGGCGGAGGCAGCGTTGAGCAGCGCGGTGGTGCGGGACGGAATGTCCTTGCCGGCCAGGAAGTCCTTGAATGCGTTGGCGTTGACGTCCGGCACGCCGCCCTTGAGCTGGTCGACGGTAATCTTGGCGAGACCCAGATCCACGGTCGGGTCGAACTCGGTTTCGGTGACCTTGCCGTCGCGAATCTCCCAGACGGAAACCGGGCCGGTGGGGGCGAGCTCATCCATGCCTCATGCGAAGTGTAGACCAAGCCGGACTGACCACGGCTGGCGTAGACGGCAGCATGATCGGGCTCACCTTGCGGTTGGCGCAGCGATGGCCACGTGTGCCGGGTTGGCGGGGTTGGTCAACGGTCCCAGGATGTTGAAGACGCACGGAATGCCGAGCGCGGCACGAATCGGGCCCACGAAGCGCATGGCCGGGTGGAAGGTGCGGGCGAACGCGAAGGTGATGCCCACCTCGTCGCCCACTTCGCCGACGGCTCCGGCTTCAAATCCAGCGGCAGGCCGAGGTCTTCGAGCACATCGGCGGCACCGCACTTCGAGGATGCAGCGCGGTTGCCGTGCTTGACGATCTTCACGCCGGCTGCAGCGGCGGCCACGGAGCCCATGGTGGACAGGTTCACGGTGGCGAAGCCGTCACCACCGGTGCCCACGATGTCGGTGGTCCCACCGGAAACGTTCAGCGGCACGGCGTGGGAGACCATGGCCTTGGCGGCACCACGCACCTCGTCGGCGGTCAGTCCCAGCTGCTGCTGCATAGCGAGCGCGGCACCCACGGCGGCCGGATTGGCGTTACCTTGCATCAGGTCGTCCACGAACCACTCCGATTCCTCAGCAGTAAGGTGGTCTCCCCCGACCAGCTTGGTGAGAATCGACTTCCATGTGATCTCGGCCATGATGCCCTCCTTGGCGTTTCCTACGCCGTGTGATGTATGTTCGCCGCTCATTGTAATGGTTCGTCATTTCAAGGCCCTGAATCTTCCATATTGCAAAATATGGCGCTATTGCTGTTTTCGTGGATGTCGGTTCGTCGTCGAGCCGTTGGTTTCGTAAGCGTGAGGGGCGTTCCCGCGTATTCTGTTTTCCGACCAAAGAAATGAATCACGAAGAACGCCTGGGCAAAAGCCCATTCACCGGATTGCCGAACGTCAAAGGCACGGTTGCAGAGGATGCGCGGATCACGGATTCGCCGCCGCGTTCCGAACCCGTGCTCGAGATCCGGGTGCGTCCACGTGCGGGTATGCTCCGATGCTCCCGATGCGGAAGGAGGTGCCGCGGGCATGACCAGGGCGGCGGCGTGCGGCGTCGTGGTCGCTTCCGTGCCGTGGGCCGAGCCGGGCAGCCGGTCCACACGCGATTTCGAATC
>ENA-OQIR01000959-OQIR01000959.1-human-gut-metagenome-genome-assembly--contig:-NODE-959-length-11029-cov-4.619244_pt1 | contig 11029 bp, 13 predicted proteins | sample MGYA00242580_ERZ504745 | MGnify/ENA primary metagenome ERZ504745 (study PRJEB26092, sample SAMD00036214) | human gut metagenome | host: Homo sapiens | study: EMG produced TPA metagenomics assembly of... | reverse complement strand
CGCGGCGGCGGCAGCGGGCGTGGCGGTGCTGGCTTTTGCGGCCCTGAGCCGTGGTCGTGGCGAGTCGAGGGGTTGATTGGCCGCGGCGGGAGGGCTATCTTGCAAGTGGATAACCCTTAGCGTTTAGCGTGTACATTAATAAGAATAAAAGTGCCTTTTTATGTAGAAAGAAAGCCAAACTTTTGATAACGATGGCACCCTGCAGGGTATGGTACTTTTCTGACAAAATAATGTATGCAAGTTCGAGGGCGTCGAAATTGCAATGATACTCGCGGCGAATCGAGAGACTCTGAACCTGATTACTCCGAATGACGCCGCCGCCCTTGTATCGTTCGAAAAGCTGGGGCGTGAAGTAGTCGGCCTCGACGCCGTGATCGACATCCCCCTGGTTATCGTTGAGCTCACGCCGAAGACCAATACCTCACAGATGCTTGACCAAGAGCTTCAAAAGGCCCGCCCACGAGACAAAACGGTTCCAACGCGGTGACATGATGGTTTTGCCCAAGACCACAGTCTCGTCTACGGCTTCCGAACCCATTGGGTCACCAAGGTATAGGCCCGTGAGGTTCATATGCCATACCACGGTACCTGCTGTTCAACTGATGGCCAGACTTGGAAGCCATATGAGGATGGCTCACCTGTCAGCATTATAGGTAGCTGGAATCGTCTAGGTCGTATGATGGAACACCGCATCGACATTACAAGAACGGCGAAACATATCGCCAAGTAATCGTTGCTGGAAATTGCATTAATTTTGCGCCCGACCACGTAGATAAGGGTCGTACTCGTCATCGAGGTTGCAGACGCAGCAGCACTCCCGCCCGGCTTCGAGGTCATCCCGGTCGAGCCCCATTCCTCCTCACCTGAGAGACGCAGAAGAGCGTTAGCGACCGCTCGATGTCGGTTCGCTCGAGGGCCACATGGTAGGCGAGCGCCCCGCTCGCGCTCCATCGATTCCGTGGCTACGGCGAGGGTGTCGTAAATCGGGCTCATATGTATCCCTCGGGTTTATCGGTGCGGGCGTGCTTAAATTTGTTAAAATTCCTATGCGTCGAAAGACGCAAAGGAATTTGAGGTTCGTAAGAACCTCAATACTTCCTGTCTAGCGCACCCATGAACTGTTTGGGGCCCGCAAGGGAATGCAGGTAGGTCGTTCGCGGCCGGGGTGCGCACCGCATGTTAAGGCGTCGGGCAATCGCGGGTCCGACGCTTTTTTCAGGTGCATCGGCAGACATACGATCCTCCGTACCGAGTGCGGGCTGGCGACGCGCCGGCCCAATGGACGTCACGAAGTTACGCGGCGCGACCAAAAGGCTCGCGCGTCTTGCCGCAGCGGTAACATCGAAGCATTTGCACAGCTAGCAAATTCGAGCAGTTGCATGAGCTGTGGGCTGTCTTGCAGGGGGGGCGTCTGCAGGCAATTGTCCCATTGCTTCTCCAATCGGGTCTTAGTCTTCCGGCAACTCGTCGATATCCTCCGACACCTCGATGCCCTTGACCGGGCACATGCAGCGAAGGGCCTCGCGGCGGTTCTTCGCTCGGGGGGCGAGCTGCGCCGAATGGTAATCGCCCGTGAACGTCCAGATGATGCCCGAGGTCGTCTTGTTGGCGGTGAGGCGGTACTTCCTCGCGAGCCTTTCGGCTTCACTCGTGCATTCCGAATCGCCCTCGTGCGCGTCGTCGTGGCTGCCTTCGGTGGTGTCTCCGCTGGCCGTTCGGATCTTCTTCAGGTAGAACCTGAAGCCGTTCGCGCGGCGGAACCAGTTGAGCGGGAACATCGCGTAGCGCTTGAAGCATCGGAGTCGCCATCGGAGTTCTTCGTCATGAGCTCATCGAGGTAGAGGTCCCACGCGTCGTATATCTCATCGGCCTTGGCGCCCGCTTTCATCGCATCGCTGATCTCAGCCATGGTCTTCTCGAGAAAGATGCAGTTGCAGTGCTTGGTAGGTGAGTCGGCGATGAAGCGTGCCACATGGCGGACCTCGGCGCTCCAGCCGTCTTCGCTCCCTCCACAAGGTTCGTCTCCCTCGTTGGAGTTATCAGAAGAATAATAAGAATAATAAAAATTACTATTTATATATACATCCGTTCCCGATGAAGCCATATTGTCATCCTGCGGTTTTGCTGCGTTTCCGCAGTTAGATTGCGGTTCTGCAATTTCCTCCGACTCGACGTTTGCGCAGGCCGCTTAGATGCGACAATTTGGCGTATCGTTGTGACAAAATGACGCATCTGCGCGACCTGCGTGTTGTTGAAAACTAGAGTTTTCAACAGCTGAGATGTGACAAGTTGTCGCATCTGCCTGACCTGCGGGCTGCTGGAGATCGAAATCGAGGTTTTGTCCTCAGCGAGATGCTGAGACGGCATTCGACGGGAGTTAGATACTATGGCCGAGAAGATGCAGGCCGGCACCCCGAAAAAAGCGGATAGCGGGCAAGGACCGCCCCTATTCGAAATTGGAATCGATTATCAGGGGTGCCGGCTACACGAACACCCAGGTGGCCCATCTCGCCGGCATTCCGATCAGCACATTGCAGACGATCATTCGCCTCGAAGCCGATCTGGGAACCGTGCGCGTCTCGAATCTGCTTTCACTTTGCCGGGTGCTGAATACAACCATAGAGTGGCTCTTCGATGCCGATATGCCGGTTGGCGATGACACCGATGCCCCAGTTGGGCAGAGGCTGGAGCTGATCACGCTGTTCAACTGCCTGAACACCGAGACTCACGGCGACTTGGTTGGCATGATGAAAAGCCTGGCGAAAGAGCCGAGCCGCCTGGTGGTCTGGCCGCGCAAGCGCGACTGATCGGATTTGCGGGCAGCCGTGTAGTTGGGTAGGGGGCTACATGGCTACACGGCTATACGGCTACATAGCTACAGAGCTATGCTGCTACAGAGCTACACTTCTACACGCATAGCCACCTACTCTTCCTGACGGTAGGGGAGGACGGCACGGCATTGAATTGCCCACGCTGCCGATTGAGCTCGTTGAGTTCTTTTGCAAGTGCCGTCTTGTCTTCGGCGAGCGCGTCGATGCCCGCGTCCACGTTCGGTTTCCGCCCCTATTCGAAATTGATTGACCGAAAAACTGGACTTCCTCTTCATATGCCGCCGTGGCTTCCAGCACATTTCCGCAATCTCGGAAACATCAAGTCCGCGGCGGAACATATAAGACCGATTGATGTGGCAAAAAAGAAGGAGGGGCATTACGCCCCTCCTTCTGGACAGCCTGTATCCCGGTTCCCTGCCTGCCAGTTCGCCCTCCCCGAAACCCTCGGGGCGCTGTGGGGTCAAACCCCTCCGCATGGAAAATTCTATCGCGGCCATGCCCGCCATGCGTGTCACGCACACCACGCCAAACGTCAGGTTTACCAGCCGGGGCTGAGCCCTCTTTCGAGAGCAAACGTATTTTAGCATCTACAAACTCGAAATACCCTGCCGCATTTGAGGACTACCAGGAAACGGTCTACATTGCCACGAACCTATCGAACTATGCGCGTGCACGGCTATCGAGCTACACGCCTACACGCATAGCCACCTACTCTTCTTGACGGTAGGGGAGATTCATCTACGGCGGCTCACCTGCCCCTGCGCTATAATAGAACATGCGTTCGTTAGCCATTCGGAAGGAGTGTCGTCGTGGGGGAGTGCGAGAAATCGATCCGCTTGGTGACCGCCCTCGTGGAGTGCCGTCCAGATGGCGAATACGTCCCCTGGGGGATTAAATGGTATGACGGCACGATATACCCATTCGCCCGCATCGAGTGGTACAGCCCTCGCTCATGGGCTCTCGGTCCAAAACGCCAGTCAGAATCATGGCGCGTGGTTCTAGAGAACGGTACCTGCCGGGACGTCTGCCATTACGGGAACAGCTGGTATGTCGTCCATGACCCGGACAATGACACTCCCGCAGCAAGCGCCCCGCAGGGACCGTGCAAGTAGCGATACTGCCGACTCGCATGTTTACCGAGGTGCACGCCTACAGAGCTACACACCTACACCCGAAACTTCCCGCCAAGCTCCCCGCAGGACAAAAGGGGTGCCTTTAATGGCACCCCGCAGTAAAGCAGCTCGTTATTATTCTTATTCTTATTCTTCTTTTTATCCCTACACCGCTACCGCGCTACACGCCTACCGAGCTTCTAGCCTACACGCCCAGTAAACCAGCAGGGAGCCCATGAAAGGCTCCCTGCCGAGCCAAGCGTCTTGTTATTATTCAAGATTGCTTTTGCAACGGCGCCGAAATAGCTTCAACCATCTCATCGCGGCGACTTCTCTCACGCCATCGGCCGAATCGTTTCCCGCGATTCCTTCCATAGACCGACAGGATAGCTATCCTTGATCCCAGGGAGACACTTCCGAGGAAGAGGTTAAGCAAAATGGACCCGAACGAGAAGACCGACCAGTCCGCAATTGTCATCTGAGTTACCGCCTGCCAGGCGCGTCCTTCGAGACCTACCGCGCCGACCGGACGCGGGTGCCGAAATCCGCCTGCCGCTGACACCAGCCGAACTCGAAGACAAGCTCGCACGCGAAGCCGCCCGCGAAGGGGTTAAACCGAAGTTCCTGCGCCTCTGTGCATGGAAATACCTCGGCCGCTTCGCGCCCCTCGAGTGCCTCCCCCTCGATGAGTTCGGCACCGCTGGGGACGCGAACCTGCTCGCCGCGGCGGTCACGTGTGACCCAGACATCGATTGCAGCGTCCTCTTCCAGTACTGCGACCTCCGCGAGATCTACGGTCCGCTCGAATGCCTCAACGTCGCTCTCCAGTACGATGATCTACCGTATCGCAAGTGGTCGTCCCCGCTCGACTTCAACGAGATCGGCATTGACGGCCTGACCCCGCATGAGGCGTGTGCCCTCCAGCTCGGCTGGGAACTGGCGGGCGGGAACACCACACGCGACCGCGACGATATGTCCGTCGAGGAACTCATAGAGCTTGGCGAGAGCGAGACGGAAGATCGGGAATTGGTTGTCTGGCGATGGGGCTTCATGGCCCCCCTACGAGGGCGAAATAGACACCGCAAAGTATTCCAAAGACCAAATCCTCACGATATTGTTCCCATAACATCTAGATTGCCAGCCAATTAAGGCCGGCACCGCGAAGGCCGCGCGCCTGAAGACGAACGCTGACCTGATGGCTTCGCTCTTTAAGCACTGAAAAAAAGCACGGTCATCAATATACAAGGGCCATGTACCGTTGATGGTAATAATCAGTGGTACATGGCCCTAATTGCCGTTTACGGACAATAGAAGCAATGCTGTCTGACTCGATTTGAATGATGCTGGGGTCATCTTCATTCATCGATGAGGTTCCGTCCGCGTATTCCTCGGCAGAAAGTGGGCTGGAGCGCGTTGCGTGGTGCCTGGTGCTAGATGCCATGGAATGGGGTATGTAGGCGTTGTGTAGGCAAAACTAAGCGTGAAATTGATTAAAAAAAGATTTCACCTCTTTTTCACTCCTCAGGGAATGAGAAAAAGGACGAATCAAAGAAAAAGCTCAGAAGCAATTACGCTTCTGAGCTGCACTAATGCAATGGAGCCAGCGACCGGGCTCGAACCGGTGACCCCCGCTTTACGAGAGCGGTGCTCTACCAACTGAGCTACGCTGGCGGCCATGTGATGGCGCAACTGAGGCGTCAACGGCTGTCTATGATACGGGACATCGCAAATCCGCGCAAGTGTTCTGACGGCTTTTCTCACTTTAAATGCACTAATATTGGAGACGCGATGTCTTGCTCTTACGGGTCTCAAACAGAATGGGGCAGCGATGACTCAACCCAAGATTCTTCTCGCACGCATCGACGACCGTTTCATTTACGGACAAGACGTTGAGCTGTGGAACGAAGCCGTGGGTTCCAACCTTGTCCTAATCGTCAACGATGAGATCGCGGCAGATTCGCGCCAATGGGCACCCATGAGGGTGGCGGCGCCAGAAGGCGTTTGGACGCGGTTTTTCTCGGTGCAAAGGACCATCGACGTCATTCATACCGCAACGCCTCGCCAATTGATTCTGATCATGGTGGCCTCACCCTCCGATGCGCTCGCGCTGGTTAAGGGCGGTGTGCCGATCACCAAGATCAGCATTGGTCATATGCAGGCAGGGAGGGCAAGCGTCCCGCAACGCCCGCAGTTGCCGTAGACGACACAGACGTCGCTGTTCTCAGAGAGCTGCAAAAGCTCGGCATAGAACTAGAAATCCGCTATCTCCCCAGTTCCGCCCCCGACCCCATCGGCAATCTGTTCAACTGATCCCTTGGGGACGGAGGAAAACGGATCATTTTGCCTTCGTAGGGGATCTGTGTGGCGCTGTCCGCCAAAACTATGCCGGTTTACTACGATGAATTGCTTATCGCCGAGCATGCCAAATTTGCAGAGAATAAAACCGCAGGTAGACGAGTTGCTAATTTTTTATAAACCAGCGCGTGGTCGGACATAGTGGGTTCATCGTAGTAATTCGGCATAGTTTTGTTATGTCACCAATCGGTGGCATCGAAAAGAAGGATTTAGGCATGAAGCAGCGCCCGTCGGCGGTGGTGCCGGCGGGCGTTGCTGTGCGAGATGTCGCGTTGTGGGCCTAGTGCCTCATAAAGTGGTATTCGATCATATTGCTGTAGGGGTGACCCGGACCCACAATGCCCTGCGGGAACAGCGGCTGGTGCGGCGTGTCGGGGTACATCTCGGCCTCGAGGGCAAAGCCGGCGCCCCAGCCATAGTTGGCATCGTCCTTGGCGTGCTCGTCGCCCAGCCAGTTGCCGGTGTAGAGTTGCACGCCCGGGGCGGTGGTGTAGTAGTCCAGCTCACGACCGGTCCACATCTCCTCGACATGTAGGGCGCGACGCAGGTTGCGGCCGTACTGATAGCCATCGATGCACAGGCAGTGATCGTAGCCACGGGCCTGCTTAATCTGCGGGTCGTCGGCCTCCATGCCGGGTGCGACGGGGCGCAGCTCGCGAAAGTCAAACGGTGTTCCCTCGACCGGAGCGATTTCGCCGGTGGGGATGTTCTGCTCGTTAATGGGCAAGTAGTGGGCAGCGTTGGCGATAAAGAAGTGCTCACAGTCCATGCCGGCGTTATGGCCGGCAAGGTTAAAGTACGTGTGGTTGGTCATGGACACGTAGGTGGCGCGGTCGCTCTCGCAACCATACTCGATGCGGAAGACTCCGGTGCGCGTAACGGTAAACACAGCCGTAAAGATTCGGTTGCCGGGCAGGCCCAGCTCGCCATCCTTAAGCGAGGTGGTCATGCGCACGGCGTTGTGAGTCTCGTCGAGCTCAACGTCCCATACGCGCTTGTGCAGACCATGCTCAAGATCGCTGTGCAGGTTGTTGACGCCTTCGTTGGCCGGCATATGCCAGTCCGTGCCGTCGATGGTGATCGTGGCGCCCGCGGTGCGGTTTGCCACGGGGCCGATGGTCGCGCCAAAGCAGGCGGGGTTGTCAAAGTAATCCTCGAGCTTATCGAAGCCCAGCACCACATCGCGCACGTTGCCGGGAATGTCGGGCACATCGATACCCAGCACGGTGGCGCCATAGTCCATAATGCGAACGCAGATCTCGGGCCCGTTGAGGGTGTAACGATGAACGGGGGTACCGCACGGCGCGGTGCCGAAAAGCTCGGAAGTGATCATTTGGTTCCTAACATCGAGGTATTTCCGACAAACTGTAGCGCGAACAGGTGAGATTATCACTACACCCCACTAAAGCAGGGGGTATTTTTCTCAAAAAAGTGATGATTGGAGCTGTGCTGGCGTTGATTTTTGACGCGCACGAGTCTGATACAATTTGTTCGTTACTGTTTGAATGATATGTGCGCAAAGAACGGCGAGGATTCATCGTGATTAAGGCGGAGCGACAGGATAAGGTTCGTCAGCTGCTCGAGGAACAGGGCACGGTCTCGGTCAAGGAGATCTCGGACGCACTGGGCGTCTCGGATATGACGATCCGCCGCGATCTTGAGGAGCTTGCGAGCCTAGGTGAGATTGAGCGCGTGCACGGTGGAGCCGTAGCGCGCAGGGCCGTCCACATGCTATGTTGCGCCACGAGTATTCGCACAGCGAAAAGCGTACCAAGCATGCCGAGGAAAAGCTGCAGATCGCGCGCCGCGCCGTTGAGCTCATCGAGGAGGGCTCGACCATCTTTTTGGGTACGGGCACCACGGTTGAGCAGATGGCCTCGATGCTGCCGGCGTTTCGCCTGCGCATCGTGACCAATTCGCTTTCGGTGTTTAACTTGCTTGAGGCGCGCGAAGACTGCGACCTGTGCCTCGTGGGCGGCATGTACCGTCGCCGCACCGCCGCTTTTGTGGGGCCAACGGCCGAGGATACCCTGCGTGCGTTGGGCATCGACGCGGCGTTTATCGGCGCCAACGGCATTCTGGATGGCGATGTGTCTACGTCCAATATGGACGAGGGCCGTATCCAGCAGCTCGCCTTTAGCAAGGCAGACTCGCGCTACTTGATCGCCGATTCAAGCAAGATCGGCAAGCGCGACTTCTACACCTTCTGCCGCCTGGACAGCCTGGATGCCGTGGTGTGCGAGCCGGGCATCGCCGCCGAGAATCGTGCCGCCATCGAGGAACACACGCAGGTCATCTGCTAGCTAACGCTATGGGATTGCCAACAGGCGATGCGGGAGGACTTTTACCTCCTGTCATTGTGGGGAATCAACGCGTGAGCGCTACGCGATATGACGCGTAAATGAGGACTCCACTATCAAATTGTCTCAACCTGTGACAGGTAGGGGTGAAATCACCAACCAGATGTTACAGATTGAGATTGAGAGGATTGTCCTGTGCATTTGTCTCAATCTGTAACAGCTAGGACCCAAAAACTCGACTAGATGTTACAGATCGAGATTTTGTCTACCCAGCCATCATCTTTGTCTTGATCTGTAACAGTTAGACGGCCAAAAGCGAATCAGATGTTACAGATCTAGACATTTCGAACCGGGTGCCCCCGTTCATCTCAATTTGTAACAATTGGGGCCAAAAATCTCTGCTAGATGTTACAGATCGAGACAAATGGCCTGCTCGGGCCGAGCCAAAACAAAAAGGCCGCATGCGAACCCGTGGAGGAAATCACATGCGGCCGACAGGGGGTATGCGGCTTGAATTAGGCCATGAGCAGGCCGGTTTCCGCGATGTTCTTGTACCAGTACGCGCTTGCCTTGGGATAGCGCTTCTGGGTCTCAAAGTCGATGTAGAACAGGCCGTAACGTTTGTTATAGCCGTTGGTCCAGGAGAACTGGTCCTGCAGCGACCACACAAAGTAGCCGTCGACGTTCACGCCGCCGTCGATTGCCTTGAGGATCCATGCGAGATGCTGGCGCATGTAGTCGATGCGAGGGGCGTCGTCGATAAAGCCGTCCTCGAAGTCGTCCTTATAGCCCATGCCGTTCTCGGTGATGTAGATCTTCTTGTAGTTGGGGTAATCGTTCTTAATGCGGAGCAGCAGGTCGTAGAGGCCCTCGGGATAGATGATCCAGTCCCAATCGGTGGTGGGTACGCCTTCGCGCACGCATGACTCGCCCACGCCCTTGAGGAACCAGCGCGAGGAGCCCTTGTCGCCGGTGCCATTGTGGTTGATGTCGTTTTCGCCCTCGGCGGCACGCAGGAACTGGCACTTGTAGGTGTTGACGCCCAGGCAATCGTTGTAGGGGAGCGCGGCGGTCAGCGCGGCGATGTCCTCGTCGCGGACGTCGAGCTCGCCGCCGGCGATATGGGCCAGCTTGGTCGCGGCCTCCATGGTGTCGGCTGCATAGTGGCCGCGGAAGGTGGCGTCGAGTACCCAGCGGTTGTTGATGACGTCGGCCATACGAGCCGCCTCGCAGTCGGCAGCGCTGTTGGGATCGAGGGGATACTTGGGCTCCAGGTTCTGGACAATGCCGATCTCGCCCTCAAAGCCGCCCTCATGGAAGGCGACGACAGCCTTGGCGTGGGCCACCATCATGTTGTGCATGAGCTGGAAGGCCTTGTCCAGGCGGTACTTCTCGCCGTGCGGCCAGTTGCCGACGATAAAGCTGCCCTCGGCGGTTGCGGGAATCTCGTTAAAGGTAAACCAGTGCTTGACCTCGGTGAACTCGGCAAAGCAGAACTTGGCGTACTCGACGAAGGCGTCGATGGTCGTGCGCGTCAGGAAACCCTCGCCGCCGTTCTGGTAAAAGGCCTCGGGCGTATCGAAGTGATCGAGCGTGACATAGGGGATAACGCCAGCTTTGTTGCAGGTGGCGAAAAGCTCGTGATAGAAAGCGACACCCTCGGGGTTAATCTCGCCGGTGCCACTGGGGAAGATGCGGCTCCAAGCGATGGAGACGCGAATGCCGTTAATGCCGAAGCGCTGGCACAGGTCGATATCGACCGGATATTTGTTGTAGAAGTCGCTTGCAGGGTCGGGGGAGAAGCGACCCTGAGCTGCCAGGAAATCGTCCCAGGGCACTTTGCCCTTGCCGTGCGTGCGGGTCTCGCCCTCAACCTGGTAAGCGGCGGTGGCGCCGCCAAACACAAAGCCGTCGGGGAACTGCATGGGGTTGTTCATAAGTCATCCTTCTGTGGGATACGAATAGGGAGAGGTGCCCGAACTGGGGATCCGGGCACCAACAGAGGGAGGAACTAGTCGAGGTTCTCGCGGAGCCACTTGATGGCGCCGGCGGGGTCGCGGGTAAGGTCGATATATTCCTTGCCGCGCGGGGCGAGCAGCTTAATGCCCAGACGATCGGTGTCGGCCTTCATGTCGTTGTAGTAGCTACGAACCTGCGGGGCGAGCACGATGACATCGTACTGATCCATGATGGCAGTGTGCTGGCCATAGGCGCCTGCGGAGGAAGCGATGTTCTCTCCGGTCTGCGCGGCACCTTCCTTGATGGCGTTGGCAAGCATGGCAGAGGTGCCGGCGCCGGCGCACAGGACGAGGACCTTCAGACCGTCGACATCCTTCTTAGCGGATGCATCGGCAGCGGGCTCGGGCTGATCGGCGACAGGCTTGCTGTCAGCGGCAGCGGCGGTCGGCTCGACGCACGGTGGCCTGCTCGA
>ENA-OQIR01000958-OQIR01000958.1-human-gut-metagenome-genome-assembly--contig:-NODE-958-length-11032-cov-1.753599_pt1 | contig 11032 bp, 12 predicted proteins | sample MGYA00242580_ERZ504745 | MGnify/ENA primary metagenome ERZ504745 (study PRJEB26092, sample SAMD00036214) | human gut metagenome | host: Homo sapiens | study: EMG produced TPA metagenomics assembly of... | reverse complement strand
TGGTAGCCCAATGGTATTCTTTTGCCAGCCATAGTTCATCGGTTTCACTATGAGGAGTCTGTTTGATATCATTCAACATTTGGATGTATTGATTGACTTCGGCAACGGCATCTTTTTGTTTATTGTCGCGCAACAATAAGAGAATCTTCTGTTTTGAGATATTCACATTAGAAACTCACTCAGTGATTCGGCTTTCTTCAGCATTTCCCAACTTTTCAGGTTGCTTTCTGCACTGTTATCTTGTTTCATGATACACTTTGCCATGACTACATAGTCATCGGATGAAGCCATCTTGTTATTTATATTTTTCTGGGCTAACTTCATGGCCTGTATATAATCCCGATTGTATTCCATCATGGCTGCAGAGAAGCTGATCAATCCGCTTGTACGTTTCAGGTAGATAGGATCTTTTCCCGTTTCCTTTAGTGGGTATTTTTTCTGCAATCTGGTAAGTCTTTCTTCCAGACTGCTATATATACCGTATTTTTCCAATACGCTTTTATCCTTTATTTCCAGATAATATTGCAGGATTTTATTCTGTGCTGAAATCAGTGCGGAAGGATCTTTTTCATGAATTGCATAAACTGGACAGCAACGTCATCGGCCTCCTTTTCCTGTTGTTTGGAATAATCCAGTCCCATGCGGTTGTATATATCATAATTGACCAGTGTCTGTACAATGGCATTGGTTGTAAAGATAGCTCCTGGTACATAGTTTTCATATTTGTTGTAAAGCGCAGCTCGATGGCCAGGCCTGCAACATCGGCTACACCACTCCAGAAGGCAGCCCGATTGGCGCGGTTGATATTTTTGTTGACGGTTATTACAGCATGGTCGAGAACATAATGTGCTGTTTCTCTGGCAAGCATGCCAAATAATTCATCTTCCGTATCGAGCAGTGTAAGCAATCCGCTTGAAACCAGCATACAATTATTGCTTAGCATCAAGATATCTGGATTGGGAGATTTCAGTATACGTATATAAGGCATTCCATATCGTTCGGCTATGAATTCTTTGGGAATCATACTCAACATGATACAGTGTACGTAGTCTTCCATGGCAGCGTCCTCATAAATCATTCCTGCTTTTTCCAACTCGTCGAGATAGGTGTTGGCTTCATTTTCCATTTCTTTTCTCATGGTTTCCTGAAGTCCTTTGGTTTCGTAATACTGTACCAGTCTGGAGTTGATCTGTGCGGCCAACCAGAACGTGTTCGGATCGGTAGGAGTAAACTCCAGCTTATACATATCGTTGAGGCCGACACCTTGTTGTTGTCCGTTGACAATCAATACTGCTTGCCGGTAATTGGGGTCGCTTGGTTGGTATTGTGTCAGTTTTACAAAGCGCTGGAGAGTAAAAGGAGTGCCGGCTTTTATCTCTCTGATATCTTCTTTTACTTACTCCTTTGATGTTGATAGTCGGACTAAGACTAGTGATATTTTTCTGCGCGGATAGTTCTGTACATATAGTACATAAAAAGAACAAAATTAGGACAAGTTGTTTCATTATTGCGATAAGTTTATAGTTTCTGTATCGCAATGTAGTGTTTTTTACTGGACCATCAAAAGAAACATCGTTATTATTTGTGAAGTATCAGTCGCAATGCAAACCATAGATGTCTCATGACAGTTGATACATATCCGTAGTGTTTGCACATAATGCGAAAGCGTTCTTTCAGCGATGCCTTGTGGTTGCGTGTAGTCATCCCTTCGTTCAGGTAGTCTATTAAAGTAAGGTGAGTATTATGAAGTATCTTACTTTGTTTCATGATACGGATGCACCAGTCGAAGTCGGCAGAGAAACGATAGTGCAAATCGTATTTGACTGCGCGGTCACGACGGGCAAAGAAAGCTTGATGACAGACCAGCATACCTTCACGGAAACTTTTCCATGTAAGTTGTTCAGGAGCAGAAAGTCTCCGCATCCGTAAGAAATGTCCTTCTTCATCCACGATGGCTGTTTCTCCGTATATTACGTCCGGCAGTTCGTTAAGTCCTGCCAGTGAATGCACCATCAACTGTAAGGTATCATCTTCATGCAGTTCGTCGCCGGCATTCAGAAAACATACATAATCTCCCGTGGCTAAGGCTATGCCTTTGTTCATGGCATCATATAATCCTTTATCGCGTTCGCTTACAACTGTATGGATATGTTCCTTGTATCGGCCGACTATTTCCATTGTCTTGTCGGTCGATTTGCCGTCTACGATGATATATTCTACATTTTTATAAGTCTGGGTTATGACACTTTGAATAGTATCCTCCAGAACGTTTTCGGCATTATAGGTTACAGTAATAATGGAAAACTTCGGATGCAGATGTGTGATATTATGCATTTTCCCCTGTAATATGGTTGTAAATCTTGATATATTTCATGGCGACAGTCTGCTCTGAATATGTATCTACAGCTTTTCGCCGTGCCTCTTCGCTGAGGCTTGCATAATCTCCTTCATTCAGCGACCAGCATATACCATTGGCGAGGTCTTCTGATGATTTGTATTGGGCTACATAGCCGTTGTGCAGGTGGTCAATCATTTGCGGAATGCCGCCAATGTTAAATCCTACACATGGAATGCCGCACGACATTGCTTCTACAATCGTGTTAGGCAGATTTTCCTGTAGCGAAGGTGTTACGAACAAATCGACAGCATTGTAAATGTTTACCAGTTCTTTTTCGTTCCTACATAACGTCAAGGCAATAGAGTGGGAAGGGGAAAAAGATCGGCATATTGTTGTGACTCTTTTCCGACGACTACTACTCCCAGTGAACTGCAGAAATCAGGATGCTGTTGCTGGATCAGCTTGCATGCTTCTACCAGATAATCTATACCTTTCTTCGGGTCGGTTATTTTCATCGAGCTGAACAAAAGTAGTTTCTTGTCAGTCGGTAAATTCAGGTTCTTACGTACCTGTGTTTTGTTTAACGGACGGAAAAGGTTGGTATTAATGGGGTTAGTATATTGGTAACCGAATGTCCCAAAGCCAGTACACTATGTCTGGCAAGTTCTTCGAGCCATTGGCTGCAAGCAACGAACGTTATATTGGCTTTTTTGTATAGTTTCTGTTTTTTCAGGAAAACCTGATATGAGAGGTCGTGCTTGGAGCTTTATAGAGCAACGGACAAGTATGACACTGAGTCTGATACTTTGTACAGTCTTGTGCGTGGTGACAGATGCCCGTGATAGGCCACATATCGTGCATGGTCCATACGACCGGTTTTCCGGAATCAATGATTTTCTGTATATCTTTCAGCGAAAGCATTCCTTGGTTGATCCAATGTAAATGTATGACATCGGCTTGCTGAAATTCCGGCAATGAAGTGATATCCGTTCCCATGCTGGCAATATCAACAGCAAAAAGGTTGTGCTTTTTGAAATGGTTTGCTTTCCAGATAATTACACGTTCCCAAACAAACTGCCAGATATGTCTCCATGATTTTTTCAGTGGTACGACTGTAACCTGATCTGTCTGTTTGTCGCGCACCAGCATTTGGCTTTTATACCTTTGCCTTTGAGTGCCTCCATTAAACGATTTGCCGCTATCGCTGCCCCTCCGATTCGCTCGGAAGTATTGATGATTAATACTCTCATTGCTTCCTGAATTTTGTGCAAAGGTAATTCATTTTATTTTTTTTCTTCCGAATCAGGCGCCAAAATCTCCCTTTAACGTGCGTTTGATACGTCGAATTGCTTTTGCCCAGAAACAATTTGTCTGGTGATAGTATCTTTCGAATACCTTTCGTGCTGTCTGATTTTCTTCTGTCGGGGAAATAAGTGTTACAGGAAGAGGTTGTTGCCATAGAGTGGAGTCGTACAGACCACCTCCACCACAGTTTGTTCCACTTCCGTCGAATCCGGTATTTTGTATCAGTGATTTCCCTACATTCAACGATAAGATATCAGCTAGAAAAAGGCTGGCGTTCCAGCGGATAGCCCAAGAGTTATTTTTCCCTTCTATTTGGCCGGCGTAGCATTCGAGTGAAAGGGTAATTGCCGTTAAAGTCGAAGTATCGTGTCAGGTTACGTGCTTCCAGTTGTGCAAGCAGTTCTTTGCCGTCAGGGTTGAAATGCTTCCATGCCCGGCTCCATGTTGCCCATCCCCAGCTGCCTGTCCACTTGATAAGGAAAGTATCAGGCAGTGATATGTCTTTTGTAAAGTCACATGCCTGAATATGTCCCACCCGCTGTTCGTCCTTATAAACCTCTAGTGCATCATTCATAAATTTCAGAAAATAGGGAGCTACTATCAAGTCATCTTCCAGTACAATAACCCTTCCGAAGTGATTGACTTGTGTTGTTACCCCATCGATGATGTTGCGTGCAAGTCCCCAGTTCGTTTCACGTTCGATAATGGTTATTGTTTTAAATCCGCTGATACTATGTATATATCGGCGTACCTCTTGTACAGCAGCATCACTTTCAGGTTTTGGCTTTGGTCGGCATAGATAAATAAAGGCTGTCTGCTGCTTCTTTGTTGCGTAGCAGAGAAGAAACAACCTGTCGGGTATGTTCCGGACGGTTGTAGACGAATAACAGAATAGGTGCGTATGTCATGGTTTAAAGATAACTGGCGTGAATTTGTTTGGTTTGCTTACGAACTTGAATTACAGCTTTACTCTGTTTGAGTAAACTGAAAACGGTAGAAGCATATCCTTTGGCATATTTGATATGTCCTTTTAAAAGGGCTATTGTAAGTTTCTTGATTCCTGCCAAAATACCGTAAGCAAATGCTTGTGTGAAGCGATAATTGATATTGGCATATTCTGAAAGCAGATAGACACGTTCCGCACGCAAGAATCCTTCGAAAGAAACTTTGCGGAATTCTCTGTCGTGACAACCATATATGGTCGGAATATAGCCTATCTTATATTGATGGAAGTGCAGGCGGTTTACATAATCTTTATCTTCTCCGTAGTGTAGAAGAGAGGAGAAAATCCTCCAGTCCGCTGTAAGTGCTGACTGGAATAAACCAAAAAGCAGCATTGATGAACGGGCATGATATGGGCTCATGTCTGTGGGGAAGGTTATTGATGCTTGCGAGCTGAGCGTATGAAGCAAACCCTTTGTCGAGTTCTTCTCCGCTTCCGTTTAAAATGTACGGGAGAAAGAATGCCAAACTCAGGATGCTTTACAGACTGTTCTGCCAGTGTCGCAAGCGTATCACTTCCTATCCATGCGTCTTGGTTCAGCAGAAAAACTGCATCATATCCTTCCTTTAATGCAAGCTGCATGCCGATATTATTAGCCTTGCCGAATCCTAAATTGGCATGGTTTTCTATCAGTCTTACATAAGTATATTGGGTTTTAATAATCTCTACCGTCCGGTCATTCGAACAGTTGTCTATCACGATAATATCGGTAGGATGTGATGATGCTTTCAAGCTGCCTAAACATCGCTCTATCCATTTTTCGAAATTATATGAAACAATGATTGTCAGGATTTTCATCATGCTGGTCGTTTATCGTGATAAATTATTTGAATTTCATCCATAATGTGGTAAGACGGTCTTTTACTTTTTTCTTCAGACTGATATGAGGAATGCCTGTATATTTTCCTGCTTTTCCCAGAAATCGGCTTCATCTGTTATTTCACTCTTTCTCCTATCAATCTGTACAGGTAGTATAATCCCCGCTTTTCTCATATGCAAATGCCATACCGGATAGTTTTCGTCGCCGGGTTGCACGTTGTTGAAATGAGGAGTAGTCCACATACGTTTCACATATCGGTTTGCCGTTGTGTTTCGTATGCTCAAATGTTCGGCAAGTAAACTCAATATATGGGCTTCTTCATTCAGCTTGAACGGATGTTGTTTTCCGTATTCCAGATTGAATGCCCACAGTTGAGGATAAGCGATATTTATTTTGCTGATTATATCTTTGCGTAAGGCAACGAACTCCCCTCCATAATACGTGATAGAGCTTGTTGCCTCCTTGCCGTAGCACGACTGGTATACCTCTTCCATCTGGGGAAGTGTAATACCGTTGATGGAGTATGTTCTGTCGGTAATGAATTCATAAAGTGCACTTCCATCTTTACGGACAGCGTCGAAGAGCGTATTCAAAGGTGTACGGCACAAGCAATCGGCATCACTGATGAGTAATGTATCATTTTCTAGCATCCGGCCGTCCATGTACTTCAGAATATCGTACAAGTAAAACTGGTTCTGCCATGCCGGATACCAGTCTTTAGGTGGTTTGCATGTATAGGGTAATGTTACGACCTCTACATTCAGTTTATGGAAAAGCCGGATGAGATAGTCGGGCAACTCTTTCTGATTTAAATTGGTGAAGAAGATAAATTGGGCATCTGGATTATAATGCTTGAACGTTACGAAGAAAGGTACTTGTATCTGCATGTAAATGGAGTGTACAAGTGAGGAACTTCCTTTCTGTCCCAGTTGGGGGTAGAAACTGGCTTCTTCTTTCGATTCTTTGTAGAACCAGGTTGTTATATAGTTAACTGGTGTATGCATGGCTTTCAAGGTAAATATTGGTCAATCCATGTATTAATATCGTATTGCTGTCGTATCTGTTCGGGTATTTTGTCAACAGGACTTTTTACGAACTCTTTGAGAAATTCGGTTGAGTCTATCCCAAAAATAAATATATTTTTTGGATTATAGAAGTTGTATCGCCGGATATCTGCATTGTTTGTTATCAGCTTCTTATTATAAAACAAAGCTTCTAACGGCCGTCGGGTCAGACCAGTTTGATTGGATTGGTTAATATCTATCACGCAGCGTGACAGCGACAGTTGTTTCAGATATTCTGCATATGAAATTCCTTCTTTAGCTGTTTCGGGTATAATAAAGTTGCATGTTAATGCGTTTGTTTCCAGCAGCTCTTTTAATGCCTGTAATTCATGGATGCGGTTTTTAGCTAAGCCACAGAAAAAACAGTCGGAAGTTGGTTCTTCTGGTATATCTTCTGCCGGATATCTGAAATACTGGTTGGCGAATTTTATATTGTACCGTTCTGCATCTTTCGGATCGAATGTACTGAGTTCATATCCCAGTTGCTGTATTTTCTTTAAATCTTCTGATGGATTTTTGAACGTAGTATGAATCGGATTGCAATAATAAATATGGCATGTTACTCCGGATGGTATTAAAGAACGGATTGCCTTCAATACATTTACATTACATCCCTCATATATCAGAATGGCATCACCTGCTTTGGTCTGAAGCATCTGGTCCAGATATTCTTTCTGAAACCAGGTATATAGTATTTTCTTAGGCAAGTGTATACGTCCGACAAGTAATGCTCTTGTCAGTTGCTTGAAGCGAGTTTTCGGGAAACTTAAAAAGTCGGGAAGATATACGATTCTCTCTTGCCTGTCGGGAGTGAGTCCGTCGAAGATAAATCGCGGAGCACTGACGATATACAGTTTACCTTTCATGATACTTTTTCTTTAGCAAGTAATTGATACATTCATGCATGATTTCTGCATTGCTTAGTTTCATAATTCCCATGTAACAGATTGCAGCTACTAATATCTTAATGATAAAAGTCACAATGATATGTCCTCCAATCAATGAAGCTGCTATTCCTCCAATACAGCAGGCAATAATAGCTGGTAACATGAAAGGAAGCAAGTCGGACATGAGCATACGAAACTTAAGACCGATGAATCGATGGGCATAGGTGCGCCAGACAAACAGCCATATGATATTGATACATACATAAACTATCACCATTGTTTGTATACTGCCTTTCATCATGATGATGCAGAGTACTGTTATCAGCTGTAGAACTACTTGTGATATGATATTCCACATATAGATGTTTGATTTCCCTTGACTGATAATAAGATTTGAAAACAGTGTGCTGATAGGGATGAAAGCTCCTCCTATGCATAATAGTTGCATCAGAGAAATACTGCCTGTCCATTTTTCTCCTACCGTGATAAGAATAAGTTCACGTGTAACCGTTGATAAGCCAAACATGGCAGGGAAAGCTATGAAAGCTACGAACCGGAGTATTTTCCGGAAAACCCGTAATTCTCGTTCCTGGTCGTCGCGCACCTTTACTAATATAGGTTGTGCCACACTGTTTAGCATGCCTGTGATAAACTGATGCCCTGTTGCATTCCATTTATTGGCCTGATTATAGTTTCCGACTGATTGCGAAGTAAAGAATTTACCTAGTACAACCGATAGGATGTTGTTGTTTATCTGATTGGCAATGTTAGTTATCAAAATTTTGCTGCTGAATGAAAAAAGAGGTTTCAGCGGACTGAAATCGATATGCAATGTTGGACGCCATGATGAAAAATGCCAGGAGCAGAGAGTTACAACTATCAGGTAAGTAAGGCTTTGAGTGGCGATACCCCAATAAGAAAACCCATAAAAGGCTAATGTGACTCCCAGACATCCTGATATGATGTGTGCGAGTATTCCTGATATGGCTTGCTGTCGTACTTTCAGATTGCGGAAGAGATATGCTCCTTGTACGGTTCCTAAGCTGGCTATCGGTATGGCGAGAAAGCAATAACGGGATAATGGCAATAATTCCGGCTCTCCGTAAAAACGAGCTATTAACGGGGCACAGAAGAATAAAATCAGGTATGCTGCTATTCCGATAAACGTGCTGCACCAGAATACAGCGTTATAGTCCTCATGCCTGATTTCCTTCAGATTAACCAATGCGGCACGAAATCCGCTTTCTTGTAGCGAGTTACCAATCAGGGTAAATATTGTAAGCATACCTACCATACCGTATTCGGATGGAGAAAGCAATCGCCCTAAAATAATGCCAAAAGCAAGAACAAGAATTTGCTGAACTCCGTTGTTGATCGCACCCCACAGAAGTCCTTTGGCGGTTTTTTCTTTAAGTGATTGTTCGGGCATGTGTTACAAGCGTTTTAGTGTGGATAGGTGTAGTGGTAATGAAAGCGAAGAATCTCAAGTTTTGAGGATTTGAGATTCTCCGCTTACTAATATTGCAGAAGGAAGAATTATTTCACTTCACTTCCTGGTTTTACTTCTTTCAATACTGAAGTTACGGCAAGCGAGCCATCGAAGTTTTCGGCAGAAAGAATCATACCTTCACTGACCAGTCCGTTCTTAAACTGACGTGGAGCAAGGTTAGCAATAAATAAGACTTGCTTACCTATCAGTTCTTCCGGTTTGTAGTGCTGGGCAATGCCGCTCACGATTGTACGGTTCTCCAGACCGTCGGCAATCTTGAACTTCAGCAGTTTCTTCATTTTAGGAACTACTTCACATTCCAATACAGTTCCTACTCGGATATCAAGTTTTTCAAATTCTTCGAATGCAATGGTTGGCTTGATTGGATTAGCTTTATAATTAGCTTCTTCGTTTGCCTTTTTAGTTGCAAGCAATTTGTCTACTTGTGCTTGAATTGTTTCGTCTTCTATTTTTTCGAATAGCAATTCAGGCTTGTTGAGCTGATGACCTTCTGATAACAAGTCGGTACGTCCCAGTTGTTCCCATTCAAAACTTTCCATATTCAGCATATGACGTAACTTTTCACTGCTGAAAGGCAGGAACGGTTCGAAAGCAATTGCCAGGTTAGCAACCAACTGCAATGAAATGTTCAAAATAGTAGCAACACGGTTCATATCTGTCTTGGCAAGCTTCCAAGGTTCTGTATCGGCAAGATACTTGTTTCCGATACGTGCCAGATTCATTGCTTCTTTCTGTGCATCACGGAACTTAAAGACATTCAGCAGTTTTTCTACTTCTGCTTTTACGTCAGCAAATTCTTTCAGTGTATCACGGTCGTAATCATTCAATTCACCACAAGCAGGAACTTTACCATCGAAGTACTTGTTAGTAAGTACCATCGCACGGTTTACGAAGTTTCCGTATACAGCTACCAGTTCATTATTGTTGCGAGCCTGGAAATCTTTCCATGTAAAGTCGTTATCTTTTGTTTCTGGAGCATTGGCTGTCAGAACATAACGCAATACATCCTGCTTTCCTGGGAAATCTTGCAGATATTCGTGCAACCATACTGCCCAGTTGCGTGATGTTGAAATCTTGTCACCTTCCAGATTCAGGAATTCATTGGCTGGAACGTTGTCAGGCAAGATATAGCTACCCTCTGCTTTCAGCATAGCCGGGAATACGATGCAGTGGAATACGATATTATCTTTTCCGATGAAGTGGATAAGACGTGTTTCCGGATCCTTCCACCATTTTTCCCATGAGTCAGGCAATAATTCTTTGGTATTTGAAATATATCCGATGGGAGCATCGAACCATACATAAAGCACTTTACCGTCGGCTCCTTCTACCGGTACAGGAATACCCCAGTCCAAGTCACGGCTTACGGCACGTGGTTGAAGGCCCATATCCAGCCAGCTCTTACATTGTCCATATACATTCGGACGCCATTCTTTATGATCTTCCAGGATCCACTGGCGCAACCAACTTTCGTGTTTGTCGAGTGGCAGATACCAGTGTTTAGTTTCTTTCATTACAGGCTGACTTCCGCTGATTGCACTTTTCGGGTTAATCAGTTCAGTAGGAGAGAGTGTACTTCCACATTTTTCACATTGGTCGCCATAAGCTCCTTCTGCGTGACAGCGCGGGCATTCTCCAGTGATATAACGGTCTGCAAGGAATGTATGAGCTTCTTCGTCGTAATACTGCATGGAAGTCTTTTCGATAAATTCATTTTTATCGTACAGCTTACGGAAGAAGTCAGATGCGGTATCATGATGAATTTTAGAAGAGGTACGTCCATACACGTCAAACGAAATTCCGAACTCTTTGAATGAGTCGCGAATCAGTGTGTGGTAGCGGTCTACGATATCTTGCGGAGTGACTCCTTTCTTTTTTTGCACGGATAGTGATAGGTACTCCGTTGTTCATCCGATCCTCCGATAAATAAAACATCTTCTTTTTTCAGGCGCAGGTAGCGCACATAGATGTCCGCTGGTACATAAACTCCAGCCAGATGTCCGATATGAACCGGACCGTTAGCATATGGTAGAGCTGATGTAACGGTTGTTCGTTTGAATTTTTTTTCCATATACGTATATAGTTTATTTTAAGTTGCAAACTTA
>ENA-OQIR01000957-OQIR01000957.1-human-gut-metagenome-genome-assembly--contig:-NODE-957-length-11039-cov-2.618127_pt1 | contig 11039 bp, 7 predicted proteins | sample MGYA00242580_ERZ504745 | MGnify/ENA primary metagenome ERZ504745 (study PRJEB26092, sample SAMD00036214) | human gut metagenome | host: Homo sapiens | study: EMG produced TPA metagenomics assembly of... | reverse complement strand
TTTTTCATTGTGCTTATTATACCATATCTTGTGTGTGCCTCAAAATCTGGTACGGAAATTGTGCATCTTTTACAAATGGCATACACAAGATATAGTGTTTTGTCAGCGCTTGCAATATGACGAAAACGGTGAAAAAGAATTATTTTTCTTATCATATTGGAAATATCAATAAAAAATGGAGTATTGGTATGATTTTTAAAACAGGATATGGATAAGAGCAATCAGATTATTACCTAAGATGCAGATTCCAGATTTTGAGACCGAAGATTTTTGAATATCCGCGGAAGCAGACATATGATTAGCCTGTCGATCAATCCTTTCATCGAAAGATTGAGGACATCTTACCATCCAGGAATAAAAAGTCTGATGCGGTTGGAAACCTGCATAATATGACATACCATGCTCTTATGGATCATGAACCAGATAAGTTCTCTGCGGAAGCTGCGAAAAGTAATAAGCGGGTACATGCTTGTATCAGGAGGAGTGCATCCTTTTACTGATAAACTACATTTATTCGGTGTAGGGCTGCGTAGCGAATGATTTGCTCCTGATTATCAGGTATAGCTGCTCATGAAATCTGTTCGACATCCATAATGCATTGGTTTATAGATGAAATTTTTTTAAGGCAGAGAGCTCCTCTGTCTATTTGTGCTGTCTGAAAATAGTAGTGACCTGTATAATACTGTAGGGAACACCAGTTCTGCTTGGGGCATAAAAAAAAGAGCCTGGTACTCCCGTCAGGCCTCTCCAACTTTTTCAGGAGTCGAGGTTGCTGGTTGGGTTTTACTTGGCTGTCTGGGGGGAAGTGCTGAAGCTTATGGAGCTGACTGGGCTGGGTGATGGAATACAGGAATTAGAGAAGTGTTGTAGGATTCCTGATGTACTACGGGTTTTCGACATCACTGATGAACCAGCCTTGTGAATAACTTGAGTTTTGTGAAATGGATAAAGTTTCGTAGATAATATGACGAATTTTTGAAATCAGATGAACTTTGATGGCCCCTTCCAGAGCCAGAGGGAGATGAACGAGCGAGGCATAGTTTTCCCCCTTGATTTTGGATTAGAGGATCTCTATGCCCCGGTTCGTTTTTGAACGACTTACGGAATGTCTTCCGCCACCGTCGGTCGGTCACTCACCATGGTTCCGATATAGTGGCAGGCAGCCCTGCCAGCATAATACCGCAGATATATTACCTGCGTAGTGTGGTCTCTTCATTCCCTGTAAAAGCGGAAATCGATTGGAACCCCCCTCACACTACTCTGTTTCCATCTGCATTATACTAATCTGTAACGGGTGTATCCCGTCCTGGTTCCGCGTCACTATTGACGAGTTGCCTCCAAGCGCTACATTTAACCATATGCGCTGCGATTACACACTTAGGCTTATTGAGGTCTTGCGCCCGCTTCAACCCCTTTGGTACAGCAGAAAGATCGGAACTGTTCTCTCCACTACCCCATCGACTTCTTGCCGCTCGATCGACCACTTAACGTTGTTATTATGTCTCGTTTCCCATCAGGCAGGTTTGCGTGTTTGGTAAACGCTCCTGCCCTCCGCTAAAAGGAGTGACATCTCATATATACACATTTTTGTGCCTTAGCATCTTCCGAAGCCTTTGACCGCATAGCTCTTTCGGATACCGTTTAATACAAATACTGTTAGATACATCCGGTATTGAGAGGTGTGCCAGCATTGCACAGACGTTAATTATCGGAGGATATCGATTTTCTCCACTCACCGTTATTACTTATTTCTAATTTCATTCGCTATCAGCAATTTCGTTCATGCTTGCGGAAAGATTTTTATATGTTTAAAATACGTTTGGATAAAAAACAAATTTGTGAAAACCGAAGGTCGACAGACATCCAGCTCACGGGCTGGAGCATTATTTCTTAAAAAAAGAAACCCTGACGCTGAAAAGATCAGTTTATTGTCTGCTTTCCGGTTATCGTTTTTTCAGCAATACTAATATGAATAAAAAAATATTTTTGTTTGCCAGCAGATGCACCTGAAAACGGACCTGACAGATATTCATGAAAAGAAATCCAAGTTATACAGGCGAGGATTCTCCAGTCAGCCTATTTCCTATTTTCGGTCATCACTGCCTCGGCGCAGATACTATGACGAAAAAAATATTTATTTTGCGTTTTTTTTGAAAACTTAATAAAAAATTAATATTTTGTCTTATGAGCAAAAAAAGTGAATTCGAATTCACTTTTTCGTAAATCAAAATATATTACTAATGTGGGATGTTTGAATAAAAAAATTCTCCGCGGCTGATCGTAGATAATCACGGAGTTACTATTGCCAATGTAGCAATCCAGTATATTTTGTTTCAACACATAGTCGGTATTTTAAACGAACGCTAAACATACCAGTCAAGATACCAGCTTTGTACTGATTTCATGTCAGTAGGGGATACCGAGGCCACTCCACCCGCTACTGACGCTTAGTTATTATTACAATTTATCCCTCTGCCTATGCTTTACTTAGAGACAAGAAGATTCTTTCTTTTTCTGTAAAGAAATGAAAACGATCCGGGATTTCATAAGCCAGTATCCTACCCCGGAAGGCGAGTGTTACGAACTGGAACGTACCTCTCCAAGATATAAGGGAATTATTTTGACAGATAGAAACAATGTAGAAAACTAACTCTCATACACCGGTTTGCCATTTTGGTAGGCCGTTTTTTGTCTGAATTTATAAAATGTACTAATATACGAGAGACAAAAAGTGAATTCGAATTCACTTTTTTGAGGCTCTTTCAGAACTGATTGCTATCATATACAAAATATGATATTAGCGTAATATAAAAAGAGGTTTATTTTTAATATGACGAAAAACATTTTTGTTCTTTCCTATCCTTAAGCAACGCGTTTCTCGCCATACAGAGTAAAAAAAGTCATCCGCGGCAAATTCCGAACGCCACGGGATGACTTGAAACGAAGGGGGTAAAACAAAAATGAGTATGAACAGTTTTTTCTGTTCATGGTTGTATTATAGCTGATACTGAAAGCTTGTAAAAACTGGTACGAAAAAAGCTATTCCCAAAAACACTGATTTGAGAATGTTTCTGTGTTTAAAGGTGATGGAAGCCGTGTTTCTCTGCGGAGAAAAATTTATCGCCTTGTGTATGTATCGGCCTTGTTGCTTGGTATTGTACAAGTGGTACCGTCGGAGGTGTAGGCGGTGCCGTCGGATGCATACCAGGTTCCGGATGGTAAGTTATATTCTGAGCCAACAAAAACGAAGTTTTCTCCGATAGTTAAGTTTGCAAGATTATGGCTACTCTGAAAGATTCCATTCATATCTGTAACTCGGCCAGTATCAAAGATGACATGTTTAAACTGGTTAATTTATCACAGAATGCAAACATATAGGACATTTCCCTGACATGACTGGTCTCAAAAGAAGATAAGTCAAGGCTTGTGAGACTTCTGCAACCATCGAACATATCTGACATATAAAGTGCTCTGCTTGTATTCATTGAACTTAAATCTAAACTTGTCAGACTACTACAATTACAGAACATATCTGAAAAATTAGTGATTATATCAGAAAACTGAGGAAGCTTTAAGCTTACTAAAGATGAACAATTATCGAACATAGCACCATAGCTTCCACCTTGTTTAGTCATGTCTGAAACTTTGATAAACATTTTTAAAATCTAACATAGATAAATCCAATGTAGTCAAAGATGAACATCCTCCAAACATACCAGTTGCCTTTTGTAACATACCTGTATTAAAAGAACTAAGATCTAATTCTTTTAGACGAGAACAGCCTCTAAAAATAGCAGACATATTGGTGACATTACTCGTATTAAAGGAAGATAAATCCAAGTCAGTAAGTTTACTACAGCCATAAAACATCCGATCCATAGATTTGACATTAGCGGTATTAAAAGATGATAGTTCAAGATCTATTAGTGTTGAACAGGAATAAAACATTCCATCCATATTAATAACATTATCTGTACTGAAAGGACTAAGATTTAACCAAATTAGGGCGGAACAGTCACTAAACATAAATGACATATTAGTAACATTATGGGTATCAAAAGAGGTTAAGTCAAACCCGGCAATTTTAGAACAACTTCCGAACATATTGTTCATACTGTTAACATTACTGGTATTTAAAGAAGTCAGATTAAGGTCTGTAAGTTTGGAGCAACCATAAAACATACCGCTCATATCAGTACAGCTGCTTGTATCCAGAGGAGTCAGGTCAAGGCTTCTAAGTTTGGAACAACCATAAAACATACTTTCCATTGAATTAACTTTGCTGGTGTCGAAGTTACTCATTTTAATAGAGGTTAAGTTTGATTTTCGATAAAATAATTCGTAACAGGAACTGGCTGCGATTACATTTTGTCCAGGTATTTGAGAAGATACAATCATTACTGTTCCGTCCATCCATGCAACTACGCTTCCATCCCCGTCTGCATCTACATCAATCAAGGGCGTAGATGCAGGCATAATTTCATCAGAGAACTCAACAGAGGTTGCTGAGGAAGGAATAAGTTTATTAAAATTGGGGCCCGCTTTAATGACAAAGGTTTTTCCGGTTGCATATAAATCCATATCACACGAAATTCCATCAGGAATTCCTGCTTCCGAGACTTTTACTTTAGAAGAGAGTTTATTGTCAGAAAACCATCCTGCAGAAGATGCAATTTCTTTATATTGTCCGGAAATAATTTGTCCAGCACTGTTTACAAGGATTTCGTTTTCTGTACTACCATCTGGGAACGTTAAACCATTTCCGTGATAAGTGATGGTATACCCAAGAGGGTTTTTGCGGTAGCGCTCAGTACTGATTGTAACATCCGGTACCGATCGCTCGTCATTAGATATACTATCATCCATGTTTTGGTGACAGTTACTACTCCGGATGTCTTGGAATCTTTGAAATCATATACTTTCCTGAATCATCGCTGTTCTGGGAATCCGTAGCCGCATCATTTGTACTACTTAATTTCGATGTTTTTATCGGGGGGGGTACTACCAGAATTAGTAATATCCGCGGAGACTGGCACTGCTGCCAGAAGAGAGAGTCCCAGGATCATGCTAGGAAGCCACATTTTCAGGTTACACATTTTCATAAAACAGTCCTCCTTGAGATTTAATAATTAACCGTAATATGACAAAAACCCAGGCTTACACTATCGAAAAAAACACAAAAAAAAGACCGCCGAAGCGGTCAATTTCCTGATACCCAGAGCCGGCTCCAGATCAGAAGACCTGGAAACCGGAAGCACTGATAATCACACCGTTGTTCATTATGAAAAAACTCTGAAAATGAAAAATTACTGATTCCGCGGCGGAAAAGCAAAAGCAATCTTCCCATTCTCTAACCTTAATATCGCATCAAACTTTCCACCGTCCTTTTTCTTAAATCCTTTGATCACCCTGTCTGTCCTTTTGTGAGCAGATCGGATATCTGTTTGTCTGTAAGCTTTTTGTGAGCCACTTCCCCGAGCAAAAATTTACACTCTGGGTACCCGGTACATCCGTAACCAAATTTTGTCTTTCTCAATGGTTTTCCGCAGAGAGGACAGGTGAGATCGGATGCCTTCTTCTCATGTACTTCAAATTTCCGGTTCATGACCTCATCGACGGTCTGGTCCACATATCCTAAGATCTGCTCCCGGACAGGTTCATAGGCTTCTGTTCCCTGACGGACATTTTTGATGTGGGTTTCCCACTCCGCGGATAATTCCGGATTGACGATACTATGGTTTCCTATATATTCAATGTAATCTTTTCCGGACTGGGTGATATAAAGTCCTTTTCCTTTTACCTCCATGTACCCGGTGGTGATCAGGTCTTTGATGATCTGGGCTCTGGAAGAAGGCATCCCGATTCCCTTGGCTTCCTTCATGATCTTTTTCAGATCCCGGTCTGTTCATGTATTTCTGTATGTCTTCCATGGCATCTACCAGTGTAGCTCGGTAAGCCGTTTGGGTGGCCTGGTCACGACTTCATGGATCCCTTTCTGGGCGATCCCTATTTTCTGTCCTTCCGATACATCCGGCAGGCGCAGTTCCTTGATCTTCGTGTCAAAGATGGCTGTAAAGCCCCGGTCTTTGATAACAGAACCCCTGCTCACAAATAAACTCCCATCCACATCGAGGAGATACTTTCTCTTCTCTTCCACCAGGTCAGGAAGAAAGATCGCCAGAAAACGCTTATAGACCATGATGCATACATTTTTTTCCATTTCAGACATTTTGGAAAAATCTGGGATCTTCTGTCGGGATCAGGGCACCATGGGAACTTTTTTTAACTTCCTCATCGTTTACGTATCGCTTGTTTGCCGCCGTCTTTTTGATGGCTTCAGGGGTGATGGAAGACAGATATGGTTCCATCCCCGGAACAGCGGATACCGTCCGCAGCAGGGAAGAAAATTCTTTTGCTTTCTCAGAAGAAAGATGTTTTCCGTCGGTACGCGGATAGGACATGACCTTGTGCGTCTCGTATAATGACTGCAGAGCCTGCAGTGTCTCATCCGGGGAGTACCCGTACTTCTGTCCTGCCTCCACCTGGATGTCTGAGAGTTTGTACAGCTGCTGCGGAGGCTTTTTGGTTTCTTTTTCTTCTGTTTTCTTTACAATGGCTTCCGGGCCAAGACCGCTTACCAGTTCTTTAGCTTTTTCCAGTTCTGGGAAGGCAAGGTCTTTTCCTTCTTCATCGACCAGTGTCGCTACCATTTCCGGATCTTTTGTCTGGATGACCGGAAGGTAGGAACTTTTCGAGGAAAATTCATCGATCGCTTTACAATTGTCATAGACCAGCTTCAGGGTAGGCGCCTTTACTCTTCCCACCCTCATGAGCATGCCGGTCTTGACGGTATATGCGACAGAGAGGTTGAACCCGATCAGCCAGTCAAATTGTGCCCGGATCCAGAATGCCTGCGTCATACCCACATCCCTGGGGCAGGTATGGAAGTCCGTCAGGTTTTTGAAGGAATCCATGATCCCCTTGTCGGTCAGGTCGGTCTCAAAGAAGCGGTATGCTTTCATCTTTTCCAGATGCAGGTTCTTTTCCAAAAGGGCATAGATCCCGTTCCCCTCCACATCACTGTCGGTGCCGACGATGATGCCTTCGTAATCCCCGGACTTTATAAGATCATGTATCTTTTTTACCAGATCCGGCTTGATGGATTTGATGCGGAAACTGTCAGGCACCATCGGAAGCTTCAGGTCCTTCCATTTCAAATTCCATTGGCTGTATTCTTTGGGTTCCATCAGTCCGCAGACATGGCCTGCAAGGGCAACGAATGTGATGTCCCCGCAGGGTTTATTTGATCTTTCGTAAGCCTTTTTCACCAGTATCATGGTGGACGGCTTTTCGGCTATATATAACAGCATAAAATTCCTCCTATGAAAAAGGGAGGATGATTCCTCCGTCCTTAAGCAGTCTTTCTTTGTGACCTGTGGTATTTTCGGTTCTCAGCCTTCTTGTATGCACTTTCGATCAGTGCAAGTTTTTTGTTGACAACTGACATCTGATAATCCAAAAAATCGTTCTGGATCTCCTCTTGGAGGACAGAAATAGTATTTTTTGCCGCAATGTATTTTTTATAATATTCGCGGCATTTGTTGCGTACCATCCAGTAAAAGGTTCCTTTATCTGATTCATAAAGGTCTGCCAGGTGTTTGTACATTGGCTGTCCGTTTTTACTAAGTACGTAATCATCAACAACTGCGACAACCTCTCTGGTACGTTTTGAGTAACCTAGAGTGGTTTCTTTATTGACAGTATACCCGAGTCTTTTTTCCGGTGCTTCCAGTACGGATTCCGGGTATCTTTCCGGTTTCCTGTCTCCGGTCAGCAGACCGATTGCAGTCAGTTCTTCCCGGCTGAGCGGCATCCCGGAGGATCTTTTCTGTAGCGTTACGTCCGCAAGGCCGAACCGTTCAGAAATCTCCTTTGCAGCTTCCTGCAGGGACAGCCCTGTCTGGTGCATATAGACATCAAAGATATCCCCCGCTGTATCACAGGCATAACATTTGATCTTGTTATTTTTTCTGATAAAGGCATTTCCGAACCTCTGGTCATCATGGAACGGACAAAGGACAGAAGTCAGTCCTCCGATCCTTCGTTTCTCTATGCCAAGTATATCACAGATATCTTCCATGCTGACGCATTCCTTGATTTTTCCAGGTCATATTCTTTCATAAAAAAATCCCCTTTCGTTTTTGGTTTTAAGATAAAATGAAAAATGAAGAGGATTGATAAAATCACATATGGCTTTCGTATTCTGCAAAACAGATACAGGCAAGACAGACACAGGATGACAGGAGCATCCCAAGGTAGAGAAATTAACCCACCATTCACCTGGACTTGCAGCCGGTAGACTTGCATCCGTCGAACCTGTAGCCGTCGAATTAGCAGCCATCGAATTTGCAGACGTTGAACCAGCAGTTGAGCCAGCTGCCGTCGGATCCTTCGCCGTCAGAGCGGCGTTGTTTTCCGATGGATGAAAGACGGCGATATCCGGATGGTAAAAATAATACCCTGTCATCTCCGGTTCTACCGTCATGGCATCCGGCCTTTCCAGATGAAAGCAGAAAATAAAAGAGGAAAACAGCAGTAAAGCAACAAAAGCGGTAAGAAAGATCCCGCGGAGAGCATTCCCCGATTCATACATCCCCGTCACCTCCGATCCGTCTTTCCAGCCGGTCGATCCTTCTTTTCATCCGCAGCATGCTTTTTTTTATTTTTCTCAGCCGGGCATCCCGCTGGTACATTTCCAGCGTATACAGCTGGTGAAGGGAGACAGCCAGGCTGATGCAGACCATGGAAAACTGTTTAAAGAGCAGTGAGGTAAGTATCCCTGCCATACCAAGCACAAACAGATTGACCATCACCGTCCTCTTATTTCGAAAAATGGGGAATATACGTGCAGCAGCACTTAATGCTACAGATATTACAAATATTCCATTGAGTATCCGGAGTATTTTAAGAAAGAGCATAGTATCCTTTCCTCCAAATAAGGACCAGAAACTCCGGCCCATATTGGATCATCTTTTTCGTTTAGTCATAAAGAGCAGGATCCCGGCAGCTGTACCAGCTAAAAGTGCGGCAAGTAACTGTCCCGTATGGTCCGGCTTCAGACCCTCCTCGATCTCCGGCTTCCAGGTCTTCTTTTTATCAAAAATAAAGGTCTTTCCATTCTCCACAAAAAGGCAGTCGTCTTTATCCATGTCCCGGAATTCTTCTAAAATCTTCACATCAACTGCTGCGGAACCATGGCTGGTTTTTACATCCCGGTAATCTGCAAGGTTGATATCCTTAAAGCTGGCAAATACAGGATGATCTTATTCAGGTAAGAGATGGAAGAATCATCACTGTTATCTAAAAACAGCTTATAGTCACAGGAATTGATGATTGTCTCATCAGCATCAGCCAGGCTGTCGATATGTACAAATGCAGAGAGCTGGCTTTCATCGTATCCTTTGTCCCACATGTAGGAATAATCTGGATCAAAACCATTAGCGATCAGTGTCAGATGCTGTCCGTGGAGATATTTGCCCCTTAACAGCATATCAACGAACCTCGGGGTACTGCAGGGGCATGGATGTTTCAGATAGATCACAACCTTATCCTCAAAAAACATCTTCGGCTTGCAGACGAGCAGTTCGACACAGGAGCAGTATTTCTTATTAAGTGGATCCACTTCATAGACCTGGTACCCCTTTGCCTTCATCCTGCCGGCGGTTGCTTCACTGATCTTCCCGTTATAATCCAAGACAAGATAGGATCCGTTTGCAGCAAGAAGATTCAGGACGATCAGGTCCCGTACTTCATCCGCAGTCCCTCCGACGCAAGCAGTTTCCGGAAACCAGTCTTGCGATATGCTTTGAAATCTGAAGCGGGAGCCCCGCGGAAAAATCTGTTCTAAATAAATCTGTCATTCAATTAAACCTCCTTTGATGTATCTAATATGGAAAAAAATCTATAAAAAAAATCCTGCCATCTCTGGCAGGAGAAAAAAGTGAATTCGAATTCACTTTTTTTACCACCGGACCGCCATATGGTCAACCAGATCCCTGGGGATCTCGTCAATGAAACGGGAGACCTCCATGGCATAAGTTTTTCCATAATTCATTCTTTGGGCGGCACTGGTAAGCGTCAGGGTCTTCCTTGCCCTGGTGATGCCGACATAGCAAAGACGTCTCTCCTCTTCCATGGCAGCTGGATCCGTGCTGTTGATCGCCCGATATCCCGGGAACGTGTTTTCTTCCATACCGGCCATGAACACATGTGGAAATTCCAGTCCTTTGGAGCCATGGAGCGTCATTAATACTACACCGTCCTCGTCGTCCTTTAAAGAGTCAATTCCGGATGTCAGGGCAGATTCTGTAAGGAATCCTTCAATGGCTTCTGCTCCCTCATGGTTTGTTTTCCTGCTGTAGTCAGTGGCCATATTGATCAGTTCATAGACGTTCTCTGTTCGTTCTTCCAGCTCCTCGCTTTTTTGTGGATAATCTGCAAAGAAATCCGTTTCATGAAGGATCATCTTGATGGTCATATCTGCCGTCTGGTATTTTGACTCTTCGGTCATTTTCCTCAGCATTGCAGCAAATCCCTTTAATTTATCCGCGGCTGTCTTTGATAAGATCTCATCCGCAGAGCAGGCTGCATCATACAGGCTGCGGTTATTTCGGAACGCATACTCTTTCAGCTTTTTGATTGTCACTGCACCGATCCCGCGGCGTGGGACATTGATGATCCGCTCCAGTCCGAAATCGTCATCCGGGTTGATAAGGACGCGCAGATAAGCAAGCATATCCTTGACCTCTTTTCTCTCAAAGAAACTTAAGGCACCCACGAGGCGGTACGGGATATCCTTCATTGTAAGACACTGTTCGAAGAGGCGGGACTGGGCATTGGTACGGTAAAGGATGGCAAAATCCTTATAATCAGCCTTTTCCCTGTTATGCATCCGTTCGATCTCGGATACGATAACTTCGCTTCTGTTGTGGCATCTGGCAGAGTAATGGTCCGCAGCTTGTTCCCCTCTTCCCCCTGTG
>ENA-OQIR01000956-OQIR01000956.1-human-gut-metagenome-genome-assembly--contig:-NODE-956-length-11055-cov-2.632961_pt1 | contig 11055 bp, 14 predicted proteins | sample MGYA00242580_ERZ504745 | MGnify/ENA primary metagenome ERZ504745 (study PRJEB26092, sample SAMD00036214) | human gut metagenome | host: Homo sapiens | study: EMG produced TPA metagenomics assembly of... | reverse complement strand
TACGCATTACATCCACATCATGAACATGGATATGGAATACAAAACATTAAAGAGTAATTAGAAAATACAATGGTACATATTTGGTAAAAAAGGAAGATGTCTATAAATTAATGATTTCTTTTCCATTGGATGTGGGTAATGTTAAGATTTGAAATTGATCAAAGCGGATACCGCCCGCCTAGCAAAGAGCGGTTCCGCCAATCCTCAATGTGGATATACGCTTTCTTGTTCGGTTCACTAATGGTGGATGGTGACACTTTGCTTCCTCATAGTGCCTCGGTAACATTCCCTCCACGTGCTGGACGGATATGCCAGCCAATACATCTCAATGAGAGCCTCTCCCGCGCTGCTTTCACGGCGGCGATACCGCTCAATGATTGCAGTCTCAAAGGAGATGCCCTTGAGCTTGGGCACCTTGAGGGTGATATCTCCGGAAGTGGTGGTGAGATTGCGGTTGTAGTGGCCGCTGCGATACCCCTGACGCTGCTCATTACGCTCATACCGGGCAGCTTGGGTCAGCTTGTTGGCCTCCGCCTCCAGCAGTTCGTTGAGCGTCTCCTCTACACTGCCTCGTACGAGTTCTTTGAGTTGCCCCTTGATTACTTCCTCGTTTAGCTGTACAATCTTCTCAGGCATGGTTTGCTGTCTCCTTTCGAATGGTGTGTCGTAACTTCATTCTACCAGAGTTCTGCAAACCATGTCTCTTTTTATTCTCTTCTCAATTTGCGAAACTTATTGTACATTATCTCCAGACTGTAGCCGATTTATGCACAGACCGACGGCTATTCGGGGCACCACTGTCCGGGTTTTCTGACCCGTGGGGGCACGCAAGGTGCCAATGGGCGAACTGTTTTGTGGACGGTAAGCCTGTGGCAGACAGCAATCTGAGGCAGCCTTCCGATTGATTGAAGAGAACTGTGACGGCCGTCTGCAGGATGGGGTGCCCTTGCTCTGCCTCCATCCGCGCCAGAAATTCCTCGCGCAGCGCTTTCTTCCAATGGTAGTAGGTCGAGCAGGCAACAGGGTGTTCTTTACACCAATGCTCTACCATTTGTCCGATTTGCGCCTGCTCGAGAAATAGTTGCAGCCACTGGCTGCCTCGCAACGACATGACTTCTATCTGCATCCCGGCACCTCCCTGTATCTGAGCCTCACGAAAATCTCATGGGAGTTTTTGGAGGCTCCAAAGACTTCCGCTGGCTTAGCACTATTTTCTCTTGCCTCAGGATGCTTGTAAAGGACGGGTACTCTATGGGCGGTTACGAAAATCCAACCCTAGAGTAATTGATCTCTACTGCTATCTTGGATCGATAGCAGTACTGGATTTTCCCGACGGAATAAAGCTGAATCATTTTGAGCTTTGGACTGGGCTTTTTTGCTTGGTGGGGGATTATAGAGTGGTCACCCAAAAATCGAAAATCATGTATCTTATAGAAATAAAATAGCATTGAAAAGAATCGGAAATTAGTTAAATTTTCAAATGGATGGCAAAACTATTCAACATCAATACTTTGAATATGACCATTATCGTCTCGCTGGATTATAAGCTTGATGGAACCAGCAGCGTTTGTGTAAAGAAAATCGCCATCACGAAGATTTTTTATAAGAGAGTCCTGATATAAATATGATTGAGAAGATTCATCGTATGTTATACCATATTCTTCATATTCTATAAGGCGTTCTTCATCTGTGATACTATGCTCTGAAATGTTTTCGGTCACAGAGGCTCCGAAGATGCCAGAGGAATAAATGTAGTACCCCCCAAAAAATAGTAGAAGTACTAAAATAGCAGTTAAAGTTTTAAAGAATGTCTTTGATTTTTTGCACTCATGCTTGTTTTTCTCCTTAATCTGTAAAAATGATTTCTTTCCGCAATGAAGTAAAACAAATTGCAAAATAAATACCATATAAAAGAGTAAATACTATTATAGAAACAAAGAAACAAAAAAGAAGTTTTTTGAAAGGCACAAAATAGAGCGCGCCGCAAGAGCGACAATAAGTGAAAGAGATAAAAAAAGAAAAGAGAACGGCGCTGAACAATGGAATTATGAAAATGGCTGAGAGATGATAAAGTGTGATCTTTTCCAATGTATGAATGTCATAACCAATATTTTTGAGAATTCTGAAATCGTGTGAAGCCTTCAGATTTTCACATAATACATTAGAGGCAATCACCGTAAAACCAGAAACAGAAAGAATGATTGCTATGTATAAGACGGGCAAAGCTGATGTTATATAAAGGAACCCGTTTGTCTGACGGATATCATCGGAAATATCTATATAATCAACAGGTGATGATTTAATAAGAGAAGAGCTGGAATCGGATCGAAGGGAAATAAGATTGGGAAACACATCTTGCATTTCGCAATATTCTGCATGAGAAAATGGTTCATCCATTAAAGTAGAATACTTGGAATAATATGTAGAGAGAGAGCCGACGACAGAGTCAGGCACAACAAGAAGAAAAAGATTTCCGTTTGAATAGCCATCATATTGGTCAAGAGGTTCTGTGCAAATACCAGCAAAAGACAAGTTGTTATCGCCTATATCCAGTGTCGAATGTTGCTCAGCACATGTTTTGAAGGTGCCCTGAAAAGAGGACAAACAATGAACAATATACTCGTTTTCATTTAGGCTGATAGGTGCATATCCTAAGAGAGAACGGAGAGCAGAATAGTCGCTGTGGGATATGCATAAATCAAATTCGCTATAAGGCATGATCACGGCATTATATAGAGTGAAACCAGGGATAGACGAAGTGAAGGCGGAACTGGTACTTTGATATATTGTGTAGGTGCATGAATGAGAATTTGGGTATTTCTCTTTTATGTAGATATCGTAATCTGCTAAATGATTTTGATTTTGACTTGTAATGATAGAAAAGGTGAACGGAACAAGAGAAAGCCGATAATTGAAAGTGAAAATGGAAATTGCAACTACTGCAATTAGAGAAAGAGATACCGTAAAGGAACTGGTTAAGAAAGCAAATGAATTACTCATATCATTTATGCGCGCCGTAAATGCCCGCAGTACCAATAAGCGAACAGAATGATATTTCCAACTTCCTTTTTCTAACCAGTCAAAATCCAAGCAGGGAAATAGTGGAAAAACAAATAGATAAAGAGAATAGAAAAAAGGGTGCCAAAAGTGAAATTTGCGCTTTCAGACAGAGGTTGCAGAAGGAAAAAGATGGCAGACAGAGTGATACAAATAATCGATGCAGGAAACAGAAGTTTTGCACGGAGAATCAAAACAGAAGAGGGAATTTTGTGTGGAGAGTCATACTGAAGCAAATCTTGCGGTTGTGATTTTTGAATTATTTTGATACTTCTGAATGATGAAAAGAGAAACGTGAAAAGAAAGTAAAGGAATGTAATAACAAATGGATATAATGAAAAATGAAAAGTTAAAGAATATGGTTTCCCCAACAGATTGAAGGATACGGCTTTTAAAACTTGATACACAAAAGACCCACAAAGGAAACTTAAAATAAGAGCAAAAATAGAAATATAGAAGTTTTCAAGGGTAAATACTTTGGATATTTGGTACGGCTCCATTCCAAGTGTAATGTAAATGGAAATTTCTTTGCTTCGGCGCTTTAAAATGAAATTAGTCATATAACTTGTCAGCCACAGCGAAATGGAAAATAGCAGCGAAGAAATTAGAATCATGGGTAAAATGAAGGTTGAATCGTCAAGAGGAAAGATATCATCTTCCGCAAAGAGCAAAGAGTTTAAACCGTGGATAAGAGAAAAGATTGCTGTGAGTGTTACAAAGTAGATAATGTAATCATGCGCTTGCCGTTTTGCGTTTCGAAAAGAAAGTTTCGCTAACATATTGATTACTCTCCCAACAATGATATATTGTCTAGAATTTCATGATAAAATTCACGATTCTTTTTCTCACCTTTTACGAGTTCGCTGAAAATTTTCCCGTCTTTTAAGAAAAGAACACGATCTGCATAGCTGGCGCAGAGAGCGTCATGTGTGACCAGAAAGATATTAGAGTGAAGTGTATGGTTGAGAGAAGCAATGATTTTCATTAGGGAGATGGCTGAGGCGGAATCCAAAGCTCCGGTAGGTTCATCAGCAAAAATCAGTTTCGGAGAGTTGACAACTGCACGTGCAAAAGCGCATCTTTGGCGCTCTCCACCTGAAACTTGAGAAGGTAACTTATCTAGTAAATGGCCTATGCCAACTTGATTAGCAATGTCATGAATGCGCTTTTGGATTGTGCCTTGAGCAGCACCGTTGATGAGTAAACTTAAAGATATATTCTCGCCTAAAGTAAGGGTATCCAGCAAATTGTAGTTCTGAAAAATAAACCGAGATTATGGCGACGGAAAGCAGCCAGCTCTGATTTTTTCAAGCTGTCAAAGGAGACACCGTTGAAAAGGATATCACCCGCACTGGCACAATCAATCGTGGATAAGCAATTCAGAAGCGTGCTTTTTCCGGAACCGGAAGCTCCCATGATACATAAAAATTCGCCGTCGTAACTAATAAATGAAATATCATCAAGAGCTTTTGTAACAGTACCGTCTGATCCATAGTATTTTTCTAAGTGTTTTACTTCAATCATGTTTACAAGGCCCTCCTTACATTCTACTATAATTATAGTGTATATTGCGGTGAGATGATATGAAGGTGGATTTTAAAAACATTACAAAATTGTAAGAATAAAGCGCAAATAGGTGTTTGTCACTTTGAGAAGTTGACAAACACCTATTTTATCTTAAGGGATGGGAGCAAATCAAAAAATAATGTGCCTTCCCATCTTTCTTCAAAAAAGTGCTATAGAATAAACATACTCTACAGGTCGCGCAAATGATCCATCAGGCCGGCGCAAAGCTGTTTTATTTGCCGTCATACAGTCCGGACTTGAATTCCACTGAAAAACTATGGGCCAAAGTAAAAGCGTTCCTGCGTAAACGCAGGGCTTTGACCCCGGAAGCCCTGCAGCGGCGCGACAGGCTGCGTTTGCCTGTATTACACCTTCTGATTGCAGAAACTGGTTTGCATATGCAGAGCGTTGATGAGATTTTATGGGATCGCTCTGGATTCTATAGATTTTTGAAAAGCAAGAGAAACACAAGTATATTTGTTTACGGCAGAACGAATCGTGATTTCAATCCCCAGCTCTTTACAAAGCTGTTTACATAGATAAAGGCCAATCCCGGTGGAAGTCTTTCGTTGATGACCGTTACTTCCAGTGAACCCTTTTTCAAAAACACGACCAAGGTCGCTTTCTCGGATCCCGGTTCCATTATCTTGGATTTCAAGATAAACATGATGGTTCGTATCAATTGCACGAAACGTAAGAAGCGGCGAAGAACTCCTGTACTGTGCGCTGTTATTGATTATTTGACCCAAAATAAATACGAGCGCTTTTGTGTCCGTATAAACAAAAGAATCAACAGTATGAACTTCAATTGAAAATTGATTTTGTATAAGTAGTTGCTTGTTGTTCAAGATGGCTGTGTGAATAATATCCTCCAAAGAAACACGTTTGATCATATAGTCGTTAGACATATATCCAAGACGTGCGTAATACAGAACCTGCTCGACATTGTAAGAAAGACGATTGGCTTGTAACAAAATCTTCCTTGAGAGTTCAGACGGATTGTTTTCACATACTAGAGTTATGGATGCAATGGGAGCCTTTAATTCATGTGCCCATTTTTCGATTAATTCTTGGTATTCCTTTTTTCAATTTGTACTTTGGAAACTTCTTGGGTCATGGATTTTAAAGAGGATCTGAGAATTTGAATGAAAAGTTCTAGTTGAAACGATCCATAATTACTGATCATTTCACCCAAAAGATATTTTCTTTCAAGGCTTTGCAAGATGCTGCTCCACTTTTTAAAAATTAAATTGGTTCGATAATATTTATAAAAGTAGTAGAGCGACGCGATAACAATCCAAGCAATTAAAATTAAAACGCATTCGCCAATATCTAAAGATAAAGAACACAAATAAATTGTTAGAATAATAGCACATAAAATTTGCAAAAGGATAGAAGAAAGCTCATCTTTAATAAAGTCTCCGAATGTCACACTTTATACCCCATACCACGTTTGGTTTGAATGAAACCGGAAAGACCTAGCCTGGACAATTTTTCGCGTATCCTTGTTACATTTACACTGAGCGTATTGTCGTCGATGTATTGATTGGTATTCCATAAATGTTCAATTAAAGAAATTCGAGAAACATAGTGACCCGCATGGTTGAGCAAGTAGCATAAGATTTGCGTTTCACGTTTACTAAGTTCTACACAAACGTTGTTATACATTACAGTGCAATTGGAGAGATCTAATTTGAGCCCATTGTATTCTATTTCAGAAGAAGTTTCAGAACGATAGGTCCTTTTAAGCGTATTCTTGATTCGAGCCATAAGAACTGGGAGGCTGTACGGTTTTGTAATGTAATCATCGCCGCCTAAAGAAAGAGCTTGGAGTTCGTCAATCTGTGAATCCCGACCAGTGATAAAGATAATAGGAACTTGTGATACCTTTCGAATTTTCATACATAAAATAAAACCATCAGTATTTGGTAAATTAATATCCAGGATCACTAGATCAGGAGATACCAAAAGGAATTCATTAAGAACGTTATTAAAGTCATTTGCACAAGTTGTATGATAACCAACAGCTTCCAGCGCCAAGGCTAATTCAGAGCATAATACTGAATCATCTTCGATGATGTAAATATGATTCATTTAATATCCCTCTATTACAATATCTTTACGGTTCAAGGCACAGCAGCCAGCCGTGTCTTTTTCCCTTTTGTTGCCTATGCTGTTAGAATGAGAGCGTCTTAGCCTGATGTTACCCCCAAGGACTCTATTGTGTCCGTATGAAAGTCCATCAGCCAGCTTTTCAAGAAAGCACATATATTCTAGCCGATACAGTACGGAGCTAAATTTGTTGGATATTACAACAAAGTATAGCAAACTTGAAAAAGAATAGCAAGTATTTGTTCTGAGGGTCCAAATTGAGGCTGTAGAGCTACAATACATGTTGGACAGAAGAGCAAGTAAAAGCGAATAAAAAAGTAGAAGGACAGAGCCTTCATAGGGTATAGTTAAGTTACCACACACAACAAGCCCAAGAAAAGGAACTCTGTCCCTCATGAGTAAGAGTATAACACAAGACATGCGGTATCGGCAATCCCTCATGCAGTATGCGGCGAAATATGGCGTAAGCGGGCCAGCCGGAAATATAACAAAAGCTGGTCGTATATCTACTTTTGGAAGACGCGCTGGAATGGAAGTGTGGAATCTCTGGCCTGCCAATCCAGACGTCCGCACCATCACCCGAACCAGCACACCGAGGCCGAGCTGAATCTTATCCGGAATATGCGGCGAAGGAATCCCACGCTTGGAATGATAGAACTGTGGCAGCGGCTTCGCAAACGGGGCTATACCCGCTGCCCGGAAAGCCTGTTCCGAGTTATGCGCAAACTGGGGATATTCCCGCAGATAAAGGTCAGAACGCCTTACAAGCCAAAACCATACGAGCAGATGCAGTATCCCGGCCAGCGTGTGCAGGTGGATATGAAAGTGGTACGCTGAAATGCCTGGCAAATCCGGAAGAACGGTTATATCAGTATACAGCGATTGACGAATATACACGTCTTAGCTATCTTGGGGCTTACCCGGAGCAGAGTGCCTATTCCTCCGCCGATTTTCTGGAGAAAATGGTAACCTGGTTCAAACGCCGTGGTGTACGGGATGGTATTGAGTTTACCAACCATTTCTCGACTAACAAGAAAGACCGGCTTACTCGCATTGAATTGGCCGCTGCGCGCCTTGGGATCCGGCACAAACTGATCTGCCATACACGCCACATCACAACGGCAAAGTGGAGCGCAGCACCGTGAAGACCAGAAGCGTTTCTACAATACACACCGTTTCTTCTCTTTTGCCGATTTTGGTGTGCAGTTCGCTGCACACCAAAAATCGCTCCAACGACTTACCTATGCGCCCTCTGGGATGGCCCTCTCCTAAAGAAAAACTTGCTGCTTTTTTCGATTCTCTCACTGTACAAGATATTTGACAAACCTACAATGTTCTGAGGTTCCAAATTGAGACAAAGAAAAATGCATCTTGAACAAAGATGAAAAAATTGTAGCGCAACTAGAGTATATAATTAGCAAAAGGACATCAGAAACTTTGAAGAAAAGGGGGGAATAATATGGTGATGAAAGATTGCCTAGAAAAAAATGTCCAAAAAAAGGTGCTGATTGAAAAACATAGGGAGTACTATTTGGTGCTCGATGAAGAAACTGGAGCGATATTTTTAGTTAATGAAACGTCACACTTTTTGTATGAAAATTGTGATGGACAAAGTGTCGAAAGTTTGTGTGAATTGCTTTTTGATCAATGCATTGATAAGGATCAGCTGGACAAAAGGACTGTATACGAGGGATGTACAAAAGCTTTGGAGACACTCTTAAAGATGGAACTTTTGACAATAAAATAAAACGGAGATGGAAGTACGATGCATGTTGAAGGAGTATTAGCTAATAACGATTATATTCTAAATGGTTGTTACATTGAAATTACGTCTAATTGTAATTTGAGATGCATTCACTGTTATAACGAATCAGGAGAGCTCCGAGATCAGATTTCTGTTGAAGCATTTAAAAATGTACTTGGGTGTTATGATAATCCAAAGAAAGCATCAATTACATTATCTGGAGGAGAGCCGCTTCTTCATCCCCAGGTGTGGAAATTTATCGATATGATGCTTGAATCTGGAATTTTAGCAAGAAACATTTTGCTGATTACCAATGCAACATGCATTACTGATGATGTGGCAAACATGCTTGCAGAAAAGCATGTTAGTGTCCAGGTCAGCCTTAATGGATCGAGAGCTGAGTTGCATGATTCTATTTGTGGAAAGGGAAATTTTGAAAGAACAATGGCTGGCTTGCAAAGGCTTTTGTCAAAGCACGCAAATATGGTCATTGTACGTAACATGATGAATAAGCAAAATATGAACGATAACTGGGATATGTTCTGTGAAAAACTTATTGATATGGGTGTCCATAAAATCATGCTGGCAGGGTTGAAAAAAGTAGGACGAGCAAATGAAAACCTTGAGAAAATAGCACTAACACCTCTCGAATATCAGAGCTTGATTGATCGATTGAAGGAGTCTAAAGTAATAACAGGAATAAATGATGAATATCGAAAGCTTGCTGGGGATGAAGCCGAGTCCAACATAAGAATCGATATTCCTGTTCCATATTCTGGCGTTTGCCATATGTATACCAAGATGAAAATCCAGTTCCAATAAGTCCCAGAATTGCTACAAATGGAGACGTGTATTTGTGTCAATCGTTTATGGATCAACGGTATTGTCTTGGAAATATTAACAAAGACTCTCTACCGCATGCGTTATTCAATGAGAATTTCATCAATCTTGTGAATTTTATGACAACAGGGCGTTTCTATATGGATGATTGCAACAAGTGCGTTCTAAAGTATCAATGTCCGCGTGGATGTATAGGAGATTGTCTGGCCAATGGATCAATCCACGAAACAGATGGAGGCTGCTTTTTTCGAAAAGAAAACGCAATTCGTCAACTCTTGAAACAAAGTGAAGCTATCGTTGCAGAGCATATGCAATTTTAGGCGATTATAATGGCACAAAATAAAATGAATAAGAGGTGAAATGCGATGAAGTATTCAGAACCTTTGGTTGTCCAGGGTACTAGTGAAGTGACTCCGCGTAGTACATGTACAGAGAAGTTTAACTGCACGACGGGGGCAAAATTCTCTTGCTTGCTGGGAATTTTCTTCCATTGTAGTGGTACGTTTTCTTGCACGGCTTTCTAATATCATAACCAATGGGAGAAAATTGCTATGAAATACTCAGAGCCTGTCGTCGTACAGTTTCAATCTGATATTAGTCTGCGCAACTCTTCGTGCGCAAAATTCAGCTGCGGAGGAGTTTTTACTCCGTATCAGTGTGCCAGAAACTTTTTCAGTTGTGAGAATTTTAGCTGCAGCAATTACAATAATACCTAACGTTCGGTAAGCCATAATTGCGGTCTGTGTAGCGGTAGTGACGGGAGTGTCTTCGTTCTCGAGAGGCACTCCCGATTTTAGTTTAGGAGTGGTGACGTGAAAACGATTTTTAAAATATATATTATGGTTGTGCGCCACTGTGCCTGGCAAATCCTTTCATCGTTAGGAGCAGAATTGCTAGTAGCAATGCTGGGACCAATTGGTTTGCAAGTTTATGAAAAACAAGTGCAAGCGTTAGAAGCCGGAGCTTTAGAGCAATTAGTGCTATTTTTGATAATAATGCTGACAGTAAATATAGTAGCAATAATCATTGAAAACTTAGACGGCCTCTTGACTCAAAAATGCAACTTGAGATTACACGTAATTTTGGGAAACCAGTATTTGAATATATTCAAAATGTGCCATTATACCATATGAGTGATTCAAATTTCGTCGCAGACAAAGAACGCGCAATAAATGCGGTGGAAAATGATATTTTGTTAGTTGTGCAAAATATTAATGGGAGTATCGCACTGATAGTATCGATTATAGTTCTTAGTGTTATGGTGGCTCAATATGATGTACTTGCTTTAGTGGTTCTGATAATAATGGTTATAGTGCAAAATGTTTTTACGAAAAGAGGAACTTCAGAAGGTGTAGAACTGAATAAATCGTTAGAAATGTTCAAAATAAAAGAAGCGTACTTTAACAAATTGTTCGTTGATAAAAATTCATCAAAGGAAATTCGCCAATGGAGATTGACAGATTATATTGAAGGAAAAAGATACTGGTTAAATGAAGAAATAAAGAGGAAAACTTTAGATTTAGAAAAGAAATGGACGGGTATAAATCTTTTTTGGGCCTGTGTGATGTACTTTTTTGAGTTTATTTATTATATAGTGCTATATATAAGATGATATTGTCAATATCAGTTGACAGATAAAACTCAAAGAGTAACCACATTATGCAGCCATTGCCTGAGCAGCATAGAATCTGCTGCGCTTCACCATGGGTGGTAAGCCGCCATTAGCGGAGCAAATA
>ENA-OQIR01000955-OQIR01000955.1-human-gut-metagenome-genome-assembly--contig:-NODE-955-length-11055-cov-3.206991_pt1 | contig 11055 bp, 15 predicted proteins | sample MGYA00242580_ERZ504745 | MGnify/ENA primary metagenome ERZ504745 (study PRJEB26092, sample SAMD00036214) | human gut metagenome | host: Homo sapiens | study: EMG produced TPA metagenomics assembly of... | reverse complement strand
ACTTAATGTGCTTTCCGTCTTGCGCAGGACTGTAGAGCAGCAAACTTAACCCGCGCCAGCCGGCCCCGGAGACCCTCCCGGAGGCCCAAAAAATATTTTCAAAAAAGTTGTTGCGCACCGGACAGACTTCTGTGTATACTAATCCCCGCAGCGCACGCGAGCGGAAACAAACGCGAACGACTGCTGGGGAGTTAGCTCAGTTTGGTTAGAGCGCCGGCCTGTCACGTCGGAGGTCGCGGGTTCGAGCCCCGTACTTCCCGCCAACGCAATTAAAGCCACGTCTTCGGACGTGGCTTTTTGCGTTTGATAGGACCTTGATCCATCGGTACCTTTCGCCCAAAACCAAATCCTTCCAATTCCCGGACAAGCTCCGTTTGAGACATGTGCTCAAACAAGACGTTTGTTGCGCAACACCTGTTCAACGAAGCAGGGGGTTAGGTTATACTGAATTGCACTGTGGGCCGTTTTTGATGCAAGAGGCTTCAAACACGGCATTCAGTGGGCACCCGTTTTGCTATTTGGGCGTCCATACGGTCATTGACGTCTCGACGTAAGCTCGGCCCCGGAGCTCGTTCGAGCTGTTCCTATTCCTTGAAAGGGGAAAAATGGACATATCGAGGAAGACTGATTACGCCCTTCGCATGCTCGCGATGCTTGCCGAGGACCCGGAGCGTCTGCTTTCTGTTCGCACTGCCGCCGAAGAGGTCAATGTCCCGTATTCGTTTGCCCGTTCGATCCAGCATGGTTTGGTTCAGGCCGGTATTGTGGAGAGCCTGCGTGGCGTCCATGGCGGCATGCGTCTTAAGGTCAGCCCCGACGATGTCACCATCCGACAGGTCGTCGAGGCCGTTCAGGGCCCCATGGTCATGAACGATTGCACTGCGCCCGATGGCGACTGTGCGCGCATGGGTACGTGCTGCTATCATTCCCTGTGGGCCGGAGCTCAGGCGCTGATGCGCGACTACCTCGATTCCGTTTCGCTGGGCGATATCGTCGCTCGCCGCCAGTTCCCGGCCGTCGATTCCAAGTTCGCCGACCGCGATGCGTTTCCCGAGTACGCCACCTGTGCGTGCACTTGCCGGGAGGAATAGCGCCGCATAAGGAGCATAGCCATGATTCAGGACCCCTTTCGTTCGATGATTCGTTCGGAAGGGGTCCTGCGTTATCGCGACCTTCCGTGGCGCCGCACGCGCGACCCGTACATTATTTGGCTTTCCGAGGTTATGCTGCAGCAAACGCAGGTGCCGCGTGTGGAGACGCGTATGCCCGCGTGGCTCGATCGCTTTCCGACCGTGCAGACGCTTGCCCAGGCCGCGCCTTCTGATGTTTTGGACGCTTGGCAGGGGATGGGCTACAACCGACGCGCCTGGCGCTCCACAAGGCCGCTCAGTGTGTTGTAGAGGACTGGGACGGGAAGTTTCCACGTGAGACGCGCGACCTGGTCGCCCTGCCCGGTATTGGCCCGGCGACGGCGCAGGGCATCCGGTCGTTTGCGTTCGATCTGCCGGGTGTGTATCTGGAGACCAACGTGCGCACGGTCTTTCTGCATCATTTCTTTCCCGATGTGCCGGCCGTTCCCGATCGCGAGCTGGTGCCGCTGATTCAGGCCGCCTGTCCGGCGGCTCCCGGCGCGACGGCGGATGAGATCGCTCCCTTTGCCGTGCCGCTCGATGATGCCGACACACCGCGCGCATGGTATTACGCGCTGCTGGATTATGGCGCGTATCTTAAGAAGACGCTGCCCAATCCGTCCAGGCGCTCGGCGAGCTATAGCCGTCAGTCCAAGTTTGAGGGCTCGCGCCGTCAAAAGCGCGCCCATATTGTGCGCATGCTGCTGGCTGCGCGCGATGGGCGGCCGGCGGGCATCACGCTTGCCGAGGCCGTGGCGGGTGTCAACGAAATGGAGGCGGCAGCCGGCCGAGAGCCGGTCGATCAGAATCTTGTCGCAGGAATTTTGGCCGACTTAGAGCGTGAGGCTTTTGCCGCGTGGAGGCGACCGCTGGCTAAGCGTGTAGCCCACCCGAATCTGAAGAACAGGATTGTAAGGTTTAAATTCTCGGCTTGAGGGCATCCTAAAGACAAGGCCGCTCGAAGCCTACGGGCGGCATGTGTTGAAGGGAAGTACACCTATGGATTTTGAGAACTCTCAGACCAAGAAGAACCTCGAGACTGCTTTTGCCGGTGAGTCCCAGGCGCATACCAAGTATCGCTACTATGCATCCAAGGCCAAGAAGGACGGCTACGTTCAGATCTCGAATATCTTTGCCGAGACGGCGGGCAACGAGTCCGAGCACGCCAAGCTGTGGTTTAAGTATCTGCACGACGGCGCCGTTCCCGACACCCTGGACAACTTGCGTGATGCCGCTGCGGGCGAGAACTACGAGTGGACCACGATGTACGACGAGTTTGCCAAGACCGCCGAGGAAGAGGCTTTGCCGAGATTGCCGCAAAGTTCCGTGGTGTCGGTGCTGTCGAGAAGGCTCACGAGGAGCGCTACAACAAACTTGTCGAGCGCATTGAGTCGGGCGAGGTGTTTGAGCGCGAGGGCGTGAAGGTATGGAAGTGCCTGAACTGCGGGCACCTGCATGTGGGTGCCGAGGCGCCCGAGGTGTGCCCGGTTTGTAACCACCCGAAGGCGTACTTTGAGGAGCAGGTGGTGAACTACTAGCGCTTGGCGCTGGCTGCTGCGGAGCGCAGGGCGGGAAATGCCTTTCCCTCTCGCTCACGGCTCCGCAGGGTCGCGCGAGGCAAAGGTATTTCCCCGCCCTGCGCTCCGGCTTTGGGTCGTCGCGTGCTCGTTACTGAAAAGCTGATTAGAAGTTTGTGTGCCGCCCCTTTTGGGCGGCACGTTTTTGTGTGGGGTCCCTGTCTCCACACTTTTCGTCAAGCTTTTGGTCAGCTTTTGGTTAGTTGGCGGGCTAGCGGAAGGGCAAAAGATCATCCGATAAAAAAGCTCAAAGAAAGTGCTGGTAGGGGAGTTGTTGAGGTTTTCGACAGCTTTTGTCAGCAAGAAACTTTGCGGCTATTGCTACGGATTGCGTTGCCTTGGCCTTGGCGGTGCGGGATGCTGGGCGCAAGCGTCGAATGCTCCGATTGAGGAGGCCAGCATGGACCTGTTTCTTGAGACCCCGCAGCAACAAGCCGAGCGCATGTTGCGCCAACAGCAACGGCTTATGGAGATGCAAATGCAAGGGGTGGCCGCCCAGTCCCCTGCACAAAACGCCGCACATGCAGTATCGTCTGCGGGCGAGGTAGACCCAGGGGCATATTCCGTACAACAAGATTCATATGCGCAGGAGCTTGCGTTCGACAAACGCCGCACGCGTCACCGCCGCGTGGGCCAGCGCCTGCGCACGTTAGCGATGATCGTGCTCATTCCGTTAGGACTTGCGGCGATTTTCTTGGTCTCGTATGCGCTCACCTGCATCCTCAACGGTGCCTCGCCCAGTGAAGTGCTCCAGCATCTGTCAGCCCTCGGCCAGCGCCTAGGCGATATCATAACAACCATCCGCGCCGCTGGGAGAGTTAGCGTTTGCCACATTAGGACTTCTAGGGTGCAGGGATTCTCGCCACGAGTAGGATTCTTGCATCCTGTGGGTCCTGTCGTGCGACTGAATAGTATTATTGAAGATGAATAATAATAGGATTTGCTATGTATAAGCAGGATTTAGAGCAGACTCTTTTGGATATTGACGAAGAGGCGGAGCTGGAAATAGGTCCAAGAGACGATAGGCCGAGCGTTGTATTGGTGGGAGGAAGCGCCTTCATGCTAAACGATGTGACGAATCGGTCGGTTACACATGACATTGATGTGTTTGAGGCAGACAGGTGCCTCCGCGAGATCATAGCTCGATACCCCGAGGTGAATGGCATGGCAGTGGCATATTGCAACCAGATGCCATTCAATTACGAAGATCGACTGATCCATTGGAGATCGGGGCGCATTTTATCAGGTACTTTACGCCATCTTTGGAGGATCTGGCGGTGATGAAGCTTTATGCCTATCGTCCGAACGACATCGTCGACCTCCATAGTCGAACATTTATCGACCGACTTGATTGGGATCTGCTCGAGCGTCTTATATTCGATGAAGGAGAGGCGTTGGCCTCGTCGCCTTCAGAGCGGAGTTATCAAGAGATGGTCTGCGCATACAGGCAATACAAAAAGGAGGTGCTCGGTTGAATCTGACTTTTGAGGGATTTTTGAAAGGCTATTGCCGAGAGCTGTCCGGACAGCAGTCGCTGAGTTTTAGGAAGCTTGTAAAGCAGGCAACAACGGTTGAGCACGTGTGGCGGAGCCTCTGTTTTTGCTCGCTTTGGCGCAGGGTAAGGCCGAATACGTTCTGGGTTTATCTGAGGGCTCGTGGATGGAAGAGGATTACCGAGGCGTTTTGTCCTTGTACGATCAAGCGGGTAGCATGGCGTCTCTATGCGCCAAAAGTGAGCTCCCTAACCGTTATGCCAACGTCTGGCGCGCGTATAGAGCGGTGAAGGAAAAGCCAGTGGCGGACAGGAGGATCAACGCCCTGATGCGAAAAAGAACATTGGGAGCGCTAGGGAAGTCGGGCGTAACGCGCTACGGTCTCTGCCGCGATTTGAATCTGAATAAGGGAAACGTGTACGCATACTTAGCCGGTGATGACTCGAAGGTGAGCAGGAAGACAGCGCGCCGCATTATGGAATATGCGGAGGAGAGAAGCGCCCAAGAAGGGGCTGAGCGCCCAGTGCGTGTGGCGGGGTAAGATTGATCGCGGTTTTGATTGATAATCGATTGGGTTTGTTGGGCGGAGTCTATGTCTGCTATTGATATTGTGCTTGTTGTGATCGCCTTAGTGGCGGTGGGAGTTGCTGTGGTTTGCGCCCTGCAGCTTAAAGGCCTTCGTGCCGAGTTGCGAGAGCGTGGCGGCAACGAAGCGGAGACGCTCGCGGCGCTCGAGCAGGCCAACAGCGCGCTCGATGCCCTCAACGTCGCGCTGACAGAAACCCGCCGCACGGCAAACGCCATCGCGCAGCAGCAGACGACCGATGCGGCCGTGGAGCAGCAACGCTACCTGACCATCGCGCGTGAGTTCTCGCAGGCCGGCGACCGCATGGATGACCTGCGCCGTGAGACGGCTCAGCAGCTTGGCGCCAACCGCGAGGGCATCGAGCATCGCCTGGACAAGGTGCGCGAGACGGTCGATGCCCAGCTGGGCGCCATCCGCAAGGACAACAACGTGCAGCTCGATCAGATGCGCGCGACGGTGGACGAGAAACTTTCCCGTACGCTCAACGATCGCCTGTCTGCATCGTTTAAGCAGGTGAGCGACCAGCTCGAGGCTGTGTACAAAGGCCTGGGCGATATGCAGTCTATCGCCACCGGCGTGGGCGACCTTAAGCGCGTGCTGGGCAACGTCAAGGCGCGCGGCATTTTGGGCGAGGTGCAGCTGGGCGCGATCCTGGCGGACATCCTTACGCCCGACCAGTATCTGGAAAACGTTGCCACCAAGCTGGTGCCTCGGAGCGGGTTGAGTTTGCCGTCAAGCTGCCGGTAGACGAGGGCGATCCTGTGCTGCTGCCGATCGACTCCAAATTCCCGGGCGACGCGTACGAGCATCTGCTCGACGCGCAAGAGTCGGGTGATGCCGAAGCTGTGGCCACCGCGCGCAAGACGCTCGACGCCATGGTGAAGCGCGAGGCAAAGGACATCTGCGAAAAGTATCTGAGCGTGCCCGCGACCACCAACTTTGGCATTCTGTTCGTTCCGTTTGAAGGCTTGTACGCCGAGGTCGTCAGTCGCCCCGGGCTTATCGAGACCCTGGGCCGCGACTATCACGTCAACGTTGCCGGCCCCAGCACCATGGCGGCCATCCTCAACAGTCTGCAGATGAGCTACCAGACGTTTAGGTTGCAAAAACGCACCGATGACGTGCTGCGCGTGCTCTCTGCCGTCAAGGCCGAGCTGCCGCGCTATCAGGCGGCGCTGCGTCGCGCCCAACAGCAGATCGAGACCGCAGGAAAGACGGTCGAGGGCATCATCACCACGCGCACCAACGTTATGGAGCGCAAGCTCAAGGATATCGACGCGCTGGAAGACGCGCGGGAGGCCGACGAGATCTTGGGGCTCACATCCGCGGAGCTGCTCGCAGACCAAAAAGACGAGGACTAGCTGCATCTGACGGCGGGGCGCCGGCGTAAGCGCGGGTGCCCCACTGCTTTTCGCATCGTGCTTGCCTGAAGTGCGCTTTAGTGTGCAACAATGGCGTTTCGCCCTATCAGACGCGAAAGGAAGCTCATGTCTCAGAGAAGCACCAGTCCGCTCAAACGCTCCACCGTGCGTCGCACGCTACAGCGTTTTTGGGACGTCACGCGCACGCAGCCGCTGATCGTCTTTCTCTCGGTGTTCTCGTCGGCGGCTACATCTTTTTGCTGACGTTTGCCAATACCTATGTGATGGCCCTCATTGTCGACCGCGTTCAAGCCGGTCCCGTGGCGGGTGACCAGGTGTTTGAGGTCTTCGGTCCCTACATTCTGGCGCTCGTGCTCGTCAACCTGGTGGGCCAGATCCTCTCCAAGCTGCAGGACTACACCGTCTACAAGCTCGAGATCGCGGGCAACTATCACCTGGCGCGCCTGTGCTTCGACACACTCTCCAACCAATCCATGACATTCCATACCAGCCGCTTTGGCGGATCGCTTGTGAGCCAGACAAGCCGTTTTATGAGCGGCTACACCGGTCTGGTCGACGTGACGGTGTATTCGCTCATCCCCACCATCACCTCGGTCATCTGCACCGTGGCCGCACTCGCCCCGGTGGTGCCGACGTTTACCGTGATCCTGGTGTGCATCATGGTCGTCTACATCGCGTTTGTCTGGCTTATGTACAAGCGCATCATGCCGCTTTCGGCCGCGACGTCCGCCGCCCAGAACAAGCTCTCGGGCGTGCTCTCCGACGCGGTCACGAACATCTTGGCCGTCAAGACCTGCGGGCGCGAGGACTTTGAACGCGATCTGTTCGACGCCGCCGATCGTGCCGCGCGCGACGCCGAGACGGTCTCGATGCACGCCATGATGCAGCGCAACTTTACGACCTCGGGCTTATCGTCATCACCATGGCGTGGTGAGTGTGTTCGTGGCGGGCGGCAACGCGTGGTTTGGCATCTCGGCCGGCTCGCTCGTCATGATCTTTACCTACACCTATAACCTCACCATGCGTCTGAACTACGTAAGCTCCATGATGCAGCGCATCAACCGCGCGCTCGGTGATGCGGCCGAGATGACGCGCGTGCTGGACGAGCCGCGTCTGGTGGCAGACGACGAGAACGCTCCCGAGCTTAAAGTGACCGAAGGTGCGATTGATTTTGAGCACCTGAGCTTTGCATATCGTGACGCCGCGGCGGGCGAGAACGTGTTCGACGACCTGACGCTTCACGTGGCGGCGGCCAGCGCGTGGGCCTGGTGGGTAATCGGGCTCGGGCAAGACGACGCTCACCAAGCTGCCTGTTGCGCTTGGACGATGTGCAGGCGGCCGCGTGCTCGTGGACGGCCAAGACGTCTCGCGCTGCACGCAGCAGAGCCTGCGCCGCCAGGTTGCCTACGTGCCGCAGGAGGCGCTGCTGTTTCACCGCTCCATTCGCGAAAACATTGCCTACGGTCGTCCCAACGCCACTGATGAGCAGATTCGCGAGGCCGCGCGCTTGGCTAATGCGACCGAGTTTATCGACCGCTTGCCCCGTGGCTTTGACACCATGGTGGGCGAGCGCGGCGTCAAGCTCTCGGGCGGCCAGCGTCAGCGTGTGGCTATCGCCCGCGCCATCCTAACCGACGCGCCGATTCTGGTGCTCGATGAGGCGACCTCTGCCCTCGACAGCGAGTCCGAGGCGCTGGTGCAGGAGGCGCTCGAAAACCTGATGCGTGGACGTACCTCCATTGTGGTGGCGCACCGCCTGTCCACCGTGGCGGCGCTCGGTCGCATTGTGGTGCTGGCCGATGGCGAGATTGTCGAGGACGGCACGCATGCGCAGCTCGTCGAGGCGGGTGGCGAGTACGCGAGCCTGTGGAGTCGTCAGACCGGCGCATTCTTGGAGCGTAAACGTCTCGGACGTGGGACAATTGTGCCATAAGTTTATTGTGCCGTTGAGCCGAGGAGTCGTTATGCCACGCGAGACCAATGCCGCCAAGCGCGAGCGCGCCATCGAGGTGTGTGAGCGCCTCAACCGTCGCTATGGCCCGGTCGAGTGCTTTTTGGACCACGAGAATCCCTTCCGCCTGCTGATCGCGGTGCTGCTTTCGGCGCAAACGACCGATGCGCAGGTCAACAAAGTGACGCCGCGGCTGTTTTGCCCAGTGGCCTACGCCCGAGCCATGGCCGGGGCGAGCGTAGCTGACGTGGCGGACACCATCAAGTCGCTCGGCTTTTATAAGAGTAAGGCCAAGCACGCCGTGGAGGCCGCGCAGATGATCGTCGCCGACTATGGCGGCGAGGTGCCGGCCGACATGGAGGAGCTCGTCAAACTGCCGGGCGTGGGACGCAAGACGGCGAACATCGTGCTCAACGTGGGGTATGGCATCGTGGAGGGCATTGCGGTGGACACGCACGTCAACCGCATTGCGCACCGCCTGATGCTGAGTCCCAAGACGCATGCCAAGGAGCCGCTCAAGACCGAGCAGGATCTGCTCAAGATTTTGCCGCGCGAGTATTGGGAGTCGGTCAACCACCAGTGGATCACCTTCGGTCGCGAGATCTGCGACGCCCGCAAACCCAAGTGTGACGAGTGTCCGCTGGCAGACCTTTGCCCCAGCGTACGGGTGAGCTAGACTGCAAGGGCGTGACGCCTCCGCCCTTGCGTGCCTCCAAGCTGCACAAATCAAGGCGTGGCCGGTTCCCGCGACGCTCGCTACGACTCCCGAAGCAAGAACTCTTCTGCCGGCACAACCGATGCGCCCTCGGTATCGTAGCTCTCGGAGCCGTGATATACGACGGCTCGGTCCTTTGCGGGAATGCCAAGTTCGGAACCAACGGAGCGTAGGTGTCGAGCGAATGAGTCGCGATAGGTAGCGCCCGATTTGATTTCGAACGCCTGAGGGCGAGCCGGCTCTGTTAGATCGATGAGGTCGATCTCTCGTTTGCTGTCGTCGCGATAAAAGGCGAGCGTTGGCTCGATACCTCTGTTGAGATACGCCTTCTGGCGTTCCGAGACAACGAGGTTTTCGAAAATTTCCCCGCTTAGGGATGGTTCATGAGACTGTGCTCGTCGTGAATGCCAAGCAGATGGCAAAGAAGCCCCGTGTCGTAGAAGTACAGTTTTGGCGCTTTGGTAAGCCGCTTGCGCATGTTTCCGGCATAAGGCTGAAGCAGGAACACCAAATAGCTTGATTGCAGGATCGAAAGCCACGAGTTGATCGTCGCCGTGGCGACTCCCACATCGGCGGCGAGTCTTGACAGGTTGAGCAGCTCCCACGCAAGCCGCGCACAGTCCGATCATTTTTCTAAAGGAGCTCAGATTGCGCACGTCGAGAAGGCCGCCCGCGTCGCGTTCCACGTAGGTCATAAGGTAATTTTGAAAGAACACATCGGTGGGGATACCTGCATCGTATATGCGTGGGTATCCCCCGCGAATCAGGTAGGTGTCAAGCGCGATTTGCGTATCGCCAAGCTCCTGGTAGGAGAGGGGTAGGAGCTTGAGCATGCCGACGCGCCCGGCAAGCGATTGCTGGATGTTGTGCATGAGCAAAAAGTTTTGCGAGCCGGACAATACATACTGGCCGGCCCTTCCGCGCTCGTCGGAGGCGACCTGAATCATGCTGAACAGCTCCGGTGCATATTGGGCTTCGTCGATGATTAGATGATCGGGGCGCCTGCTGATAAAGCCGACGGGGTCATCGAGTGCGGCGCGACGGACTTCCGGGTTCTCGAGGTTGAGATATTCATATTCAGGAAAGACGGCCTTGATGAGAGTCGACTTGCCGCTTTGGCGTGGCCCCGTAAGCGAGACGACGGGGAACCATTCTGACATGTCGCGTAGCTTATGGGCCATGGTTCGCTCAATCATTTTTAATGCCCTTCGTGTCTTGCATCGCATGCTCGCAGGCATGCTTTTGGTTCGAAAGCTTCGTGACGAGTTTGTCGGTATCCGCCGGGTTTCGTGGCAGGTCTTCGGGATTTGCCACATTGTCAAGGCAAAACAACCATAATTGCTAACTAGAAGTTACCACAACTATAAAGTAGGAATTGCCATAATTACAAAGTAGCACAGGTGGCAGCTGATAATTGATGCTGTCCGTTCAGACTGTTTTGTGCAGAGGCGTTGGGCATGCGCGTTTTTGGGTGAGCGGACCGGATGCTGATGGCAGCCGTGCAGTTTGCGCGACGCCCGCAAGCCCAAGTGCGACGAGTGCCCGCTGGCAGACCTTTGCCCCAGCGTTAAGGTCGACCTCAATGACCAGGCAACCTATGCCGCCGCGAACCTGTTCCTGTCGAACTTTACGGAGGAACACTTCGATCGGGACTGGTATCAGACAGGTGCTTTCGATTCGACTGACGGACTTTATGATGACGAGAAATACAAGCTGGTCAAGTTTATCTGGTGCCATTTTATTGACAACGCGCCGTATCGAATCGAGAAAGGTGACTATGACAACGGTAATCTCCAGCGTATAGCGACTGATGTGGTCAATAGGGAACTCAACCGCTTGACGGGTCTGACGCTTTCCGATGCCGATATGACTTATGACAGAACGCCGGAGGGGCAGGCGATTCCTGATTCGGCCGAAGCGCATGGTGGGTACTTGTATCTGAAACAGGAATATGGCCAGGGAAATTACAACCACCGTGTGCCATCGTTACGAGCGCGACTGACCTTGGCGACAACATCTACGAGCTCACCTATGAGTCTACAGTGCTGGCGGCATGTTACTTCCTTCCGACATCCCCGAGAGCACCTACGGCCTGCCAGAGAACCAGTTCATCGCCGCAATTCAAGCAGACGCATCCAGGGGCCGTACTGAGACTTGCCAGCACGGTCCGCGAGTCGCGGAAGGGTGACGGCGCCCCGACCTTCACACTGCTTAAAATGGG
>ENA-OQIR01000954-OQIR01000954.1-human-gut-metagenome-genome-assembly--contig:-NODE-954-length-11082-cov-1.295299_pt1 | contig 11082 bp, 19 predicted proteins | sample MGYA00242580_ERZ504745 | MGnify/ENA primary metagenome ERZ504745 (study PRJEB26092, sample SAMD00036214) | human gut metagenome | host: Homo sapiens | study: EMG produced TPA metagenomics assembly of... | reverse complement strand
CGTTCTTGTACATTCGTTCCTGCCCCATCTTCTGGTACTCCCCATAGAATCCGTACTTGTCCATCATTGACTTTGGAAAAGAGGTTTTTCTTTTTGATCTCTGTATCTGCATCATGAATATACGCAATTTCCATCTCCGGTATCCCTGCTGCAATTAGTTTTCCCTTTACATCATCATAGATATTAAAAGTATTCGGTTTTGGCACACTGTTGTCGCAAAAGATCAGCTGTGTGAGTCGTTTTTCTTTTCCTTCTTCCCAAATTCGTAAAACATTACCGACACAGAGATTTACCTTGCTGGCTGTATCATCCGATAAAAGTGGGTTCATTAAGCGCTGATCCAGTCCAATTTTTCGTCCATCCGATGTGATTTTCAGCATGTTATCTATGGTTGGGTCTACTGCACCATTATGCACAGCTGCCGCTCTCTCTGATAATTCAGCAACCATCTTTTTCTGTAGCTCAGACGGCTGCGCCACAATCGTCTTTGTCTCTACTTCTGGTACTGGAAGATTTAATTGATCTTTCGTCTTTATGTCCGCTGTTTGTTTAAACAGATTCATCAATTCTGGCAAATTAAAAAATTTAGCAAAGCGGGTCTTCTGGCGATAGCCAGTTCCTCCGGAGCTAATTCGCTTGCTGTCACTGTTTCACCAAAAGTAGATGCCCATGCATCAAACTGAGTCAGTCCACGCTCCTGAAGCGCATCATACTGAAGATAACGCATCATTGTATACAACTCTGTCATACTATTCGAAATTGGCGTTCCAGTTGCAAATATGATTCCTTTTCCACCAGTCAGTTCATCCATATATCGACATTTCATATACATATCTGTGGACTTCTGTGCTTCGGATGTTGACAGTCCAGCTATATTTCTCATTTTGGTATATAAAAAAAAGGTTCTTGTATGCATGATGCTTCATCAACAAACAGTCGATCAACTCCAAGCTGCTCAAAGGTAACAATATCATCCTTGCGTTCCTGAGCCTGCAACTTTTCCAGTCTAATCTTCAATGATTTTCTTGTCTTTTCCATTTGCTTGACTGTAAAAGACTGATCGCGCTCATTCATTGATTCCCGCAGTGCATTTTCAATTTCATCCAGTTGTTTTTGCAGCAACCGTTCCTGACGCTCAATCGAAACTGGAATTCGTTCAAACTGGCTATGTCCAATGATGATCGCATCATAATCACCCGTTGCAATTCGCGCACAAAATTTTTTTCGATTCGCTGTCTCAAAATCTTTTTACTGGCCACTAACAAATTCGCTGCCGGATACAATTTTAAGAAATCATTTGCCCATTGAAGAGTCAGGTGATTGGGAACTACAAATAAGCTTTTCTGGCATAACCCCAACCGCTTACTTTCCATTGCAGCTGCAACCATCGTATACGTTTTTCCGGCTCCAACCTCATGAGCCAAAAGTGTATTTCCGCCGTACAAAATATGAGCAATAGCATTCTTTTGATGGGTACGCAGCTGAATTGCAGGATTCATCCCATGAAATCGGATATGTTCTCCTGAAAATTCCGCAGGGCGCAAGTTATTAAATCTTTCGTTATATACCTGTTCCAGACGTTGACGTCTTTGCGGATCTTTCCAAATCCATCCAGCAAATGCCTCTTTGATTGCTGCCTGTTTCTGCTGTGCCAGCATGGTTTCCCTCGGATTTACAACACTTCTGGTTGTTCCCTCAGCATCCGTAACCCGATCATATACCGTCACAGTTCTCAGATTTAATGTTTGCTCCAGAATCGCATATGCGCCCATACGCGCTGTTCCATAGCGATTATACACACTAACATCATTTTCAAGCGCAAACGTTTTTCCGCTGATCTGCCATTCACCCGTCACCGCTGCAAATGTTAACTTGATTCTCTGCCGCTGATAATACGGCGTATGGAATGTCTCATACATAAATGCTTCAATATACTCCGCATCAATCCAGGTTGCTCCCAGTCGCACATCAATCTCAGATGCCGTCAGATTTTTTGGCTGTGCTTCCTGTAAAGCCCGTACATTTTCTTCATATCTGACATCACGTTGAGCCGCCAGCTGCGCCATCCGAAGCTTATCCCTGACATTTCCACTTAAATACTCATCTGCCGTTTTCCATGCCCGCTGTTCCTCTTTCTCCTGCGGATCACGAAAAATAACACCGCTCAACTCTCTTGTAATTTGCTCTTGTTCCGCTTCTCCTCCTTTTCCCAGAAGATCAGCCATGTATGGCAAATCCACATGACCTTTTTCACCAATTGAGACAGCCAACGCATCCGCAGGTGTTTCCACAAATGTTATTTCTTGTTGTGCGCGGATCGTTCTCTTTGTAAATATATCTGCCTTTGATCGTAGATTCCATCTTTGTCCAAATTTTCAAGCGAACATAGTAGGAAATAAGACGAATCGCCATCCATCATTAAGGCATTTTGTCTGGAGTTTATCAGTCCATATCTTTTTGAAAACAGATTATATTCAATACCCAGCTTTCTTTGGGCGCGTTGAATTTCCTCATCTGTAGCATCCTCAACCTGAAGCTGTATCACCTGATTTAATGCATCCCTGATTTTCAGCAATCCCTTCGTCCGGTCTCTTGCTGCATCAGAACGGTCAATTTTTCGCATCGTTGAATTTTCCCGATAATATACTTCACCATCTACTAACGTGTATGAAAAATTGCGCACGGATGGGTCTGCGGGAAGAACTGCATTTTGTTGTCGCCTGTCCGAAACGGACACACTTCTAGGTTCTGGCTGCGCCGTTGGTTCATAAGGCTCATAATGTCCTTGAATCTTCGTGACTGCACTCAAAAGCAACTTTGATAAGTCTTGATTCTGGTCAGCTTTTACGGTATATTCCTTTCCAAATTGGTACTTTGCTCCTCCAATGTACCCAAGATCATTTCCGGATGATCAAGAAAATAAGTATTGATCGCATATCCTTTATCAGTCTGGCCCAGATAAATCCAATCATCTTCCGTCTCCACAATATGTTCCCGCTTCTGAAGGAAAGAATGTCTGCTACCACTTCTGCTCCCGCATTGGCCCGAAAAGCATGATCCGGCAAGCGGATCGCCCCCAGAAGTTTTGCACGTTGTGCCAGATACCGTCTGGCGGATGGATTTTTGGAATCCATTGTATAATGGCTGGTTACATATGCAATAATTCCCCCAGGACGTATTTGATCGAGTGATTTTGCGAAGAAATAATTATGGATCGAAAATCCCAGCCGATTGTACGCACGATCATTGACCTTATAATTTTCAAATGGGACATTGCCGACTGCTACATCGTAAAAATCACGCTGATTCGTGGTTTCAAAGCCCGCTACCGTAATATTCGCCATTGGATACAGTTTTTGTGCAATGCGGCCACTAATGGAATCCAATTCAATTCCATACAAACGGCTACCCAACAGAGTCGTTGGCAGCATTCCAAAAAGTTTCCAACTCCCATTGCCGGTTCCAGAATATTTCCTCCTTGAAAGCCCATCCGTTCCAGCGCCGCATAAATTCCCCGGATAATCGCCGGACTGGTAAAGTGCGCATTCAGTGTGCTTGCTCGTGCCGCTATGTACTCTTCTTCTGTCAGCGTTTCTTTTAATTCCTGATACTCATTTGCCCATTGTGCTCGTTTCTCATCAAACGCCTCCGGAATACCTCCCCAGCCGACATATTTCGACAGAATTTCCTGTTCCTGCCAAGTTGCATTCCGTTCTTCTGTTTCCAGTTTCTTCAACATATGAATGGCATCCATATTAGCGCGAAATTTCTGCTTCGGACTGCCCTCTCCTAAATGTTCATCAGAGATGCGGAAATTGATTCCCGAGATACTATCAAGAATCGGTTTCTCTGGCTCTGAAAAAGCAATCGGCTTTTCATCGGCGTTCTGCCCAGACAAGATCGGTTCCTGTTCGACTGCCCCATTTTGTTTTGTGTCCGATTCGGACACAGGCTCCTTTTCGCTTTGAGGTTCTATCAGAGATTCCTGCATTTCCTCTTCATCCAGATTTTCATCTAGCTCTATCTCATCATTTATTTCTGCATCCTCATCCGCCTGTCTCTTCTGTCTACAGGCTCGAACTTCCACTTTCTCTGACTCTAAAAAGTATTGATCGTTCTCGATAAGCTGTCCGATTCTTTTTTCAACTTGCAGCCAGGACAACTTCACAACAGAATTATCCTCATCGTGAAATTTCTTAATAGAAAGACCTCTCGCATTCCAATCCACCAGCCAGTAACTCCCTCTTCAAACTGAAATGTCCAGCCTCCAATCCCATATTCCTCTTTCAAAAACGCAGCTCGTTTTGCTGCATCCGATTCTTTTTGATAAAAAGCGGCAATGCGAATTTTTCCACCCTCAAATCCAGATCCTCGCTGAAGAATCCGTACAAGCTCCGATTCCGGGATAACAAAAGCAGCCGGTGTCTCTCCGGCTGCTTGCTCTGTCTGTTCTATTTGTATTTCTTCATGTTCTGCTTTTGGTGTGTCCGAATCGGACACATTCTCCCGATCAGTCGGACGAATCTCAAAATAATCGGATAGCGTTAACTGTACACCAGTTCCGTCAGAATAATTTCCTCCACCTGATGGTGGCAGGATTCCATCAGTCCCACCCATTTGAGCTGATCTTTCTGTTTCAGTTCCTCGGTCACTCCCGCGTCCTTGAGCAGTTGCGGTAATACCTGTTCCTTGATCCGATCCGCTGCTTCGTCCACCTTCACCATCTCCTGAAACAGTGTTCCATTCGCTACCAGACTCTCGTATACCTGAAGGTTGTTCTCCTTCAGATAATTTTTCCGCATCATCCCGTACTTCCGTAACTCCGGCTGATTCTCTTCTTTCTCCGGGAGTCCGATGTTCGGAACCAGGAATCTCCCTCCTGACGATATGTGATCCGTTTCCGAATATCTTCCATTGTCATTTCTTTCATGTTCATTACCCCTTTCTCTTACTTGTTCTCTCTGAACCGTTCGGACAAGTCGGGCTGTCCAACTCAAAATCGCTGAAGCCGCATTTCCAACTCCACTAAACGTCTCCATGTCCAGCTGATTCATGCATGAGAAGTCCAACGATTCTGCTTCCTGCGAGAATCCATACTTTTCCAAAAGCAAATACATTGCACTCGTTGCTGTTGCCACATAGTATGCCGGAAATTCATCTTTGTCCGACTGTTCCATTGCCTGTTCCAACGATACACCGTAGTATTCCTGCGTCATATACATTGCAACCTGAGATAATGTTTGCTCCAGATTATTGTCCCATCTTTTGGCATCCGCTGCATACAATGAATTTTCTCTTGCATAAAACGTACTCAATCTTTTTGCCAACTCTTCTCTTTCTTCCGGCAATATCGGCTTTGGTTTGTAAGAAAATTCTTGGGCTGGACCAGTCGATGTCACATCAAATACATGTTTTAATCTCGGACGACTTCCTGTCTCATCAAGCAGCACAATACTGTGTTCTCCGCTCCTGACATAACGTCCGATTTTCTTCCACTGGGCAAATGTTGCACAAGCAGTTGCCTGCTGATTTTGTGCATAGATCAGCAGCTGATCGCGGAAACGATAGTGCGTAAATTGAGTTGCAAAGTTCAGAAATTGTTTCCATAGCTCGGTATCCGATTGCAGAATGGCAGCACTGTCTTTTAACAATATGCTATACTCTTCTACTTTTTTTCTGTTCATAGGGTTCCTTTCCGCTTGAACCTATTCTGCCCTTCGCCCTTATTGTAGCTTATAATCTACATGCTGTCAAGAGGCTTTTTTGTTCAAACATGTTTTTATCATTCTAGCGTGTCCGAATCGGACACACTCGCGTTATCGTTCCAATTCTTCTTCGATTTCTGTTTCCTGTTCCTTTTTTAATCTCCGAGAATACGGATTTTCCGTCAAATGGCTGACAAATTTTCTTTTTTTCGGCTTTTCTTCTTTCTGCTCATCTGCATTTTGTACCATTCCATTTTCCTTCTTTTGCTCCATGATGAAACTCTTTTGATACTGTTCCATCAAAAAATCGGATGCTCGACTTGCATCCGAACTCGCTTGAAATAGCACATTTGGATTTTCTTCTAGCGCCCCGATCCAGTTCTGAAGATAAGCTGCGTGATTCGATAGTTGTTTTGCACCAATATCAATTCCAAGTCTGCCTGCACAAACACGGAAGATAACTCCGCAATTAGTTCTTCTTTCGCATATTCCTTACTTCCAAACGCATTTTTTTGTGGTCTATTCAACGGGACGAATGCCCGGTGCTGTGACTCATCTCATGAATCGCAGTCGCCAAAAATTCAGTGGAAGAATAAAAACTGTTTCTCATTGGGAGATGAACTTCATCCCGTTCCGGACTGTAGTATGCTTCTGTTTCCCCCGGCTGCTCAATTACTGGACAAGCAGAAGAACGCACAAACCGATCTGCTAACATCAACTGTTCGTCTTTAGGAAGCTCTGGCTGTTTCTCCAGTGCAGGCATCCCCTCCACTTGTGCTGCATTAAATAAAACGAAGTAATTCACCTTTGGATGCTCCAATTCTTCATAGACCGTTTCCTTCTCACCAGTAATCGGATCTTCTATCGTTTTCTTTTCTTCGAAGATCCACTTTTCGCAAAGCATTCCTTTTTCCCCTTTTTTGACTGTCCAGCCCTTTTCCTTTGCTTGTGCAAATGTAACCCATCTGTTATCGGTATACTGTTCAAGATGAGCTGCTAACATCAGTCGAAAGCGATTGCCTCCCTTATAGACCGCTTTTGTTATTGGATTGTACGGTCTTTTTCCCGTACTGTTCCAGCCCTTGATCCAGCATAACTCTCCCTGAGACATTTCCGAGATCAGCTGTTTAGTTAACTCTTTTCGGCTCTCCATAACACGATCATATGCTTTTCCCATATTACATATCCTCCGTTACTGGATCAGATGTTTCTTCTAATTCAAACTCCGAAATATCCTCGCCTTGATCTGCATAGCGTCTTTTTGTTTCTTCCCGAACACTTTTGTTATAAGTATCGTTTTTCACTGATATTTTCTTCACTGCAACTCCTTTCCTAAAAAGAGCGTGTCCGAATCGGACACGCTCCTCTATTACTTATCTTTCCAATTCTTCCTCTTCTTCTGGTTCTTCACGTTCCTGTTGCTTTTCCTTCTTTTCGACTGTAGTGAGATCTTCTTTTTTCTGTTCTCTCCTTTTCAAGTCTGGCTTCATATTCCTCAGCTGTTTCCAACTGTTTTGTTTTTGCATCATAATGATATGCATTATCCGTCAAATGCTCTGATTCGTTTACTGCATAAGGATTATGATTAACCGCTCTGACCATTTCCAAATACTGCTTCGGTTCAATCACATTATCTTCTTTTACAATCATCCACTCATGAACAGATGATGGCAGAATATAATAACTTCCTCCCATACGTTTTTCTGCATCCTGCAAAAAATGATAAGTGCAAATTACCCCGGCACCATAGAAAAAATCTTTTGTCGTTGCCACATACAATGCTTCATTTCTTGCTGCCCCGGACATTCCTTTTTCGAAATCTTGATTCATAAAGCTTTGCAATTCGCAAACTGGCAGTGCTTTCTTCGCTACTTCATCTTGAACCAATCGAATTGCTTCTCCGCAACCAATTCCAAAATAACCACAGAGTTCTCTTGTAAATGGCTTTTTTGCAAGGCTTCCGGCATGATCATCAAGTGATGCCATATGATAGGTATTGCATACATATCTTGAATGGCAATATACGGGCAATCGTTGTATCGTTCTGTTTTCGGTGAATCTGCTGACATCATCTCAAATGCAAGATGAGGACGGATCTGTTCCAAATCACCGCTTTTCAGCATATCTTTAAATTCTTCAAATCGCATGTTGTTTTTCCTCCTGTTGCTTCATTTTCCTCAACTGCTTCAATGCTCTTTCATAGTCACAATAGCGTTGCTTTCTGTTTTTCTTCTGTTTCTGTTTTTTGAATCTTTATCGTTTCTTCCATTGGTTTTTCCTCTCTGTCTTTGTAGTTTTATATAACCCGAAGGACACTTGTTAAGTTCCATCGTTTCCGAAATTCATGAAGTTCCCACTTGTAATACGCTTCTTTTGACACCGATGCCATATATCTTGCCATCTGCTCGGTGTCCTGATTGGCTGATGAACCTTTCTCAATCAATCCTCGTATTTGCGAGCCGGTAGTAGACACATTTGCTGGTTTTCCTTGTGTACCTATTTTTTCTCGGATTTCATTCATGGTAAGTGGATGATTTTCTTCCCACATGTAAGTCATGATCTGAAATTCCTTTTCAGACAATCTTTTCCATTCTTCCTCCATCTTCCATCACTTCCCTTCATTATTATGTCTGCTGATCCAACCAGATCGCCTCCTGAATCTGTGCTTCCTCTTCTTGAATCTCCTGCTGTTGTTGCCACTTAATTTGACGTTGCGCATATTCGTATGCAGCAAGGTTTTTATAGTGTTGATAGCCATTTTCGAAATAACGACTTAACTTTCTTATTGAAAGCCTTGAAATACCGTGTCCGATTCGGACACGCTTACTGACAGTCTGCTGTTTATTATCCATTGCCGTTTCTGTTGCTCTGTCTCTCTTAAAGTTTGTAGAATCGCATTTCCACATCTTCTGTACAAGTCTGCTTCCTGATTGCTTTGATACGATTTCTTTTGACTGCTGCTTCCATAAGCTCTTTCCTGTTGACTTTGCAAGTGACTCCATAGCTTTTGAATTTCTTTATATTCTTCTGGATGCACCTGCTGTAGCCATTGACTGGTGATCCGATCTACTTCACTCCGGTATGGTTTCATATCGACAAGCCCATATTTCCATTTATGGAAGTCTGGTACTTCGTTCTCTAACTTTGCAAGCAACTGTTCCAAATCACTTTGCAAAAGCATCTCTTCCTGCCCATGTTCCCGAAGTGGTTTCACAATGCACTCCCTAACCAAATCGTTTAGCTGTTTCATTTCTCGATCCAAATCAAGAAGCTCATTTACGGCTGCTGACTTCGCATACCGAATGGAACGGATACTCCATGTTCCTTTTGGTTCTCCGACATATTTTCCATCTGTTACCTTCTCCCTCTCACCTGCCGGATCTACAATGGCAATATGTACATGAATGTTATCAGTATTGTAGTGGATTGCTGCTGTCCAAGAAGCAAGATGCAATCCTTCCTTATCTAGCAGTGTTTTCATAAATATCCGTATCATTCCTTGAATGCGAGCTTCATCCAGTTCTTGTGTTGAGGAGTCGTAAATGCCTAATTCCTCCAGCCACTTATTATCAAAACTGATAACTGTCTGCCAGAGCAACGAACCATCATCTTGTGCTTTTTGGAATTGCTCCTTATAAATTTGAGCGGTATCAGCTGATAACTGGTCATAGTCCATACTAAATAACCCAGTTGATTTTTCTGGATTTCCCATGTATCTTCCGAATATGCACTATAACTGGCTCTGACATTGCCACCTTTTATTGCCTCATCGCGATCCATATAGTTAATATAGGATGCAAAGGTCTTTGATCCCGGTCGGACAAATTTCGTGACTGCAACCAGTCCTGGTGTCTCTGCCATACATCTTCCCTTCCGTGTCCGATTCGGACACACCTTTTACGTTTGCTTGAAGTCCTTCTTCTGTTTGTAATTGGCAATTCTTTCTTTCACCGTTTTCTGTGCCTCCTCAACTACCGGATGCAGCATTTGGTCTGTTGAACGAAAATCCTTCATCTGCATTTGCCAGCACAGTGTATTTAAAACTTCAATAACCGTCTGCGTACTGACATCTGCTCCATTACTTGCCAAACGGATTCTTGTCATCTGCTTTTGATTTGCTTCCTCTAGTTTTTGGTTTTTCTGCTGCAAATTCTGAATTTCTTCCTGCTGTCTCAGGTAATCATGTAATATGTAGCAAACCGCTTTTGAAAAATCAGAAGTTGCTGTTCCTTCTGGATACTCTCGACAATTGATTTTTCTTCCTGTGTTAACCTGACTCCTTTAATGCTACTTTTATATTCTTTTTCCATTCCACTTATCCTTCAAACTCTGATTCTTTTTGAATCGTATATTCTGCAATTTCTTTTATTGAATCAGTCAATATATTTAATTGATTTTGCTGTTGTTGAATACAACTCGTTAATTTCTGCAACTGTTGCACATAACGATTTTCTAGTGCGCGATCATCATATGCAATTCGTTCCAAGCATTGTCTAAGATACTCTTCTCGACTAATATCACGTTTTCCAGCTGCTTGATCAAGTGACTTTATAACGCTTTCGTTGATCCCACGAATGCAAATATTCATTGCAAACACCTTCCTTGATGACTTTTTTCGCCGCACGTGTCCGAATCGGACACAGTTTTTCGCGGCTTTTTTTCTTGACCGCAAGGTCAAATCTGCATGTTTTCAGTCTCCGACCAATATCTGGTCTGAGACTGAAAAGAGCATAAGGGATTTTGATATCATCCTGCGGCTGATAGTAGGCAAAGCTACAAAATCCTTGATATCACTTTTTTCTTTATTTGTTTTACATTTGTTTAACATAAAATTACTCGAATCCTTGATCTTTCTTTTTAAACTGGATTTTTGTTTTACATTTGTTTAACAAAAATAGAGTCGTTTTTGCACACTTTCAGTCTGCATGGAAATAAATTTCAGTCAATGTTTGAATGTCCGTTAATCTCGGCACTTTCTTCATCTGCCTCTACTGTAACCGCCAACATATAACTCTGATCACTTGCCTCATTTCCATCTATTTCTCGAATTGTAAAAATAGCAAATGCTTCATAGATGCCATCATCTTCCTCATGCTCGGTACAATCCTCTCTGTAGTAAAACAGTTCTCTTTCGTTTGAGTTGTACTTTTTATTTTTCGAAAAAAGTTCAAGTGTCCGCCATGCATCTTCTGCCACATAATTTTCACAGCCGGACAAAAGCGCCTCTCGCTGTCCGGCAAAAGAAAATACGCATCAAGAAGGATAGCACGGTATCATTGACTTCTTACGTTCTGCTTCTTTTCCTCCGCTTGATTCGTATCTGCAACTGCCGATGCATAGTCCGCCCTCAATGCTTCCAATTCCGACTACGTCTGTC